>WNGG01005516.1_pt1 | contig 14794 bp, 13 predicted proteins | sample 5400661 | NCBI WGS metagenome assembly WNGG01 (sample SAMN13153372, study PRJNA577476) | soil metagenome | isolation source: 100 cm soil or saprolite under Garry oak tree replicate 1 | place: USA:California | collected 2016-06-15
CGAGCTGCTGAGCGACACGATGTTTCGCGTAGCTACCTCGTTCAAGTGGCGCGACAATTTGGAGTTCCTCGATCCTCCCGGGTCGTACAAGAAACCCATGCAGTACTTTTCGAGTGTCTCGGGCATGGCGCTGTTTGTTCGTCAAACTATCGTAATGGACAGAGACAGGTACAAAAGATTTCGCACTACGGAGTATCAGGACGGCATATGTCCGGGAAACATCGAACAGCGGCGTGGGCTTGATGAGATCGACTTTCTCTCCTACATCGTCGTTCCCATTGCCGCACACATTGGTCAGCCTGAGGAAACTCCGCTCGGTATCTTGCACGTAGACACCAAACTTTTCGCTGCAAAGCAAGGCGACTTGCCAACCTACGTAACGCCCTTGGACAAGCTGGCAAGCCCTCCGATCAAAGCGGGTACCTTAAAAGCATCAATGCGAGCAAGTCAACTGACTGAGTTGGGAACGAAAATCTACGACATGGAAGACAAGGGCGTTAAGTATCTGGAGGAAATGAAAGGGGTCCTTGTCCCCATTCTCCAACTGTACTTGAAGTCCCGACAAGGATCAGCTTAAGGTTTGTCAGTGAAAGAGGAATTGACAGAGAATGCGCTTCGAGTCCTGGAGAAGCGCGTCCTCGCACGCGATCAACAAGGCCAAGTTCTCGAAAGCCCGGAAGAAATGTTTCGGCGTGTCGCGCGCAGCGTTGCTTCTGCTGATCTCCTGCCGGTCGAAGACTCGATGGAAGGCATCTTTGACACGCTGCGCGACACGGCGTTGATTCAAAAGAGCGGCGGCGGCACCGGATTCTCTTTCTCGCGGTTGCGCCCGAGGGAAGACGTCATCAAATCGACGCAAGGATTTTCGAGCGGCCCTGTCTCGTTCATGCGCCTTTACAACTTCGCGACTGAGGTTACCAAGCTCGGCGGCAAACGCGCAGGCGCAAACATGGCGATCCTTCGTGTCGATCACCCCGACATTGAAGAGTTCATCGCGGCCAAGACAAACCCGCTTGAGCTGAACACGTTTAACATCTCCGTCGCGGTCACTGATGAGTTCATGGAAAGGGTCAAGACTGGCGAGAAGTACGATTTGATCAACCCGCGAACTCATGAAGTCGTGCGGCAGCTCGATGCTCGCAAGGTGCTGGATCGAATCGTCAAGTCCGCGTGGCGGAACGGCGAGCCGGGCGTGATCTTCATCGATCGAATCAATCGCGACAACCCGACGCCCGAGCTCGGACGGATCGAAAGCACGAACCCGTGCGGCGAGCAGCCGCTGCTGCCTTATGAATCGTGCGTGCTTGGTTCAATCAACCTTTCGAAGTTCTATCGCGATGGCGCCATTGACTACGATCGACTGAAGCAAGTCGTCGCGCTTGGCGTTCACTTCCTCGACAACATCATCGACGTGAGCGAATTTCCGATACCACAGATCGCCCAAATCACCAGACAGAATCGAAAGATTGGGCTCGGCGTGATGGGCTGGGCCGACTTGCTGGTGCTCCTCCGGATACCCTATGACTCGGAGGATGCCATCAGACTCGGTGAAGAGCTGATGGGTTTCATCTCGCGCGAGGCGCTTGCTGCTTCCGTAGCTCTGGCAAAGCAAAGAGGGCCGTTCCCGCGATGGTTAGAGGAGAACATCTACAAGGGCAGGGAAGGGAGGACGAGCGAGCTGTGGTCCGAGGAGCCGCGTCGCAACGCCACGGTGACCACTGTCGCCCCGACCGGAACGATCAGCCTCATTGCGAATTGCTCGAGTGGTATCGAACCGATCTACTCGATTGCATACAAGCGACTCTCGTTTGAATCCGAGCGCATGACGTTTGTGCATCCCCTGTTCGAGCAATACGCGCGCGAGCACGGCTTCTACAGCAAAGAGCTGATGAAGCGCGTAGCAGAGAAAGGTTCGTTGCACGGTGTTCCGCACGTCCCGGGCGAAGCAAAGCGGGTGTTCGTGACAACCCACGAAATAGCTCCCGAATGGCACGTTCGCATGCAGGCGGCGTTTCAGAAGCACATTGATGCTGCGGTCTCCAAGACAATCAATTTTCCCAACAGCGCGACGGTTGATGATGTAGAGCGAGCGTACCTGCTCGCTTACGAGCTGGGTTGCAAAGGCATCACGGTCTATCGCGACGGCTCGCGCGAGCGCCAGGTGCTCAGCACGGATCCCGCTGAGATGATGGAGCCACTGACACTTGCGGCGGCGGCGCATGAGGAAATGCAGCGGCCGGAGAATCAAATGCTTGCGAAAAACATTTGCCCCGACTGCGGCTCGACCTTGCAACACAACGGCGGTTGTCTATACTGCACTTGCGGATTTTCCGTGTGCGTTCAAACTTGAAAACGGTTGAGGATCAGCAGTGAAAATTAAGCAAATTGCGACAGCCTTTCTGGCGGCGACAATTGTCTTGATCACAACTGCAGCTTGTACCACTCCACTGTCCGGCGCAGCCCTTCGTCAAAGTCAACCGATACGTGATAGCCAAGCGCTTTTTCGGCTGCTTCGATCGAAGCTTGTGAGTCTCGCACGTCGCCCGCGCGCGCGGCTTCGTGAATCGGTTCGATATCACTGCCGATTGTTTCTTTCAACTTAGCCAGAAGGTCCAGCAAAGTGTAGCGACCGCCGCACGCGACGTTGAATACCTGCCCCGCGACGCCCTCGGCCTCAGCAGCCAGCAGGTTGGCGTTGACCACGTTCTCGACATAAGTGAAGTCGCGTGATTGGAGACCATCGCCGTAAACGACCGGCGGCTTCCTGGACAAAAGCGCTGTGATGAATCTTGGAATGACCGCAGCGTATTGGGACTCAGGATCCTGGCGCGGACCGAAGATGTTGAAGTACCGAAGTGACACAACCTCGAAGCCGTAAACGTGTTTGAAGACCTTTGCGTAGTGCTCACCTGCAAGCTTAGACAGAGCATACGGTGAGAGCGGCTGCGGAATCATACTCTCGTGCTTCGGCAGTTCAGGCGTCTCACCGTAGACCGACGAACTCGACGCGTAGACCACTCGCTTGACGCCCGCATCGCGAGCGGCAAGCAAAACGTTGAGAGTTCCAGTGATGTTTACTTCGTGGGTGGTCAGCGGGTCGGCAACCGACCGCGGAACCGATCCGAGAGCAGCCTCGTGAAAGACGATCTCGACGTCCTTCATCGCTCGCTTGACCAACGCCGCATCGCGGATGTCGCCTCGAGCTAATTCGAGCTCGTCCCCAAATGATTCGAGGTTAGCTTCTTTCCCCGAACTGAAGTCATCGAGCACGCGGACCCGATGGCCCTCACGCACGAGTCGTTCAACGATGTGGCTCCCAATGAAACCTGCCCCGCCGGTTACCAGATAAGTTCGCTTTGGCATCCTTTTCCTTTTTCAACCACAAAGGCACAAAGCCACCAAGGAATAAAAATACTTTGTGACTTCGTGTCTTTGTGGTAGATCCTGGCTGACTGTAGATTCAACTTCATTTCTTTATGAGGAAATTGCCAATGGCCAGACAATCAATGCCCGAGCAATAAAAACCTCGCACTGCCTCGCGGGGCGTCGAAACAACTGGCTCGCCGAACAGATTGAACGAGGTATTCAGAAGCACGGGCACGCCACTGGCCTCGCCGAACTTTCCGAGCAGCTTCCAGAACGAGCTGTTGGTCTTGCGGCTGACGCTTTGAACACGGACGAGACCATCGCCGAACACCGCTGCCGGGACTGATTGTTGTTTGCCTTCCTTTATTCGACTCACACCCTGAAGAAAATCGTTCAACTGGCTGGGCTCGAAAAACTCCTCGACGCGCTCCTCGGGCGTTGCCGCGCAGAAGGGTCGAAACTCTTCGCGATGTTTGATGAACGTATTTAAATTGTCGCGCATCATCTCGCTGGTGGGGGAAGCCAGAATGCTGCGCGCGCCGAGGCTGCGAGGGCCGAATTCCATAGCGCCGCGAAACCAGCCAACGATCTTTCCTTCGGCGAGCAACCGCGCGACTTGAGCGATGAGCTTTTCTTCGGTCAAATGGTATTCATAAGTGATCTTGCAATTATCGAGCACGGCCTTTATCTCGTCGTCGGTGAACTGCGGCCCCAGAAAAGCGTGTCGCATCTGGTAAACGCGCTCGGAGTTGCCAAGCAGCTGATGCCAAACATAAAGCGCCGCCCCCATCGAGCAGCCGGCATTGCCTGCGGCAGGTTGGACGAACAGTCGCTCGAAGCCTGCACCGCGCTCGATCGCCGCATTTACAAGGCTGTTCAGCGCAACGCCTCCCGCCAAGCACAAGTTCCGTTCTCCGGTTCGCTCGCGATGGCGCGTCGCCATCTCTACCAGCACATGTTCGATTCGCGATTGAACGCTGGCGGCCAGGTTGCGATGTTTCTCGGTAATCGGCTCATCCTTGGCGCGCCCGCTCAGTCTCACGCAATCGAAGAAGCGATTTGAGAGCTGAGGCGCCCCTCTGAAAGAATGATTGACGTATTCGAGATTCACGAGCGGCAATCCGCCTTCTTCTACTTTGATTAGGTCGTCGAATACTTCGGCGAACTCAGGCCTGCCAGTCGGAGCGAGCCACATTGTTTTGTGCCAATCGCCGTCGGGGTCGAACCCCAACGCCGCAGTCACCGCGCTGTAAACCATGCCGATGGAGTTTGGAAACTGAGCTTCAGCATCGATGCGAATCTGGTTACCCTCACCGGTCATCAACGCTGCCGAGGTCATGTCGCCCTTGTGGTCGGCGGAGATTACGGCCGCGCGCTCGAACCCAGAGGCGTAAAACGCGCTTGCGCCGTGCGCGAGATGATGAGGAACCTCAACGAACTTGCCTTTGTCGGAGAGGCGCGACTGGATCAACAGTCTCGTTTTGAGTCGCTCCTTGAGGTCGTTGAGGCTCTCAACGAAGTAAGGCGGAAAGTCTTCGATTGACGAGTTGTCAGCGGCGCTGATCGCAAGCCGCGAACTGAACGCCACCTCGCGATGAAAGCGCTTGTGAGACTCGACGTAGTACGCTACATAGTCAACGTCGTCGAGCGCGATGCCGCCGCGCTTGAGACAGAAGTCTATCGCGCGGAAGGGCAGTCCGCCGGCATAGTTCATTCCGATATGACGAATGCGAGCGAGCTTCTCTTCTTCAATGGCCGCGACGACTCGACCATCCTGAAGCAGCGCCGCCGCCGCGTCTCGCTCCTGACCTGAGATGCCAAGGATGTTCATTTTCTTGATACGCGAGCAATACCATTAACATTCGAGCGATTCGTTTTCAAGCTGGCGCTGTTGGCCGTAGCCGGGTAATCTCTGACCTAATGACCGAGTCTCACGGAACAGGCGCTGCTGAAGAGTTCCATCTGGAAGAGCAGCGCGTTGAGCAGCGCAGCGCCGTATTCAAGAAGGAACTTACGCTCACCGATCTTGTGCTTACTCAGATCCTGTTCATCGTCGGATTGCCGTGGATCGGAGTCGCTGCCAAGCAAGGTCCTTCGCACGTCGTCCTCTGGCTGGCAGCGATGCTTTTGTTCTACATCCCGTCGGCAGTCGTTGTGATCTACCTCAACCGAATGATGCCGCTCGAAGGGGGTCTTTATCAGTGGGCCAAGCTTGGCTTCAATGAAACGTTCGGCTTTCTGGTAGCCTGGAATTTGTGGCTGTTTGCGATTTTGAATACTTCCGAGATCGGGCTGCAGATAACGCAATATGTGAGCTACCTCGTCGGTCCCACAGCGGAGGGTTTGACGAGCGGCAAATGGTTCATCGCCGCGGTGAGCGCGGCAGCTATCGGCGCCTTGGTGTTACTTGCAACCATCGGGCTCGGTGTCGGCAAATGGGTGCACAAGGCCGGCGGCGCACTGATGCTAATCACGTTTGCTGCAGTTCTGGTTCTTCCTCTACTGAATAGAGCGAGCGGCACGTTAGCGGAGTACCATCCGCTGAGGACAGAGATGCCGTTACTCTCGGTAATGACTTTGAACCTGCTCGGCAAGATAGGATTCGGCGCGCTCGGCGGATTTGAGTACGTAGCCATACACGCGGGTGAATGCCGCAACCCGGTGCGCGCAATCAGCCGTTCGGTGGTCGTCGCCGCGCCGGTGATTGCAGGGATGTTTATCCTCGGGACAAGCTCGATGCTTGCACTGATCGGTCAGGATCGAATCGACTTGATCGCTCCAATACCACAGGTGTTGAGCGAGGGATTCCGCCCGCTCGGCGTCGTTGCCGCGATTGCACCTCTTGCGATAATGGCGCTGCTGTGCATTCGAATTGCGCAATCAAGCGTGACGTTCGCCGGCAACACCCGGCTTCCGATGGTTGCGGGTTGGGACCGATTACTTCCCGAGTGGTTCACAAGGCTGCACGCTAAATACAAGACTCCGGTCAACTCGATATTCTTCGTAGGAGCCGTTACACTCGCGATGGGACTCGCCGGCTTGATCGGCGTAGGCAAGCAAGAGGCATTTCAGTTGCTGTGGAACGCGTCCGGGCTTTTCTATGCGTTGACCTATCTTGTGATGTTTGCTATACCTCTAGTCGGCCTTAGAAGGGTGGACTCGCGTCCGCCCATCTGGCTAAAGTTTACGGCGTCGTCCGGCTTCCTGATGACGCTGTTATACGTGGGAGTCTCGATCATCCCAATTATTCAAGTGGAGAGCCGGTTTATGTTCGCCCTCAAGATCGGCGGCTTGATTGTGATAACAAATCTTCTTGGGTTGGCGATACTCTTTGTGATCGGGAAGCGCCGAGCGGATACGCAACTTGTCAGCGCACGCCTGTCTTGAAAGTCATGAAAGCGAAGAAAACAGCTAGAATAGTTTGCGCCAATGAGAACGAGTTCTGGACTACTCAGAAGCAGTTTTGGCAATGGGTGCGAGAGGGCCTTGTGGACGTAACCGGTCAGCATCCGCTCACGGGTCGCTTCGCAGGGAAGCGGGAGAAACTTCTCGTTATGGTCCGCCACGTCATTCTCGACAAAGGCAGCCCGAATCATAAGCAAGAAGTTCTCGATACTTATGCGAAGCTCAAACCTCACGTGAGCAAGCGCCGCACTGAAGTCAGATAATATATCAACCACTTAAGGCTTCATAGCTGCGAGTTTCCCTTATCTATTCCATCTATGCTCAGTAACCTCTTTAAGCTTGAAGAAAACGGCACTACTGTGCGCACCGAACTGTTGGCTGGACTGACTACGTTCGCCACGATGGCGTACATCATTTTTGTCCAGCCTGTAGTGCTCGGAGCGGCGGGGATGGATGTTGGTGCAGTGTTCACCTCCACTTGCTTTGTGACAGCGTTCGCGACGATTTTGATGGCCCTGCTGGCGAACTACCCGGTCGCCGTCGCGCCAGCGATGGGGCACAACTTCTTCTTCGCTTACGTGGTGGTGTTGACGATGAAAGTGCCGTGGCAAACGGCGTTGGGTGCGGTGCTCATATCGGGAATCATCTTTGTTGCCACTGCTTCGTTCGGTTTGCGCGAGCTGATAGTCGCTGCGGTGCCCGAGTCGCTGAAATCCGCCATTGGCGTTGGAATCGGGCTGCTGATCACGTTGATTGGAATGGAGTGGGCAGGACTTGTGCGGCTGGATCCGAATACCTTTGTAGCGCTCGGTCATTTAGAGGCCAAGCCGACCTTGGTTGCACTGGTTGGGTTAGTTGTTACAGTGATACTGATTGCGCGAGGAGTGAAGGGAGCAATCCTATTCGGCATGTTTGTTGCGGCGATCGCAGCGATTCCATTAGGTATTTTGAGAAGTCCCGGCGCAATTTGTGCGCTTCCGCCGTCGCTCGCGCCGACGTTGTTAAAGTTGGACTTGAGCGCCGCGTTAAAGCAAAACCTCATCGCGGTCATTTTCATATTCTTCTTTCTTGACCTGTTCGACACAGTTGGGTCGTTGATTGGAATAGCGAACCAAGCCGGATTGATCAAGGAAGGGAAGTTGCCTCGAGCTGGACGAGCATTGCTCGCGGACGCGATTGGAACGGTCGGCTCAGCGCTTGTAGGAAACACGACGATGGTCAGCTACATTGAGAGCGCTGCCGGAGTCGCAGCAGGGGGACGAACGGGGCTGGCGGCAATTGTGACCGCCACGCTCTTTCTGGTTGCGCTGTTCTTCTCACCGGTTGTGCAGATGGTAAGCGGGGGCTTCTCGGTTCAAGATGTCATCACGGTTGAAGGTCAACAAGTGATTCGCGGTTTCACGCTTTATCCTGTAACTTCGCCGGCGCTGATCATAGTCGGGAGCTTTATGATCCGGGCGGTCCGGGACATCGAATGGGACGACTACACGGAAGCGCTGCCGGCATTCATCACATTGGTGATAATGCCGCTGACGTTCAGCATCACCGATGGAATCGCATTTGGATTCATTTCATACGCGCTTCTGAAACTCGTCACGGGCAGACGCCGAGAAGCTCACTGGTTGATTTATGTGTTCGCGATTTTGTTCATCGTTCGATACGCCTTTCCCGGTCTGCATTGAGCCGGAGAATCTATTGACACTGATCAATCGCTTGAATTAACATTCGCTCACAATCGATATTTGGTTCGAGCGGGTGTAACTCAATGGTAGAGTGTCAGCTTCCCAAGCTGAAAGTTGCGGGTTCGAGCCCCGTCACCCGCTCCATTCTTTAATGTCAATCGTGAGCGGTCGTCGCTGCGACACTTCAAGATCAGCTATAGCCTTACGGTAGTCGTTGACGTAGAAAATGAGAGGTCGTCGCCGCGACTATTAAGGATCGACCTCAGCTCCGATGGCAAGCTTTAAGTGAGTTCTTGACCTTCCTAACCCTTGATTACTTGCTGGCGTCTAGGCTCACCACCGTTTCTCTTCCGAGAACTTCGGCGCTGTGAACCGTGCCAGCGGGGACATGAAGTGCGTCCCCAGGACCAAGAATGAACTCTCGGCCTTCGGCGCGAATGAGAAACTGGCCAAACAGAACAGCGTCCTTCTTGTCAAACGGGTGAGTGTGATTCGAGAAGTAAGTGCCCGCTGGATAGTCGTATCGGATGACTGAATAACCCTCATTCTCCAGGCGTCGTCGCAAGCTGTCTTCATTCAGCTCGCCCCAAGCCTCTATCCAATGCTCGACTTTCATATCTCCTGAATCAGAAACTACCTTAACTCTGCGCATCCGTTATTGGATCACTTCAACTGTAAGCGTCACGGTCGCACGAACATCGATCGATCCGGATTCTATCGGCGTTGGAGCAGTCGCTGCAGCCCGCATAGCTCCCATCGTGTCGCCGTACTCAACGGGGCGGATGATCGAACCGCCTTCTTCGACGTGGAGCACACGTTGAATTTTCAACCCGAATGCCGACGCGATTGCTTCGGCTTTGAGCCGAGCTTTCGTCGAGGCTTCGCGCAATGCCTGAGCGCGCGCGCCGGTTTCATCCTTCAACGTGAATCGGAGAGACTGAATTGTGTTGGCGCCCGACTCAGTTGCAAGGTCAATCACCTTTCCGACTTGAGCCAGATTTGAAGTCTTTACTTGAACTATGTTGGAAGCCGTGTAACCGGTAATGGTCGGCGGACCTCCTTCCTTCGGATAGCGATAGTTGGGGCTGAGCGAATAGCTAATGGTCTTTATTTCGGCAGCCTGGCCGAGCGCCTTTCGAAGTTCAGATATAACAGCGTCCTGCTTTTGAGCATTTTGGGAGGCGGCAGCCTGCCCAGTCTGAGCTTGCGTGACTACGCCGATATTTATCTCGGCCTGATCGGGTTTGACCGTCACCGTTGCGTCCCCAGTCACGCGGATCGTGGGGCGAACCGTCTTGTCGCTGGGTTCCTGTGCTTCGACTAACCTAACACAGGCGCTCAGTACGCTGACAATCATGACGAATCCTGCAAATATCCGAGTTTTGTTGATCATAATGATCCTCTCACCGCACTAGGCGGTTATGCTATTATGCAAAGAAGGGGTGCGAAGGCGCAACATCGTGCGTTTGACACGTGTGACGAGCCACGAGGTGGCAATGCATGCCTGACAAGGTAAAGTTTTTCATGAGCTTTCGAGTGCGGCTGATGTTGTTGCTCACTGGGTTTCTATTGCTCACGATGATACTCGTGTTGGCGCTGGACCAGTGGGCGCAGCGACGCGCTGCTGAGGAGGTTTTCCGACAGAGCGAGCAGGTCAAAGAGGCAGTCAACGCCGGCTTTAGCGACTTTGCTCAAGCTATAGGCATGGCGATTGAAAACCTGAGTTCGGAGCGAGATCTGTACAAGCAGATTGCCGCCGGAGAGATTCAGCTGCCTAAGACTGTGGAGCACGTAATCGTTGCAGACGAGCACGGCGCGGTGAATGACACAACACTTGAAGAGCTCAAAGGAAAGTCAATCCCTGTCCCACAAACCGAAGTGATTCAGGAGCACCCTGGAGACCCAATCGAGGGGGAGGTGGAGATCCATGGAAGCTCATCGAAGACTTACGACATCCCGTTCACATCGTCGAAGGGACTGTACTGGATCGTCATCGTAACCAATCCCCAATCCGTCACAAGCAAGATTGAGGATGCCTCCCAAACGCTGGCAACTCGAAGCCGCGAGCTGTCTAACGTGAGACTAATTGCCACTACGGGACTCTTGATGCTCGCGCTTGCGATTGCGGTCATCATCGGCTGGAGTTTCACGAAGCCGATTCAAGCGCTTGCCTGGTCGGCCAGACGAGTTGCGGCAGGGGATCTCGATTTCCAGGTGGAAGTCGAGCGCCGTGACGAAGTGGGGCAACTCGCCGGCACTTTCAACGAGATGATCGCGGGATTGAAGTCTAAGCGCGAGCTTGAAGACAAGTTGAACAACGCCGAGCGTCAAGCTGCCATCGGGCGGTTGACGCAAGCTGTTGCTCACGAAATCCGCAATCCGTTGAACGTCATAAATCTCTCGATTGATCACGTTGCGACGAAGTATGCCCCGGAAGATGAGAAGCGGCGAGAACAATTCACCCGAATACTTTCTTCCATCCGAGACGAGGTTGCCAGACTGAAGCGGCTGGTCAACGATCTTCTCAACTATGGCCGTCCTGCTCGCCTGGCTGTTGAAAGATTTGATGTTCGTAAGCTGATCGCCGAGACGATTTCGCTTATTCAGCCACAGGCCGAAGATCAAGGCGTTAAAGTATCACTTGAAGAAGAGAAAGCTTCCATTGAGGTCCTTGGTGACCGTGAGCGCCTAAAATCTTGTTTCTCGAACATCGCGATCAACGCGTTGCAGGCGATGCCGACTGGGGGACATCTCAGCGCCCGTGTGGCCAAGCTTAACGGTGTTGCGGAAATAACCGTTAGCGATACCGGCACGGGCATTAGCGAGGAGGCTTTGGGTAAAATCTTCGAGCCTTATTTCTCCACCAAACAGGCGGGATTCGGTTTGGGACTTGCAGTGACTAAGACGATAGTCGAGGAGCATAAAGGCTCAATTGAGGTAAAGAGCCGGTTGAATGAAGGAACGACTTTCACTGTAAGGCTGCCGGCATCAGATTCGGGTGCAGCTAGTTGAAGTCTGAGACTTAAAGGTGTGGATCAAGAGTCTAAGAAAAGGATACTGAGATGAGCAGAAATAAGGTTCTCGTTGTTGATGACGAGAAGAATCAGCGTGAAATATACACGCTAATTCTGGAAGATGATGGGTATCAGGTTACGACGGCTCAAAGCGGCGAGCAAGCGCTTCGCCTTGCGCACGAGGACCGGTTTGATCTCGTGCTGACCGATTACAAGATGACCGGAATGGATGGACTGACGTTGCTCGGTGAGCTTCTCAAGCTTGATCCATCTATCATCGTGGTGATGATGACCGCGCACGGCTCGGTTGAATCGGTAAAGGAAGCTCTTCGCGGTGGCGCGTTCGATTATCTGGAGAAGCCGATCGATCGTGATCAGTTGCTGAAGGTCGTTCAAAACGCGCTTGGCCGGCTCAACCGCATCGACGACGAAATAATCGGCCAATCGGAAGAGATCGAACGCGTAAAGAAGATGACACTCAAAGTTGCCGGGTCGGTATCGACCGTCCTCATCCGCGGCGAGTCGGGTGTTGGCAAAGAACGTATAGCCCGCGCCATCCACAAGGCAAGCCCGCGAGCAAACGAGATTTTTCAAGCCGTCAACTGCGCAGCCATCAACGAGAACCTGATCGAGTCCGAGTTGTTTGGGCATGAGAAAGGTTCCTTCACCGGAGCGCATACTCAGAAGAAAGGTCAGTTTGAAGTTGCCGAGCGAGGCTCGCTTTTTCTCGACGAGATCGGCGACCTGAACGTCAGCATGCAGGCGAAGCTCCTTCGCGCGCTGCAGGAGAAAGAGATAATGCGAGTCGGCGGCACGCGTCCGATCAAGTTCGACGTGCGTGTGATTGCCGCTACTAACCGCGATCTCGAAACGATGGTGAAAGAAGGTCGCTTCAGGGAAGATCTTTACTATCGGCTAAACATCATTCCGATCGAGATCCCGCCGCTGCGCAATCGACGCGATGACATACCTCCGCTCGTAGACTTTTTCATCGCCAAGCACAGCGTCGGCGCGCATAAGCCTGTGCGCGGGTTAACCGCCGGCGCCCGCAAATTGATTATGACGTATTCCTGGCCCGGTAACGTGCGTCAACTCGAATCGGCCATCGAGCGCGCAATACTGTTGTGCGAGGGTGATGAAATTGGCGTGGAGGATCTGCCGGTTGAGATCCGACAGGAAGGAACTTCTGCTGCTGCGTTCAACTTCAAACTGCCACCGGAAGGAATCTCATTCGAGGACGTGGAGAGGTCGCTGATCACTCAAGCGATGGAGCAGACGAACTGGAACATAACGCGCGCGGCAAAGCTGTTAGGGCTTTCCTTCCGCACGCTTCAGTATAGGCTTGAAAAGTTTGGGATTAAGAAGCCAAGTCAGGAATGACGAGATCCTAGCCACATGCGGGAGACTCGATTTGAATTTCGAACAGACCGGGCTCCTACTTCACCAATAAAAACTTTCTCGGGCGACTCTCCCCGACAGCAACGCGCTCAACGTCCGAACGCGGTGAACTGAGTCTCGCAGCGTTGGCTCTGCCGGTGGCAAGCGAGTGATTCAAACGCTCGACCGCAACGTCGTCGTGAAGCTCTCGGGCGGGACGCTCAGAGCCGCACTCGTAACAGACCTGGACCAATCGTTTGTCCGATGTTCGATGAGGTATGCACCAATAGTGCCGTCCGGTCAATTTGCAGAAAAAAGACATCTCTAGTTCCTCGTCGATGTTTTAGCTTTGTGAAACTCTTGATCCTTTGGGATAAGAGTCGGAGGCACGACCTTTCACACACATTCTTAGGCAACCAGCCAAACCTAAACAGCGGCTCGAAGTATACGCAATAAGTTCGTCCACTTGCAAGACTTTTTTTGAACGATTACGTTTGATCTTCGGAGTTAAGTGCAACTGGGACTCGACCTTTTTTGTCGACCGAGCGACCGCGCGTAGTCTGCAGGCGTATTGACGTTCTCAAAGAAGAATTCAGAGCCCCTCAGATGACTGATTTCCTCGAACGAAACGAACCGCGTGGGCACTTGCTCGAACAAGGAGCTGATCTTGCGCTCACCGCGTCTGATCAAATCCGTTATCACCGACAATGCTTCTTTCCAATAGATAGAGCACATCGGTTCAAGTTTTCCATCAGGGCCAATCGGAACAACAGCTTTGTCGTCGCCGGGAACGCTTAGTAAGAACTTGAACAACTCAGAGCTGACTAACGGCAGATCGCAGGCGACCATTACGAGGCGAGGAGTAGAGGAATTGGAGAGCGCAGTTCGGATCGCTTCCAGGGGACCGACGTTCTTGTGTGAGTCGGCGAAGACCCGGAAGCCAAGTCGATCGTATTCTCGGCTGTTGGCTATGATTGCAACTCTGGTGGTGACCGGCGCAAGCGCGGCTATTACGTGCTCGATCATCGGGCGACCGCCGATTTCGAGCCACGCTTTGTCTCTTCCCATTCGAGAGCTGCGGCCTCCGGCGGCAACGAATCCCATAGCATCAATCATAGTTTAGCCAAGTATAGCAGACGAGGCAGAGATCGTACCGATCCATCACCAAATCATTTCATACGCTCAAAGTTGTTTGGTAATGTACTCGCTGTGCCAGAAGCGAACAATCTTGAGTCGAACATATTATTGCTGTTCCAAGAAACGGGCGGATTGCTGGAAGGTCACTTTCAGCTCACGTCTGGATTACACAGCCCACGTTATCTTCAGTGCGCGCTCGTTCTTCAGCATCCACAATATGCCGAATTAATTGGTCGCGAACTCGCCGCGCGCTTCTCCGGTGAGCAAATCGAAGTCGTCGTGGCGCCCGCGATTGGCGGAATAATCGTGGGTCACGAGACTGCTCGCGCGATTGGCGCGCGGGCGATATTCACCGAGCGTGAGGCTGGTGTGATGAAACTCAGACGCGGCTTTAGATTGAATCCAGACGAACGAGTGCTTGTTGTCGAGGATGTCGTGACGACTGGAGGATCTACTCGAGAGACCATTGAAGCCTCGAGGCAGGCGGGCGGGGTTGTCATCGGCGCAGGCTCAATTGTGGATAGAAGCGGTGGCGCAGTTGAGGTCGGCGTGCCCAGAGAATCACTGTTGACGCTTGATGTTCCCACGTACGATCCGTCTCAGTGCCCTCTTTGCAAAAGAGGAGTTCCGGTAACCAAGCCCGGCAGCCGCGAAGTGAAGCGTGAACGTGATTCGTGACCATCATGCCGCACGCATCGCGTATCACGCTTCACGGATCACCTATGCAGAACTTCAAACTCACAATCCAATACGACGGAACCAACTATCACGGTTGGCAGATTCAACCCAATGCTCGGACCGTTCAGGCCGAGC
>WNGG01005016.1_pt1 | contig 14791 bp, 10 predicted proteins | sample 5400661 | NCBI WGS metagenome assembly WNGG01 (sample SAMN13153372, study PRJNA577476) | soil metagenome | isolation source: 100 cm soil or saprolite under Garry oak tree replicate 1 | place: USA:California | collected 2016-06-15
GTCGCGGGGACCAAGTCCGGCTCCCGGCCCCGGCAACCGGATATCATGCGCGCCGCCATCAACCTGAAGCCCGACGAGGAGCGCCTGGTGGAGGCGTTCGCCTCTTCCGCGACACAAGGACGCCTCGCCTACAAGGTGAGGTGCGGTTCGCCGGCCAGCCCGTCGGAATCGGACGTGCGTTTCGTCGATTTCGAGTTGAGCGTGGGGCGCGGAGAGGGGGACAAAGAGCCGCAACCGATGAAGAGCAACCAGCTGAGGGCGAGCTTCGGCCGCCAGGCGAGCAATCTCTTCTCGTTCAACGTCGCCCTGGATCCGGATGCGACGGGCGACAAACGTTACCGCAAAGAGGAGATCGAAGTGACCCTGACCCCGACCCTGGAGTCCGGCGGGCGGGTCCAGGTGGATATTGCCGTGCGAGGGGAGCTCGCAACCGTGAGCGCCGGCGCTCCCCCGATCACACACCCCTTCGACCACCAGGACACCTTGATCCTCTCGCCCGGCGAAAAGCGCAGCCTCGATATCGACGTGCACTCGTCATCCGACGAGGGCTGGTCGCGCGTCCGGTACCGCCTCGGCGTCACCGGCGCCTTCTGAGCCCCCTGTTTGACTTGCGAGCGCTGCATCGGTCAGAATAGCCGCCTTTTCGCCCGCTTGCGCGTACGACCGCTGGCTCGTCTTTTCTGCATTTTCGACAGGGAGCCTATGCGCAACCGTACCGGGAAAGCGTGCCTCGCCGTCGCCGGCTTCCTGACCCTCTTCGGCGGCGTTTCACCGCCGGCGATCGCCCAGGAAAGACCGCTGGAAGGCCAGGTGATCGATGCGCGGGGGACCGGGGTCTCCGGGGCCACCATTTTCCTGACACCGGTCGGGCGCCCGCGCTACGCGACGGACACGCTGGCGAAGACGCACGCCGTACCGGCGACCGCTGACGGCGCCGGGGGCCCGGCCGTGCCTGGATCCGGCGTCACGTCGCGCGTCACCGGCGGCGTCGACGTGTCCTTCTGACATGCGGAAGACTCTGGCGATCGCCATCTCGGCCCTGTTCCTCGCCTGGGGCGCCGTCTACTTCTACAACCAGGTCACGCAGGTTGCCCCGGAGACCGGGGTCGAATGGGTCGATTCGTCGCGCGGTGTCACAGCCGACGCGGTCATCCCCCGGACGCCGGCCTGGAAAGGCGGCCTGCGTCCGGGCGACCGCCTGCGATCGATCGACGGGCGCAGGATCGCCTCGGCGGTCGATGCGGAGGACACTCCGTACAACGTCCCGCGGGGAACGGCGCTTTCCTACGAGGTCGAGCGCGACCACGAGACGGCGACCTTCACGATCCGCCCGACCTGGGTGGGTGGCGGGACCCCCGTCTACTATTACATCACGCTCGTCGGGTTGACCTTCCTGGGCGTCGGAGTGGTCGTCTGGATGCGGGCCACGCGGGCCCGCGCGGCCACCCCCTTCGGGCTCCTTTGCCAGGCGATGTTCCTGGTGCTCGTCCTTAAAAGCACCGGGCAGGGGGGCTGGCTCGACTGGTCAGGGTACTGGGGCGACCTGGCCGGCTGGCTGATCGCGCCCGCGCTGTTCCTGCACATCAACTGGACCCTGGCCGACGAGGACCGCGGTTCCAGCCTCAGGAGGTTTCGCCGCGCGGCCTTCTACGTCCCGGGGATCCTCCTGTTCGCCTACAGCCTCTATCTGGTCCCGTTCAAGCAGATCTACCGCTTTGCCGATCCCCCCGCCGTCATCCGCTTCAAGGAGCGCCTCGAGGAGGTCTACATCGCCCTGTTCGTGATCGCCGGCATCGCCAAGGCGGTCCGGTCCTACATGTACGCGACACGGCTGCAGACGCGCTGGCAGCTCAAGTGGATGGCCTGGGGGAGCCTGGTCGGCTTCCTGCCTGCGGCGGTGTTCTACCTGGTGCCACGCTCCCTCAACATCCGCATCGGGGGCTGGAGCGACCTGTCGCTTCTGCCAATGGCCGTCATCCCGCTGGCCTTCGCAGCGGCGATCGTCCGATACCGCCTCCTGGATCTGGATATCTTCCTCAAGCGAGGCATCGTGGCGATCGGCCTGCTCCTGACCGCGGCCGCGACCTACGCCGCATGCTATGTGGTCATGGACCGGGCCACCGGTGAGATCACCCCGCGCGGGCTCAACCTGGCCCTCATCCTGGCGACGTTCTTGATGGCGATCTTCTACCCGCGGATCCACAGGCGGCTGAAAAGCGTGGTCGATCAATTCTTCTACCGCGAGCGGTACGACTATCGCCGCACCCTGAACGAGTTCAGCGATGCGCTCAACCGCGAGCTGAGCCTGCCGGCGCTGCGCGGGAAGTTTCTCGGCCGGGTCGAGAGGACTTTCAACCTGGAAGGCGCACATGTGTTCGTGCGGGAGCCGCTCGGGCGCCGGCTGGTCAACGACCCGCCGGCCCGGGCGCTCGATCCCGAAGACCCGCTCCTGAAGATGCTCGTCAACGTCGACTACCTGTCGCTTCGGGACCACCCCGGGGCTGGCGAGACGGACACCGGGGCCTTCCTGCTCGACACGCTGGGCGTGGAATATCTCCTGCCGATGACGGTCGAGGGAGAGACCGTGGCAGTCCTGGGAGCCGGGACGCCGCGGGGCGGGGAGCCGCTCACCAGCGAGGATCTGCAGCTTCTGATTTCGCTGTGCCGGCACGCCGCCGTCGCCTTCGAGGGGGCCAGATTGTACAGCGCCGTGCAGGAGAAGGTGCGGGAAGTCGAGGCCCTCCGCGAGTTCAACGAGAGCATTCTCGAGAGTAGCCGCGTCGGTATCCTGGTCACCGACTCCGACGGGCGGGTGGTGAACGTCAACGGCGCCTTCGAGGTGCTGTACGGAGCCGGCCGCGGCCAGATCCTCGGCCAGTCGCTGTCGCAGGTCATGCCCGCCGGCGTCTTCACTCTGGCCAGCGACGCCGCGGTTCCGGCCACCGGCGAGGTCCTCCCCGACGGGGGCATCAAGGTCTATCGTTCGTCCCTGCGCACCCGGGACGGGCGCCGGCTCGTCGTCAACCTGACGCAGTCGGCGCTGCGCGATCCGGCCGGGAGGCCGCGCGGCCGGGTGATCACCGTCGACGACGTCACCGAGCAGGTGCTGCGCGAGCAGGATCTGCAGCGGCGCGAGCACCTCGCCTCGATCGGCCTCCTGGCTTCGGGGATCGCCCACGAGGTGAACACTCCGCTGACGGGCATCTGCTCGTACACGCAGGTGCTCCTGAAGGAGCACGACCCGGACGAGCCCGAATACCCCATCCTCAAGAAGATCGAGCAGCAGGCGTTCCGCGCGGCCGGAATCGCCTCGAGCCTGCTGAACTTCTCACGGCAGCGCGACGGCGACTACCAGATGCTGGAGGTCGCGGACATGGTCACCGAGACGCTCGAGCTGTTCCAGCCGCACTTGCGGGGTCGCCGGATCGAACTGGTGCGCAACATCGAGCGCCCTCTGACCCGGGTGAACGGCAACCGCGGCCGGCTCCAGCAGGTGTTGATGAACCTGCTTCTGAACGCGGTCGACGCCATGACCGAGGGAGGGACGGTGACCGTGGCCGCCCGGGCGGCCTCCGGCCGGGTGCAGATCGAAGTGTCCGATACCGGCTGCGGAATCCCGGCGGAGCACCTCGGCCGGATCTATGATCCGTTTTTCACCACCAAGCCGCGCGGTCAGGGGACGGGTCTGGGGCTTTCGGTGTCCTACGGGATCGTCAAGGAGCATGCCGGGACGCTGTCTGTGGAAAGCAGCCCGGGGGAAGGTTCACGATTCGTCGTCAGCCTGCCGGCCGTCGACGAGAGAAGGGCCTCGGCGTGAAGGGACCCAGAGTCCAGCTGCTCGACAAGGTATCGCCCGGCGACGCGTCGGGCGGAGCCGCGCGCGTCCTGGTGATCGACGACGAGCCGATCATCCGGGAGGTGCTGCAGGAGATCCTGAGCCGCGAAGGGTACGCCCTCGCGCTCGTGCCGGACGCCGAGTCCGGTCTCAAGAAGCTGGACGATCATGAGTACGACCTCATCATCCTGGACCTGATGCTCCCGGGGATCGGGGGGTTCGAGACCCTGCAGGAGATCAAGAGGAGGGACCCCGACAGCGTCGTGGTCATGATCACCGCCTACGGCTCCGTGGAATCGGCCGTCCAGGCGATGCGGATGGGAGCGCACGATTACCTGACCAAGCCGTTCAAGAACGAGGACGTCCTGCGCACCTTGAGCACCGGCCTGCGCCATCGGCGCCTCCTCGCCGAGAACCGGACACTGCGGCGGGCGCTCCAGGGCAGGGCCCGGTTCGGTGAGCTGGTCGGCAAGAGTCCGGCGATGCAGGAGCTCTACCGGCTCATCGAGCAGGTGGCGCCCAGCCGATCCACCGTGCTGATTCAAGGGGAAAGCGGCACCGGTAAGGAGCTGGTGGCCCAGGCGATGCATCTCAAGTCGGGCCGGCCGGCTGAGGCGTTCGTCGTGGTCAACTCCGGCAGCATGCCGGCCGACCTGCTCGAGAGCAACCTGTTCGGCCACGTGAAGGGGGCCTTCACGGGCGCGATCCAGACCAAGAAAGGGTTGTTCGAAGTGGCCAACGGCGGGTCGATCTTCTTCGATGAGATCAGCACAATCAAGCCGGAGGTTCAGGCCAAGCTCCTGCGCGTCATCCAGGAGAAGGAGTTTCTTCCCCTCGGAGCCGTGCAGAGCGTCCAGGTGGACGTGCGCATCATCGCCGCCACCAACATCGATCTCCAGGAGCTGGTGAGACGCGGCGAGTTTCGAGAGGACCTCTACTACCGGCTGAACGTCATCAACATCAAGCTGCCCCCGTTGCGGGAGCGCCGGGAGGACATCCCGCTGCTCGTCGACCACTTCATCACCAAGTGCGCGGTGGAGAACGGCAAGCCGGTGCACGGAATGACACCGGAGGCCCTGGCCCTCCTGGTCGATCACGCATGGCAGGGGAACGTCCGAGAGCTCGAAAACGTGATCGAAAGGGCTGTGGTCCTGGCTTCCGCGGCGGTGATCGGGGTCGATCTGCTGCCCGAGATGCTCCAGGGTGATCGGGCCCGGCCGCTCCCGGCGCCCCTGCACGCGGACGGCGGCATGTCCTTCTATGAGACGATGGAGCGGTTGGAGCGGGAAATCATCTTGGAGACCTTGAAAAGCGTGAACGGCGTCCAGAGGAGGGCGGCCGCCCGGCTGGGGCTCAACCCGACCACGCTCAATGAAAAAATCAAGCGGTTGAAAATCCAGTTCCGGTAGGACCGTTCGCTTGGATCCTGACCCCTGCTGTATATAAGCCGCACTGCCACCCTCATCATCTTCTTGACAGGGTGGGGGTTGACAGTATTATTAGGCAGCGCGGAGGGGATCTCCGGTTCCCCCGTCGAACCGGTTGCCCGAGGGGGGTGGGTGTTCGGGGTTGCGCGTGGCCTCGGGTTGTCGTTGTCCTTGACAGAGTTGCATGCGTTTTCTTAGACTTCTATTCGGACCGTTCACAGCAGGGTTGATCGCAGGCCGGTGCATCCAAGGGGCTGAGGGCCCCCCTTAAGGCCCTGCCCGGAGGCCCATGCCGATGGTCGCCAGAAGACTCTTCCTCGCCGGCCTGCTGGTTCTCGCCTTTAGTCTCCCCGCTCTGGCCCAATCCAATTCAGGTCTCAAGGGAATCGTCGTCGACAAGGACGGGGCCCCTCTGCCGAGCGCCCGGATTACCCTCAAGAACGACTCCCTCGGAGTGAGCCAGGGTGCGGTCACCGACACCAAGGGAGAGTTCCGCATCGTCCCGCTGCCGCCGGGCAAGGGGTACGTTCTCGAAGTTCAGTTCCCCTCGATGGGCACCATCAAGATGGACGTGGACATCGCCGCGGGGAAGGTGACCGCCACGACGATCACGCTACGACCCAGTTCCGAGATGACCGAGCATGTCAAGATCAGCGCGACAACGGACATCGTGAACACCGAGACCACGACCACGTCGACCACCTTCACCTCGGAGTTCATCGATTCGCTGCCAATCCTCGGGCGCAACTACCAGGACGTCCTGACGCTCGCCCCGGGTGTCTCGGATACGAATGGAGACGGCAACCCGACCATCCACGGTTCCCGCGACGTCGATGTCGTCACGCTGGTGGACGGCGTGTCGACCAACGACCCGCTCACCGGCAAGCGAGGCCAGGAGCTGAACATCGATTCGATCCAGGAGATCGAAGTCAAGACGGCGGGGGCGACGGCGGACTACGGGCGCGCGCAGGGCGGGTTCGTCAACATCGTCACCAAGTCCGGTGGCAATGAGTTCGAGGGCCACTTCAGCCTGTACTGGCGCGGCAAGACCCTCGATGGCGACGGGGCGGGCATCGACGACCCGAAGCTGCACGGCGGCCTCGGAGAGCTCGGTCTGCGGGAACTCAAATTCAACGACGTCTATCCGTTCATCTCGGTGGGCGGTCCGATCAAGAAGGACAAGGCGTGGTACTACTTCACCGCCGAGTACATCCAGATCCAGGATCCGGTCAACGCCCTGACCCAGGCCTTCGTCCGCGGCACGAAGGAAGAGAGGGTGTTCGGCAAGGCCACCTGGGACATGTCGACCAACCACAAGCTGCAGTTCACGACGACTCTGGATCCGCAGACCTACAGCAACCTGGGTCTCGATTCCTTCACCGCGATCGAGGCGGGCTACACGCAGAAGCGTGGGGGCTTGAACCTGACGCTGAAGGAGACGTCCATCTTCAATCCGAACGTGTTCCTGGAGAGCACGGTCCAGCACTTCACGACCAAGCCCCAGGCGATCCCGACGCTGAACGCGGACACCAACCACAACGGGGTGCTGTTCATCGATCGCAACGGCGATGGGTTCATCGACGCGACCGAGCGTGATCCCGGGGAAGACTACGACCGGGACGGTGTCTTCGACGTTTTCGAGGACCAGAATGGCAATGGCATCCTGGACCCGGGCGATGACAAGGACGGAGATCAACGGCTGACGCGGGCGGGCCTGGCGGGCGGGGGCGGAGGCTGCGAGGGCGTGCTTCGTGAAGACGTCGACTGTGACGGGCACACCGATCTGTTCTACGAGGACTTGAATCACAACGGCACCCTTGATCAGGGAGAAGACAAGGACGGCGACAACAAGCTCGATTACATCGATGAGGACAAGAACCACAACGGCATCCTCGACCCGAACGAGGACCTCAATGGCAACGGCATCCTCGACACTTACGACAAAAAAAACCTTCCGTTTGTCCATCCGTACATCGAGGACCGGAACAACAACCAGAACATCGATGACCGGGTGCGGCCGTCGCCGGAAGACCAGGAGTTCCAGGTGACGATCGGACCGGACGGGCAGCAGATCCGCACGCCCATCAGCCCGAGCTATCCGTACGGCGAGTTCCATCCGCTGCCGCGGGACCGGGACTACGAGCAGGACCAGCAGACGCTGCGCATCAGCGGCCCGAACCCCGGCCTCATCTTCCAGCAGCGGGAGCCGACCGACTATACGGCGACCGGGGGCCGCATCACGCTGAAGGAGGACCTGACGGTGTTCGTGCCGGACTGGCACGGGCAGCATGACATGAAGTTCGGGGGCACGGTTGAGCATGAGACCTACGCGCGGGACACCAGCCAACGGCCCATCCGCTTCCCGAACGTCCAATCACTCGGCGGCAACAGCAAAAGCCCGAAGATCGAGGTGCAGTTGCCGGCCGAGGGGCAGGTGTTCAACCAGGCGTCGAGCACGACCTTCGGAATGTACGCCATCGACACGTACAAGCCGCTGCCGAACCTGACCGTGGGACTGGGGCTGCGATTCGACCGCGAGACGACGGACTCGTTCGGCTACACGCCGTTCGACCCGGTGCAGGAGCGCAACCTGTACGACCGGCTGACGGAGCTGGGCGGTCTGGAGGCCGATGAGCCCGACGTGCTCCTGGGGAACAACGATGGGATGCAGTCACAGGGTTACTGTTCCGACCAGATCTTCGATGCCAAGGGAGTCGGCAACCCGTGTCAATATCCCAAGCGGGTGGACGGATCTGACCCGAACCTTGACGCCATCGCGATCATCGAGCAGGACCTGGCGAAGCTGAAGCAGATCGCGCCGTCGCGGCTGACGCAGCACCACACCTCGACCGCGCTCGTGGCCGCGAGCCTTTTGGCGCTCTTCCCGGACGCCAAGGGGGTCGACCCGGTAACGGGCCAACCCATCATCAATCTGGCCCTGCTGCGCGAGCAGGGGGCGGCGACGTTCGAGGAGCGCCAGGCGTTCCGGCTGACGAACAATAACCTGGCGCCGCGCATGTCGGTGTCATGGGATCCCTGGTCGGACTCGAAGACAAAGGTGTTCGTGAACTGGGGGCGCTTCTACGATCGGTTGTTCCTCGAGACGGTCATCCCGGAGGAAGGGCCGGACAGTATCTTCCGGTACTACCAGGAGGACCTGACCGGCGTGACGGCGGCGGGCATCCCGGACGGGGGGATCGGGAACGCGATCACCAAGGCGCCGCCGAGCGCCTCGCAGGTGGACCGGGGGCTGCAGACACCGTACTCGGACGAGCTGACGGTGGGGTTCGAGCGGGAGATCGCCCCCGAGGTGTCGATCAAGCTGACGTACATCAACAAGCATTATCGCCAGCAATTGCAGGATCGGGACGTCAACCACGACGTGCGCTTCTATCAAGGGGGGCTACTGGATAAAATTGGGATCATCCCCCCGGGCGCCGACGGCGGCCCGGGGTCGCAGCGCGCCAGCGACAACAGGCCCGACCTCTACATCCACAACTTCTTCTTCAATCAGATCTTCCGGGTGGGCAACATCAATCACTCGGTCTACCACGGCCTCGAGCTGCAGTTGACCAAGAGGTTGAGCCGGAAGTGGGAGATGAATGCGTCGTACACGTACTCGCGCAACCTGTCGCAGGCGGAGGACTTCGAATCGTCCCTGGGTGACGACCCGGCGGCCGTCCCCTTTGAGTTCGGGTACTCCTCGGACGACCAGCGGCACGTGGTGAAGTTCAATGCCATCGCCTTCCTGCCGAAGGACTGGCAGATGGGCACCACGATGAGCTGGGCCACGGGCCTGCCGTACTCAGTCATCAGCACCTTCGCGGCGCTGGACAATTTCGACTACCCGCAATTCCGGCTGCTGTACGGCTACGTCCCGGATCGGGCCGATGCCCAGGGCAACCGCACCTTCGTCTCGCTGCGTCGCGACGACCATCGCAACGCCGCGCAGCTCAGCATCAACGCCGAGGCCCAGAAGTCCTTCGTGATCGGAAAGCTGGCCTCGCGGTTCTTCATCACGGTCGAGAACCTTCTGAACAAGGACGACCTGCGCGTCTTCTCGTACCAGCCTGCGTCTCCGGATCGCAGCGGCGCCCTGCAGATCGATTCGGAGCGCCGCTTCGGCCGCCGGTTCCAGCTCGGCCTGCAATTCGAGTTCTGAGGGGCGGGCCCGGGCTCGCCCGCGCGGGCGACCCGGGCCCGTTCGACTCCCGCCCCCACGTCGCTCCCGTTCGTTGACACCTTCCAGGCGGGCGCGCTAGACTCCCCGCCCGGCGCGCCTTCTGCTGAGGCCCATGGGCATACGCTTCCACAACACCCTGACACGCCAGGAGGACGAATTCATCCCTCTCCACCCCGGCGAGGTGCGTCTCTACACCTGCGGACCGACCGTGTATGACTACGCCCACATCGGCAACTTCAGGACGTACCTCTGGGAAGATCTGCTGCGGCGCTTCCTGAAGTTCCGCGGGTACCGAGTCACGCAGGCGATGAACCTGACCGACGTCGATGACAAGACGATCGCCAACGCGCGTGCCGCGGGCGTGTCGCTCGAAGACTACACGCGCCGGTACATCGACGCGTTCTTCGAGGACATCGGGGCGCTGGGCATCGAGAAGGCCGAGCACTACCCACGCGCCACGGCCTTCATTCCCGACATGGCCCGCCTGGTCAGGAAGCTGATGGAGCGGGGGCACGTCTACGAGAGCCGCGGGTCGCTCTACTTCAAGATCGCCACATATCCGGAGTATGGGCGGCTGTCGCGCCTCGACACGACCGCCGGCGCGGGGCAGGCGCGCATCGATTCCGACGAATATGAAAAGGACAATCCGCGCGATTTTGCCGTCTGGAAGGCGCCCAAGGACGGCGAGCCGGTCTGGCAGACGGAAATCGGCCCCGGCCGTCCGGGATGGCACATCGAGTGCTCGGCGATGTCGATGAAGCTGCTCGGAGAGACCTTCGACATCCATACCGGCGGCGTGGACAACATCTTCCCGCACCACGAGAACGAGATCGCCCAGAGCGAGGCGGCGACCGGCAAGCCGTTCGTGCGCTACTGGATGCACGCGGCGCACCTGGTGGTGGACGGCGAGAAGATGTCGAAGTCCAGGGGCAACTTCTTCACGCTCCGCGATCTCGCCGCGCGCGGATACGACATGCGGGCCGTCCGCTACCACCTGATCTCCGTGCACTACCGCAAGCCGCTCAACTTCACCTTCGACGGTCTGGCGCAGAGTCAGGCGGCGCTGGCCCGCCTCGACGACCTGGCGCTCCGCCTCGGGCAGTTCGGCCCGGGCGTTGCGCCGGGTGCGGGGGAGCTGGCTGCACAGGCGAGGGAGCGCCTCCAGGGGACGCTCGGGGACCTCGACAACGACCTGAACACCGCCGGCGCGCTCGGCCACCTGTTCGAGCTGGTCAGGGAGACTCACACGGCGCTCGACTCCGGCCGGTTCGGTGCCGGGGATCTGGAAGCGGTGCGGCACGTGCTCCTGGCCTTCGAACGGATTTTCGGCATCGAACCCGGACAGCGGGCCGGCCTCGAGGCGGAGATCGAGGACCTGATCCGCAGGCGGGCCGATGCGCGCTCCCAACGGAACTTCGGGGAGGCCGATCGTATCCGCGATGATTTGCTGAGCCGCGGCATCGTCCTCGAGGACACTCCGCAGGGCGTGCGCTGGAAGCGCAAGAGCGCATGAGATTCCGCTCACGGGCTAAACCGCCCCAGGCCGCGCCGGCTCTAAGTCTCAGAGGAGGCGATGGAATTTGGCCCGGATCGTCAAGACAATGACGAAAGGCTCGTGGCCCGGTTCATGCAGGGCGACGAGTCGGCCTTCGACGGCCTGGTCGCGCGCCACCGCCAGGGAGTCTACCGTACCGCCTACCGACTCCTCGGAAGCCACGAGGAAGCGGACGATGTCTCGCAGGAGGCGTTCTTGAGGGCCTACCGGGCTCTGCGCCGCTTCCGCGGCGACGCGACGTTCCGCACCTGGATCACGCGCATCGTAATCAACCTGGCGCTCGGCGTCCGTCGGGGACGGCCGACGTCGGTCTCCCTGGAGGACGCCCCCGAGCCGCGAAACGACGGGGATGGGCCGGACAGCGCGCTCAAACGCCAAGTGCGGGCAGCGGTCGGGAAGCTGTCACCCCGCCAGAGGCAGGTCCTGGTCCTCAAGGTCTACGAGGGGATGAAGTTCACGGAGATCGCCCGGGCGGCCGGCATGTCGATCGGCACCGCCAAGGCGACCTTCTTCCAGGCGGTGCGCAACCTCAGGGCGCGCCTGGTCCCGCCTGCGGGCGCGCAGGACGGTGAGGCATGACGACACCGGGCTGCCAGAAGGCGCGCGACGGGCTCGCGCAGTTGCTCTCCGGCGAGATGGAGCCAGAGACCCGCCGTGAGATCGAGACGCACCTGCGCGCCTGTCCGGGCTGCGCGGCGGAGGCCGAGGGCATCCGCCGCGCCCTGTCCCTCCTCGAGACGGAGGTTTTCCCGGATCCCGGCCTCCCGTACTGGTCCTCGTTCGTCGGTCGTCTCCGGACGCGCATCGCCGCCTCCCAGAAACGCCGGCGGACAGTGCGCCTGGCGGCGCTTGCGGCGGCGGCCGTGCTGGTCGCCACCCTGGCCCTGGTCCGTCCGCGGCACGAGGCCCCGCCGCGCCGGATCGCGGCAGGACCAGCCGTCGGAAATACGGCACCGGTGAGCGGCGACGGCCAGACGGCCCCAGCCGCGCCCGGGAGTGTGACCGGCGTCCATCCGGCCCCCCCGCCGACGGCCCCGGCGCACGTACCGTCGGTCGCCGAGGCCGAGGCACGCCTCGACGCGCTCCTCCGGCAGGCCGCGGCCGGAGGGCAGGACCCTCGCGACCTCGATGTCATCCTGGACGAGGTGGCGCCGGCCCACCCGCTCGACGGCGCCGACGCCCTCGGCCACCTGTCGCCGGAGGACGGCCGCTCGCTCTCCGAAGATCTGCTGGATACGCAAGGTTAGGGAGGAGATGGAGGCGTTATCGCGATGAACAGCGTCAGGATCGGATGGTGGCCCGCGCTGCTCCTCGGCGCGCTCGTCCTCGCGCCGGCCGCGCCCGCGCGGGCCCAGGAAGGACGGCCGGGACCCCGCCAGATGCTCCCGGGAGCGCGGGCGCGCCCGGAGGAGATGCGCCGGGCGATCCAAGAGGTGGTCATCGCGCGCATGCGCGAGGCGCTGCACCTGACGGAGGAGCAGGAGGCCAGGGTTGTCCCGCGCTTCAGCGAGCTGATGCAGACGCGCACCGACCACGCCATGAAGCGGCGCGCCGCCATGGCGCGGCTCCGGTCGCTGCTTCTGGACGGAACCGCCGGCGACCAGGAGATCGCCAGGGCGATCAAGGACGTGCGGACGATCGACGAGGACTACCTCCACAGGGAAGGCGAGCTGCGCGGCGCCATCGACGCCAGCCTCACCCCCCGGCAGCAGGGACGCCTGGTGTTCTTCGAGGGGCGCATCAGGCGCGTCGTGCAGCGCCGGATGCAGGAGGCGATGGGAGCGGGACCGCGGCGCGGCCTGATGGCGCCGGGAAGGCGCGCGCAGCCGCCTCCGGGTGACGGCTTCGATCTACCGCCCGGGCCCGACGACGAACGGCAGGAGGACGAGCCGTGATGCCGGCGGGGATCCGCCTCGCCGAGAAGACCCCGCCCTACGCGCCCCCGGCGGACGGGCGGACCGGGCTCGGCCGCCGGGGCGAAGAGGCTGCCGGGAAGCATCTCCTGTCGCTCGGCTACCGGATCCTGGAGCGCCGTTACAGGACCCGCGCCGGGGAGATCGACCTCATCGCCCGGGACGGCGACGCCGTCGTCTTCATCGAAGTGAAGACGCGGACGTCCCTTCGGTGCGGGCGGCCCGCCGAGGCGGTCGATCGCAGGAAGCGCGCCCGCATCTCCCGGGCCGCCTCGCTCTATCTGGCGCGCCTCGGCGGCGGCGATGTCGCGTGCCGGTTCGACGTCGTCGAGGTGATGGAGGGGCCCGCGGGCGCCCTCAGCGTCCGGCTGATCCGGGACGCCTTCGACGCGGGCCCGTCTTCTTGACAGTCGCCGGAAGCGCTCTGTAAGATCACGGCTCGCGCCCGGCGCTCCCGGGCGTGAGCGGGAATAACTCAGTGGTAGAGTGCAACCTTGCCAAGGTTGAAGTCGCGGGTTCGACTCCCGTTTCCCGCTCCAACATCCGGGCCGGCTCCTGTGGGGGCCGGCCTTCTTCTTCCCGGGCTGCGGCCGGATTGACACCCCCCGGCACGCCTTGTAGAATCTCGCGCCACCGGGTCAACCAGGTTCGCGGGCTGGCGGCGTAGCCAAGCGGTAAGGCAGAGGTCTGCAAAACCTCGATACATCGGTTCGATTCCGATCGCCGCCTCCACCCGTTTCCCCGGCCTTCCCACCTTGCTTTCCCGCGCTCGGGGACTATTTTTGACGGCAGTATGGGTTCCATGCTGAGCGCCATCCTGTCCGACTACGATTTCTGGGTGAACTTCATCTCGAACATGCTCGCCGGCATCCTGCTGGCCCTGATCTTCGGGTTGGTCCTGACGAGCGTCGTCGGCCACTACTCGACGAAACGGAAGGTGAAGGAGCAGCGCCGCAAGTTCCTGGAGTTCATCGAGAGGGAGCTGAAGCGGAATACCACCTCGCTCGTCGCCGCCCTGGAGGAGCTGCCGAAGGGGAACCTGCCGTTCCCGCTGTTCGAGGTCTCGGCCTGGAAGGTGTCGGTCAACTCGTCGCTTCTCGACAACATGGACGTCGAGCTGATCCATCCGATCCTGTCGTCCTACAACCGGATCTGGGCCGCCAACGATCTGTACCAGAACCTGCTCGAGGCGTATTTCGAGAGGCTGGCCCGCGCCTCGGAGGCGTCGGAGAAGCGCTACCTGTTCTTCCGCAAGACCCTTCTGGATCGACTGCGCGACCTGCAGCCGAAGCTCAACGACTCGCTGCAGCAGATCGATCACCACCTGAAAGTGGCGTAGCCGGCGCCCGGCGGCGCGGCCCCTAACCGGCCGCCGCGAACGCGGCATCCAGGATGGCGACCGCCTTGTCGACATCCGCCTCGCGGGCGATCAAGGGAGGCGAGAGACGGATCGTCGACTCGCCGCACGGCAGGGTCAGAAGGCCCAGCTCGAACGCCTTCTCGATCACCTTGTGGCGCCTCTGCGGCGCCGGCCTGCGGCTCGCCCGGTCGGCCACCACCTCGAGGCCGACCATCAGCCCGAGGCCGCGCACGTCGCCGATCGCGGCCTGCCGGTTCTGCAGCTTCCGGATCCTGTCGATCAGGTACGACCCGACCGCGCCCGCGTTCTCGACCAGCCCCCCTTTCAGGAGGCGCAGGGTCGCCAGGGCCGAGGCGCAGGACACCGGGTTGCCGCCGAAGGTCGATCCGTCGGAGGTGGCGGCGGTCATCGTCGAGCCGGTGCAGGGCGAGGGCGGGTTCATCCCGCCGCACAGGGACTTCCTGCCGAAGCTCCAGGAGCTCTGCCGGAAGAACGGCATCCTGCTGGTCGCCGACGAG
>WNGG01005431.1_pt1 | contig 14791 bp, 24 predicted proteins | sample 5400661 | NCBI WGS metagenome assembly WNGG01 (sample SAMN13153372, study PRJNA577476) | soil metagenome | isolation source: 100 cm soil or saprolite under Garry oak tree replicate 1 | place: USA:California | collected 2016-06-15
CGTCAGATTGTAGGGTGAGGGTTTGGGTCATGAGGGTTTCTCCAGTGAGGTTTCAGTAAAACTAATTATACAGGGTTTATAGCTCATTGCAACATTTTATTACTCAAAGCCGCGCCGACTCTCACGTGTGGAATGGCGCATGGTTACTCCGGAAGGTCGAAGTTATGAAGCTCGCGGAAACCGTCTTTTGCCGAAACAGCCGCGAAAAATTCGTCTGAGGGGGCGCTTTCTGCAGCCGGAATCGCTGCGTCAAGCCGCTCGTACTCACACTGCTGCGCTTTGGTGAGGTCGTTCCAGGTTTTCATGGTCGGCTAGTTCGCTGTGAGGCTGCAACGTGCACCGCAGTATCGCGCGCAGTGTAGAGGAGAGCGTACGGGGAGCCGGTTCGGCTGGGTTTCGCCGTAACGCGACCGTCGCTGCAGAATCGCAGTGTGTACCAAGGCCAATAGGCGCGGATTTGGGCTTGCTGTTTGCGGGTAGGTTTCATGGTCACCACACTCCCTGGAAACGATCGGCTATGTCGTGCACCTGATCCGCCGTTAGCCCGCTGTGCAGACCCGAGTTAGTCAGAATGCTGCCGATGTCGCCGTCGTCCGGTTCCACACTGATGGGGTCGCCAGTAGGGTCGTCAAGAACGCGAGCCAAGAGGCGCAGCGCGGCGATGATCGCGTCATATTCAGCGTCAGATTGTAGGGTGAGGGTTTGGGTCATGAGGGTTTCTCCAGTGAGGTTTCAGTAAAACTAATTATACAGGGTTTATAGCTCATTGCAACATTTTATTACTCAAAGCCGCGCCGACTCTCACGTGTGGAATGGCGCCAAGCTGATTAGCGACGTTTCCCGTAAAACAGGCCTGACGCGCGAGCAGGTAAAAGACGCGCTGATTGCAGCGTTCGAGCAAATCAAGTCCGACGCTGCAGACGGCTCGATCATGATTCGCGGCTTTGGCACATTCCATACAGCGACGCGCGCTGGGTGTACGCGACCGTCGCCGTCCGATGTTTCGCGCGTGATCGAAGTGCCACCGACGAAACGACTCGCGCTGCGATCGCCGGCGGATAGGTTAGACGTCTAGCGTCCATTCGTCGATAGTGACCCATGAAGGCATAACATAATTGGCGCGATGCGCATCAGCACCTGTACGTGTGCGGTGGATTGCCAGCACGTCGCTTTCGTCCGGACCTAGCAGCACGAAAACGGATTTAGCGGGTTTTGAGCCTTCGCGGTAACCTTCGCACACGCACACGCACACGCGCAGTGTTGCAGAGGGGCGCACTTGGCGCATGCTGCAATCTCCGTTTCGCTCCATGCGCCTAAACCTCCCCGATGTAATAGTAGACCTGCCCGTCTGTCGACATCGGGCCGCCGTACATGCGGCCGCCGATAACGCCTTCTTCTGCGTATTGTTGGTAAAGCTCCCAATCCCAATCACTGGCGTCGTTCATATCCGGAACCTCGCGAATATCGCCTGAGATAAACTGGATAAGCAGAGCGTTCAACTCAACGTCAGACCACGCTGCAATTTCCGCCTCACTCCAGGCGCCGAATCCCTTAACGTAGGTGCGAAACGTTTCACGCTTTTCGTCAGTATCCAGGAAATTGTAATCGGGGGCGTCGTCGCAAGCAGCTTGCCAGGTTGCAGCACCTGCATTGTTTCCAATTTCCGCCACGCTCGCCGAATAGTCTTTCGGAGCGGCATTGTTGAAAAATTCTGTAATGTTGAGTTCCATGATTTTTGCTCCGATTGGGTTTGAGGGGTTAGACTTCTTCCAGCTGAATACGGCGCGCGAGATGGGAGCTAAACTTGCTTTTAAGGGTGCAGCACGCTTTGTGCGTATCTGGGTAGCGCGTCAGATACGTTTTAGTGCCCGTCTTTTCGTTAATCGCTACCAAGTGATAAAGGCGCCCGCTCTGCATACCGTTTCTCCTTTTGATGTAGCTAATTATACGGGGTTTATAGCTCTTGGCAAGTAGGGAGAAACCCTAAGAGTTTTCGAATTCCAAGTGAGCGTCAAGCCATGCGCTCAACGCGTTTTCTGCCTCCCCCTTAGAATCGTAGACGCGTCGCTTCAGGAACTGCGTACACCCCGCTGCGTGTGCGCGTGAGAGTTCTTCGGGCGTGCCTAGGTAGCTCAATTCGCCCGGTACTTTCCAACCTACGAAACCCCAGCGGCCGGAAGGGTATTGGTTAACTATCGCATTAATTTTCATGGTATAGAGGCTCCAGTTTGTTGGCGGCGCGCGCCTTTCGATGCGCTGCAGGGTTCAGAGATTAAACCGCACTCACAAAGTAGTGGTAGTTACCGATCGTTTCTCCATATTCGCCACTGCCTTTGAGTACGGAGTTTGCCGCGCGTTCGTACACTTCAGTTTCAGAGTCTTCTTCCTCTGACACGCGATCCAATTCGTCGGAAATATAGGCTCTCGCGTCTTCGCAGTCCAGAAACATTGCAGGCTCACTATCCGGCATGTAACCAGGCATATTCCACCCCGCTGCGTACACCGTAATGTCGTGCAGCATGTTGCTCGCAATCTCATGCCAATCGACGGAACGTAGCGCAGCGTTAAGTAAGTCGGAGAAAATGCCGCTTACTTCAGGCATGTTTTCCTCATGCTCGCTTTCCAGTTCATCTGCAAGAACCGACACTGCCTTATCTTTGTCGTAATCGGAGTCAATCAGGACTTCACGCGTACGCTCTGCCCAAAATTCCTGGCTCCCTTGTTCGTTATCGATATGCAGGTTGACTGCCCAGGTTTCGTAGTTGGTAAAGCCGTTATAGGTCGTCATGATATGGGTCTCTTTTGGGGTTCGTGTTATGAGTCAGATAACGTAATCTGCGTCGACGGGTTCGTCTGCAAACCAGCTGCGTTCTATTAGGTAATCGCGCGCTATTTCCTCCGCGTCGCATGCGTCTAGTTTGACGCCAAGGTAGGACCATACCGCGACAAACAAGGGTTCGAACCCGCATTGCCAGCCAACAAGTCGAGCGTTAGCTGGCATGCTCGCCGCGTCGCGCACGTTGAGCGTGTCATCTAGGTAAAAGCTGACGTAGGGCAATGCTTGGATTTGGTTCATTTCCTGCCTCTCTGCGGTGGGTTACTGTGAGACTAATTATACAGGGTTTTTAGTTACTAGCAAGTAGGTAGAAACCCTTACTTCGCCTTGATTGCGTCTTTCAGGTAAGGCAGCAGCGACCCGCAATGCTTGCAGCGGAGACCTGCTGTAGTCCGGTATCGCTTAAGAGCGACGGATACCGTAGGGCGAGATACTCCCAAGGCCTCAGCTATCTGCTGTTGAGTCAAGCGGGGGTCGGCCTTGTGCATCTCCCAAGCTAATTTAGACTTACTCAAGATAGCCACCCTGCTGCGCTACTCGAGCGCGTTCTGAGTTCTCTTTGATGACTTTCCGTGCGCGCGAGACGACCGCCTCACTCACCCCAATCGTTTTGCATGCGCGGTATTGAGACATACCAGGGTTATCCCTTAGCAGATCTAGCGCTTGCTGGGTTTTGCTCTTTTTCATCTAAGAACCTCCTTAAAAACAGCGAGAACAATTGAAAAATGCGCGTAGCGCAGAATAAAAAACTACGGAACGGTCGTTACTTACCGTAAGCTTACCGGTAAGATTTACAATGTAAAGTAAAAATCACCCCAAACAATCGACGTAAGGCCTTGCCAAGTGCGCGCGGCATTCCTCGATAGTCGTATCGCCCGTTTCGTTCCAAAGGCGCTCTACGGCGTCGTTGAACTCGTCCGCTTCCTGCCCTTGCAGAAAGATATCGTCACCGATGGCGACCGTTGAAAACGCCACGTCGCACTCGATAACGGTATCGGTGCAATAAGCTTTGACAATCTCAGTGAGTGTAACCATTTCAGTAATCTCCATTAATCAGACGTGCAGCTTGTTCGCGTAGAAAGGCGTCCAAAGATTCGCAGTCACGTAAATCGACGGCGCAAAGGAAACAACGTGCGGTTGACGACATGATAATCCCCCGGTTAGGGCCGCCTAAGCGCGCCTGATTCGTTTTAATGCTCGCTAACCGCCTGGTTATACGAGTGCATGCCTGCCTCTTCAAACGACACGACGTTGGCAAACCTGAATGCATTCCACCACGTGCGCACGGATACCGGTTGAGTATGCAGGTCGCCGAAGTCGTCAATGACTGAGTGCCAGTCTACTGATACGGGCAGGTGTTGAAAGTGAGTGGTGATCATGTTGTTTGCTCCTGTTAGGCCCGCTTACGCGGGCTCAGTGTGTCTGATTAACTGCGTGCATCCAGAAACTTATAGACTTCAAAGTCTGTTTTGAGGATCACGTCCCGGTACTCAGTCCAATTGAGAGCGCCGCTAGAGCATTGCACAGGGTCACGTACCTGGATATGGTCCCCGTCGATCACGCACAAGTAATCAGCGCGCTGCAGCGCGTCCCTAAGCTCCAGCAACTCAGCAGCGCGCTTATTTGCTTGAATCAGCGCAGCGCGGCCCTCTGCTGTGCGCGGTACAAGGGAGAAAACCGTATTGGCATGCCGGCATTGGTCAACCATCATTTTCAGTTCATCCGGCGTATAAAAGCCGCGCATAGAGACTGCGAACGAGCCCTCGTCAAAGACGAATTCACACTCCATATCAAAACCAAGGTGGGGAAACATTGCCATCAATTCGCTTGAAGTGATCATTCCGCTTGCTCCATGTTGTTCAGATACTGCCGCTAGGTGAGACTCCAATATAGGATACTTACCACTTACCAGCAAGTAGGTACAAACCCTAACAACAAGCACGAAAACGCTTTGTAGAAGTTACTCATGTAAGGTTAGCGTGAAACGTTTCCTTTCATCCGCACGCCAATCTAAGCCTAAGTCTTTGATTCTGTTCATCATTACAGTTCTTACTCGGTTGACATAATAGATATTATCCACTTTTCTATGCTTACACCTTCTGTAATGTACGATTCACGCTTGCATAACCCTAGAAAGTATCTATACTTAGGGCTCCACTAACCCGTACGAGGTGCGATGCAGAGTCACTGACAAACCCAGGCAGAGCAGCGCAGAACCTAGCGAGCGACGGCCGGCAGACTCGAGCCCGACCCCCACCCACCCCTTTTTTCGGCCAGCGGGCGGTGGTATCCTCGCGTGAGAATTTTTGCTAAATTTTGGCAGTTTGTCACTTTACAAATACATTACAGGGCGGGGCGATGACATTCGATTTCAGGGACTTCACAGGCAAGCAGCGGCTTTTCGCGGAGGAGTACGTGCTGTGCCTGAACCCATCCGAAGCTGCGCGCAAAGCAGGCTACGCGGGTGAGGGCAGCTATGGCACAGAGATCATGAAGATCCCCCACGTCAAAGCCTACATCGACCACCTCACCGACCAGCGTGCCGAGCGGCTCAAGGGCATTCAGGACCAGGTAGTTGAGAAGCTGTGGGAAATCGCCTCGGTCGACGCCAACGAACTCGTCCAGTACCGCCGCACCTGCTGCCGGTTCTGCTACGGCGAGGACCACCGCTACCAGTGGACCGACGTCGAGTTCGAGCGTGCCTGCCTTGAGGCGAAGAATCGTGGATTCCCGCAGCCGGAAGCGCCGGGCGGCAATGGCTACGACCACTCGAAAGACCCGAACCCTGACTGCCCGGAGTGCAAGGGCGAAGGCGATGGCCGCGTATTTGCGCAGGACACGCGCAAGCTCTCCCAAGCTGCGAAGACAGCCTATGCCGGCGCCAAGGTTGGCCGCGACGGGCTGGAGATCAAGATTCATGATCGAGTGCGCGCGCTAGAAATGCTGGGCAAGCACTTCGGTTTGTTCAAAGATCGCGTGGAACACAGCGGCAAGGTCGAGAACACCGGCCCGGTGCTGAATCTCGTGCTCAGCGGAGATCAGGCAGCAAAGGCAGTGGCTGCCGCGAATAAGTTGAACTCGCCGGAAGACCCCGACGCCGTGCCGCCCGGAGAAGGAGACGACGCATGACAGGAAAACTCGTAAGCTCACACGACCTTGCAGAACCGCTTTTAGGTATCAAAGGACTGCCGAAGCACCTGAAGCGTCTGGAACTCATCGTGGACGCCGAGGATATCGCGCTTATCCGCTGCGAGTTCTACCCGGAGGAAGACTTGATCCGGGATATGGAAGCCGCGCTTACCCCGGTCTTTGCAGAGTTCAATCTGGTGAAGAAAGACTCCGAGGACTGATCCATGCCAGCACAACCAGTCGACCTCACCATCAAACCGGCGCCAGGCTGGAACCAGACCTTCGGCGCGGCCTATGCCCACATCAAGGGAGGGGGCCGCGCCTCCCGCGTCGGCTGGAGCGGCACCCACGTATGGATCGAGATCAACCCGAGCACTACCGCAATGATCCGTCGAAACGCAGATGGCACCCGCATCGAATGGGTGCCGTCCGCTGACGACCTCATTGAGAATGACTGGCACATCCTCCCACCCTTAACGAATGTGATGGACGTCCGCTAGAAGTAACAACGAAACCGCCCACTGAGGCGGTTTCGTGCTATTGTAGTGATGCGCGCATAGGGGGAATCTCTGAAAAGCCGACTATCCACCGGCCTGGCGCGTCCTTCAAGTGGATTCGATAGGGATATCGGGATGACAGTCTGCACAAAGTGCCTTGCGGACAAGGCGGATTCAGAGTTCTATAGGCGCGCTGGAAGGCCGAAAGGCATAACATCCCAGTGCAAGTTCTGCTGTAACGCCAGTAGTCGCGCGCAGTGGGGCAAAAGCGCGGGAAAGTACGCAGAGACTGCGAAGAAGTGGCGAGAGGCCAACCCTGAGAAGATCTCTGCGGCGCGCGAGAGGAGCGGACCAGAGAATAAAGAAAAGCGTAGGTTGAGCCGAGCAGCGCACGAGATAAGAAATCCCGGTGCTCAGGCGGCCAAGGCCAGGAGATTCAGAGAAAACAACCCAAGAGCCAATGCGATAGCGTCAAAGAGATGGCGGATAGCTAACCCCGAAGCCAACGCAGCCTCGTTAAAGAAGTGGCAGAAGAAAAATCCTGACAAGGTCCGTGCGGCAAGCTCCAGTAAGCGGGCGGCAGCGCGCCGCGCGATACCAAGGTGGGAGACGGATGCTAAGTCTCGCGAGTTGCAGTGGCGTAAGAAAAATCCAGGTATGACGCTTGATCATATCGTACCCATCTCTCCACCGATGGCCGTAACTCTCGGAGCGAAGCCTGCCAACTGGCAACGACGCAAGAGTTTCGTAGGCCCTCTGATACCGCTGGTGTACGGTTTTCACACCGAAGCTAATTGGGCACCACTCCTGTTTCATGAAAACGCCAGGAAGGGCAACCGGGACTGGCCTGACTCACCGTGGAGTTGAGGTGCTACAATTCGGGAAATTCCGCTACTAAGGGTTTCCCGGATTGGACCTCAGTTTACATCCTCGCCAGACACAAGCGTTTCTCTCTGAGGCGACAGAGATTTTATACGGCGGCGCGGCCGGCGGGGGGAAATCACACTTCCTTCGTATCGCCGCGATCGCATTCTGCTCTGAGATCCCCAATCTTCAGTGTTACCTGTTTCGTCGGCTTGCCACAGACTTGGAAAAGAACCACATGTCAGGCGTGACGGGGTTCCCGTCGCTGCTGTCTGAGTGGGTTGACTCAGGCCATGTAAAAATAAACTACAGCAAGCTACACATCACCTTCTGGAACGGCTCGAAAATCCAACTGGCTTATGTGCAGTATGAGAAGGACGTCACCAAGTTTCAGGGCGCAGAGATCGGCCTGTGCCTTGTGGATGAACTCACGCACTTTTCCGACAGCATTTACCGGTTTCTGCGCGGACGGCTGCGCTTGGGTGCCACTCAGGTGCCTGAAAAGTACAAGCACGTGTTCCCTCGCATCATCTGCGGCAGTAACCCCGGATCACTCGGACATAACTGGGTCAAGGCAGCCTTTGTCGACCCCGCGCCGCCAATGACACTCTTACCTCAAACCCCCGAAGAAGGAGGTCTTCTCAGGCAGTACGTGCCAGCAAGGCTTTCCGATAACCCGACCCTCACAGAGACAGACCCCCACTACCTGCAACGCCTGCAAGGCCTGGGTAACGCCGCGCTTATCAAGGCGATGGCTGAAGGTGATTGGGACATCCCAGCGGGTGGCCTCCTGGATGATTTGTGGTCACCGAAGCACCATGTTCTTGCTCCTTTCGAAATTCCGAAGTCGTGGCGTGTGGATAGGGGATTCGACTGGGGGTCATCTAAACCTTTCGCGGTACTTTGGTACGCCGAATCGGACGGCAGCACCGTCACAACGGCAGATGGCTCCAAGCGTACCTTCCCGCGCGGGTCGGTATTCGTCATCTCGGAGTTCTACGGCAGTAACGGAAAGCCGAACGAAGGTATCCGCATGGTCAACGCGGAGATCGCCCGTAACGTGCGTCTGAAAGATCTCGCGATGGGCCGTGTGGTGCACCCGGGGCCAGCGGATAACGCCATCTACAACGTCCAGGAAGGCACGAGCATCGCAGATGACATGGCCCGAGCGCCGAATTTCATACGCTGGACACGGTCTGACAAGAATCCGGGCAGCCGCGTGAACGGGTGGGAGATCATGCGTAAGATGCTCAAACAGGCGATGGGAAACGAGTTGCCAGGTCTGTTTATTTTCGATACGTGCAGGCACACGATACGCACACTGCCAGGACTGCCGCGCCATGCGACGATCGACGGTGACATCGACTCAGATAGCGAAGACCACATCGCGGATGCTCTCAGGTACAGAATCAGCGCCAAGAAGAACACCGTAATGGTCACCCCGCTGCATATATAATCGCGCCAAACAGGGGATTTCACGATGGCACTGAACAACATCCAGACCTACCAGGAAGGCCAGACGCCGCCCGTCATGGGCCAGACTACAGGCACCGTCGACGACGTGCGCAACCCGTCACAGGCCGTGCTCGCCATGCAGGTCAACTGGGACAAGGTGACGACGCTGCTGGGCGGCACGAAAGCGATGCGACTCGCCGCGACGAAGTACCTGCCCAAGTGGGTCAACGAGTCGCCCAACGAGTATGACTTCCGGCTGAAGACGAGCGTGCTGTTCAACGCCTTCGGCCACACGGTAGCGGGTCTCGGCGGCAAACCCTTCGGCCGGCCGGTTAGCTGGAGCGAGAACACACCGCCCGACATCGCCTCGTGGTTCTCCAACGTAGACCTCACCGGCCGCAGCCTGCATGTGTTCGCGCAGGAGGTCTTTACGACAGGCATCGCCTACGGCCTGACGCACGTGCTGGTTGACTATCCGCGCACAGACGGTATTGTGACGGTCGCGCAGGAGAAGGCGGCAGGTGCGCGACCGTATCTGGTGCACGTCAAGCCTGATTCCATCCTCGGGTGGCGCTCTGACATGAGTTCAGGTGTCGAAGTCCTGACCCAGTTGCGGATTCTGGAGTGCGTGTATGAGGATGATGGTCCGTTTGCGAGCAAGGCGGTCGATCAGGTGCGTGTGCTGGAGCCGGGGACGTGGGCAACATACCGCCAGCGGACGGTGAAGGTAGGCAAAACAGCCGTCATTGAGTGGTATCTGTACGATCAGGGCACGAACACCTTCAAGACGATCCCGCTGGTCACGTTCTATACGAACCGCACGGGGTTCATGACGGCCGAGTCGCCGCTGATCGACATCGCCGACCTGAACATCCAGCACTGGCAGGTCTCCAGCGACATGTACTCGATCCTGCACACCGCGAGCGTGCCGATCCTGACACTCATCGGCATTGAGGGCAACGAGGAAGGCAGTGCACCGGTCACGGTCGGCGCCAAATCGGCACTGAAATTACCGCAGGGCGCGACGGCGCACTTCACCGAGCACAGCGGTAAGGCGGTGGCGAGCGGACGGCAGTCGCTACAGGATCTGGAAGAACAGATGCGCCTGCTCGGTGCCGAGATGCTGGTCAAGAAGCCAGGGCAAGCCACGGCGACGCAGGCCACGCTCGACACGAGCCAGCAGCGCAGCGAGCTTCAGTCGCTCACCAGCATCTTCGAAGACACGATGGACCAGGTGATCCAGGTGATGGGCGCATGGTCAAACATGACGGGCGACACGGGAGACCTCGACTTCTACAAGGACTTCCTGCTCACCGCCGACGACGCGGTGCAGCAATCGTTGCTGTTCTCGATGGCGACCGTGGGCCTCCTGTCGCAGCAGTCGTTTTACGAGGAAATGCAGCGCCGCGACGTGCTCGACACCGATCGCGACTGGGAAGCAGAGCAGGAGCGTATCAAGTCCCAGCCGCTACCGATGCCCAGCCCCCTGAAGCCAGGGGTCGTGCAGTTGCCCAAGGCGCCGTCGAGTTCGGTGACGCAAGCGCTGAATGACTAGGCGTAAAAACCTCACCCGCACGCTGGTCGCCCTGCTCGTCGATCACGGGGTCCACCTCGTGCAGACGGCAGACGGCCTGACCAGAGAGACGCACGACCGCCTGAAAGAGCTTGCGGCCGCGCTAGTTGCGCTGATCCTCGCGACCGACTTCAGCAACCAGATATCAGTGAGCGTGCTGATCGCGCAGACGCGAGCCTACATCTCGGCGGCCTATGGCGACATCGCCGCGCGCTCGAACGCCGACATGACGGATCTGGCTAGCGTCGAGGCTCGCGCTCTGGTGTCCATCGTCAATGGCGCGGTCGGGTCTACCGCACTGCGCGTGCCGCGCCTGACGGTCACGCCAGCTTTCGGCGGTATGCCGCTAGGCAACTGGTGGGAGGCGCAGGCGACTGACACTGCTTCGCGCGTAGCGTCGTTCCTGCGCGCCGCTGTCTCGGTCGACACGGCGGCTGAAGACGTCGCGCACAACCTGACGTCGACGGCCGGGCCGATGCCCACCGCCGAGCGTTACGCAGAGACGCTGATCCACTCGACGGTGCAGCGCATCGCGACGGACGCCCGGCAGGCGGTCCTGAAAGCTAACGCAGGCGTCGTCGTGGGCTACGAGATTGCGGAGACGCTCGACTCGCGAACCTGCGCGCAATGCCTGGCGTACGACGGTTCGACCTACGATCTGGAAGGAGCGCCCACCGGTGGAACAGTTTTACCGCTCAAGGGCGGGCCGCCCTACCACATGAACTGCCGGGGAATGGTCGTGCCGATCATGGCGGATCAAAGCCAGAGTGGAGGCCTGACCGCTGAGGAGTGGCTGGACGCGAAAACGCCAGCAGAGCAGGATGACATTCTCGGGAAGGGCCGCGCGGCGCTATACAGAAAAGGCAGTTTGACTCTGCGAGACCTCGTATCAGGGACAGGCCAGCAACTCTCCCTAGCCCAATTAAGAGAAAAATACAACGCCAACCCCTAAATTTGGTAATATGCGCTCATTTGCTGGACTACGGATGTGGACCAGTGTAACGGACGGGATCGTCCACCAACTGAAGCCGGATGGCTGAAGGAAGCTGAAAATGAAATTGCTGCTCGATGAAAATGGCAACGTGGTGGTGCGTAACGGCAAGCCGGTGTATGTGCAGGACGACGGCAAGGAAATCGAGTTCGACGCAGCGGGAACGATCAACACGATCACGCGGCTGAACGGAGAAGCCAAAACGCATCGCGAAGCGAAGGAAGCGGCAGTAACCGCGCACAAGGAACTCGAAGCACAGATCAAGGTGTTCGAAGGCCTGGACCCGGAAGCAGCCCGCAAGGCGCTCGACAAGCTGTCTACCATCGATCAGGGCAAGCTCATTGACAGCGGCAAGGTGGACGAAGTACGCAATGCGGTGAAGCAGGAATACGAAACACGCATCACGTCCATGACCGGCGCACATTCGTCGGAACTGGAACGGATGAAGGCGGCCAATGAAGCACTGAACGGCCACCTGAACAACGAGATCATCGGCGGCAGTTTTGCCCGTTCGAAGGTCATCGCGGAGAAGTTGGCGATTCCGGCCGATCTGGTCCAGGCGAAGTTCGGCAGCGCGTTCAAGGTTGTGGATGGAAAGCTGGTGGCGGTGGGAGCGGACGGCAACACGATGTACTCGCGCTCGCGGCCGGGTGAGGTAGCAAACTTCGACGAGGCCCTCGAAATGCTCGTCGATCAGTATCCGAACCGAGACCATATTCTGAAGTCTTCGGGGGCAAGCGGCACGGGGGCGCCGGCTGGTGGAGCAGGTCGCAGTAATGGCGGTAAAGGCGTGACTCGTGCGGACTTCGACAAGATGTTACCGGCCGCTCAAATGGCTCACATTAAGGCCGGGCACGAGATTACGGACTAAAATTTTTTCAAAAAGGATTGACCACTGTGGCAAATACGCTGACCGGGCTTCTCCCGACTCTTTACGAATCGCTTGACGTCGTCTCGCGCGAACTCGTCGGGTTCATCCCGTCAGTCGCGATGGACGCAAGCGCCGCCCGCGCTGCAGTGGGCCAACAGATCCTGTCTCCGATCACCCCTGCCTCGGCTGCGGTGGACGTGACGCCGGGCGTGACCTCGCCTGACCAGGGCGACCAGATCATCGGCAACGCACAGCTCGTGATCGAAAAGTCGCGCGCCGTTCCGTTCCGCTGGACCGGCGAAGAACAGCAAGGTATCAACACCGGCCCTGGTTACAGCAACATCAAGAACAACCAGATCGTTCAGGCGTTCCGCACGCTATGTAACGAAATCGAGTTGTACGTCGGCGGAAAGATTGTCGCGGGTTCCTCACGCGCTTCGGGCACCGCAGGCTCCACGCCGTTCGCGACGAACTTGGCCGACCCGGCTGCTCAGCGCAAGATCCTGTCGGATAACGGCTCTCCCCTCTCCGACATCCACATGACGATCGACTCGTCGGCCGGCGCGAACATGCGCACGCTGACCCAGTTGACGAAGGCCAATGAAGCGGCCGACGACACACTGCTGCGTCAAGGTGTGCTGCTCGACATCCACGGCTTCGCGATTCGCGAATCGGCTGGCGTTGTGCACACCACGAAGGGCACGGGCACCTCGTACGTGACCAACGGCTCGCAGGCAATCGGCACGACCGTGATCCCGCTGATCACGGGTTCGGGCACGGTGGTGGCAGGCGACGTTGTGACTTTCGCGGGCGACAGCAATAAGTACGTCGTTGCGGCTGGCGGCGGCATCTCGGCACCGGGCTCGATCACCATCAACAAGCCGGGCCTGCTGACGACCGTCGCTGGCTCGACCGCGATGACGATCGGCAACAGCTACACGGCCAACGCCGCGTACCACCGCAACGCGATCGCGCTCGTGACCCGCGCCCCGGCTCTGCCGCAGGAAGGCGACATGGCTGTGGATCGCGTGACGATGGTCGATCCCCGCAGCGGTCTGGCGTTCGATGTTAGCATGTACGCACAATATCGCCGAATTTATTATGAAGTAGCTATTGCATACGGAGCGGCGGTTGTGAAACCGGAGCACGTATGCACCTTGCTCGGCTAAGTCTTACCAAGTAAGGCTCTCCGAAGCCCCGCCAACGAAAGTTGGCGGGGCTTTTCTTGATGTATGCCCGTATGCGTGAGACTGGTTGCGAAGCCGAGCGGCCTAGAGAAATACTTTATTTATGCAAGCATGCTTGCAAGCTGACGTTTAATGCGCTATTCTGGCTACTCCTAACCACACACAGAGTGCCCGCCATGAACTACGACAGAATTTACGAATCTCTTATCGCCACTGCAAAGGGTCGCCCTCGGAGCGAGGATCTGGAAGAACACCAGATCGTGCCCACGTGCAAAGGCGGCGCATTTGACCCATCGAATACGGTTTATCTGACCGTTCGGGAGTGCTACATCGCGCGCCGACTGCTTTCAAGAATTCATTTCGGCAACATCCGACTGATGCAGTCCGTGCGGTTCATGGCCCTGAAGTGGTTCGTCGTGAGGGAGTCAGAAAAACGCTCCAAGCGAGCCCGCAAGGCGTGGGAAACCCGCCGTGCCAACGGCACCGACAAGTTCTCCGACGAGCAGCGTGCGAAGATGTCCGCGTCCCAGCAGGCCCGCACCGAGACGCCAGAGGAGGCCCGAGCCAGAGCCCTGAAAGCGCACGAGACGCGCCGCGCCAACGGCACCGACACGTACAGCGCTGAGCAGCGCCAGCGCATGAGCGACGCCCACAAGGGAAAGAAGCAGTCTCCCGAGACCGTGGCGAAGCGTCTGGCTACCAGAGAGCGCAACAAGGCACTCAAGGCGGGAAATTTGACTGTACCTGTGTAAGGTTCGCGTATACTGCGCAGTCAGTACGACGGAATTGTTCGTAGTACGAATAATGGCGCCCTGACATTAGGTCGCCCCTTCAAAACCGTTCTCGGGGGATCGTCATGGGCATACTCGCATCTGGCAGTCATCAAACAGTCGGCGACGCGATAGTCGTCACCATAACAGGGCACGCTTACATCAAGTTCACTTTGATAGGCGTGCCTGTCGGCGCAAACGTTGTCTTCGAGTCGACCACTGACGGACAGTCATGGTCAGCGGCGCAAGCGTATGGCCCATCCCAGACGCTGGCTTCCAATGCAGGCGCGGCGGGTGACTATGTGGTGGCGGCCGGTAGCGCGAAACAGATTCGCGCCCGCCTGTCGGCCATCACGTCAGGATCGTTTCATGCTGTGGCGACGGGTGATTTGCCGGCAACAACACAGGTGAACGGTTCGGCAGTCTCAGCGGGCGCCAGCGGCGCTGCCCACGCAGCGGGTCTCGTTCCGGACCCGGGCGCGATTCCCGGCACGACGCGGTTTCTGCGTGAAGACGCGACGTGGGTGGTGCCGCCCGGTGGCGGTGGCTCGACGATGGTCGCGAGCGGAGCGTCCCATGCGGGCGGCTTGGCCCCTGACCCGGGCGCATCGGCAGGCA
>WNGG01023382.1_pt1 | contig 14791 bp, 16 predicted proteins | sample 5400661 | NCBI WGS metagenome assembly WNGG01 (sample SAMN13153372, study PRJNA577476) | soil metagenome | isolation source: 100 cm soil or saprolite under Garry oak tree replicate 1 | place: USA:California | collected 2016-06-15
CCGATGAACGGTGACCGCGATGGACCCGGCGGACACATTCAATTCCTCCGCCACCCTCCCATACGCTTTGTCGCCGGCGTCACTGGTCAGAAATTTTTTTAACATCGCGAAATGACGAGTGTTTCCCGCGGTGGCCTGCTCTTCACGCAGACGGGCCAGCGCCCGTTCGAGCACGGTGATGGCCCATTGGCGTTCGAAGATGCGATCGGGCGACAAATCGGGCAGCGGTTCCTGCAAGTATCGGCATTCCGCATCGCGTGCTTCGATCAGAATGGGGACCTGATTGCCGGTGTGTTTTGCGTCATTCGCCCGGTCCCGTTCGTAGGCCAGAAAGTGATGCAGCGATGCCAGCACGAACGACCGGAATTTGCCTTTTCGTCCGTCCACCGCCGCGCCCGGGTTTTTTTCCAGGAGGCGCGCGAAGAAGCCTTCGGTGAGGTTGTGCGCGTCCTGCGGGCCATAGCTCAAGCGGCGCAGGTAGGCGTAAAGCGGGTACCAGTAAGTCCGGCAAAGTTGCTCAAGGGCTTCTGCCGCTCGGGGCGACGCTTCTTCTCCCGCCAGCAGCACAACGTTCCAACGGGTCGTGCCAAATTGTTCGACACCGGGAGTCGCGACGTATTTCCATTCGGAGGGCGACATAAACAGGCGACGATGGAATCGCCAAACTGCGGGCGAGCCTACGCAGCCGGGTAAAAGCTGTCAAAATGTTATCCGGCATCCTCCATTGTGACTGGTCAGGGTTTATCCCTTTGTTTTTCTCCCTCCTTCAGCCGGCGCAGCAGTTGCCGGATGTCGAGAGTGCCTTTGAGAGCGACGTAAATCGTAACCGTGGAGTACCAAACCACCACGGCTAACGTCACGAACCACCAAAACCAGTTGTCACAAGCTTACAGACGACGGCAGATTTATTGGGCGCGCAACCTGATACACCTACCAGCGGGGAAAATGAGTGGCGGAGCGCCGGCCTCCGGCACGGCTGCTCTGGTTAGGGCTGGTGCAAAGACGCCGTGCCGGGAGGCCGGCGTTCCGGTGGTAGTGTCAAGACGCACCCGGTTATTGGCCGGCAGGGGGGTGGCAAAGGACATGGCTAACACGAAGCCAGCCTTTCACCCGTTGAGTGAGGGTTCAAAACCGAAATGCATCGTCGTCCATAGTTGTCCATCTGCGGTATTCCATCTCCTCATTCAGCATCAACTGCCGAATTTAGGGTTCTTGTATTTGGCATGACAAATGGACGGACAAGCAAGCATTACTGGAAACCAGCCCTTTCTGCTTTGCGGCTTGCAGCCGCGCCGGGCTGCTCTAACCTGATTTCATGAACGGGTCGGGCCGAATGTATTTTCTGGCGGCGGTAATCGCTTACGGTCTCAGCGCGATTTACTCGGTTTTTCTTTGGCGCAAGGGCTTTCGCCAGGGCGACAGGGTCAACTATGGCTTGCTTTTGGTGGCCGCCCTCTTCCACACCACTGCCATGTTCAAACGCGGTTTTTCGTTCGACCGCTGCCCCGTCAATAATCTTTACGAAGCGACCATGTTTCTGCTCTGGACCATCGTCGCCACCTATCTGGTCGTCGGATTATGGCCGCGGTTTCGTTTTCTCGGCGCGTTTGCCGCGCCATTGCTCTTCAGCGTCGGCGTGTTCGCCTTGATGCCCGGATTGGACAACCCTTACGGGGCGCATCCCGAATTCAAACACGATTGGGTCAGCCTGCACGCGGCTTTGGTCCTCCTGTCCTACGGTGCGTTCGGTCTCAGTTCGGTGGCGGGCTTGATGTATCTGACTCAGGAACATGACCTGAAATTCCACAAGATGCGCGCCATCTTTTCGCTGTTGCCGTCCATTCAGCGGCTGGAACTGGTCATTCGGCGGCTGTTGATCGCCGGGTTTGCCTTGCTCACCGCCGGACTGGTGATCGGCGCGGTCTGGCTCAAGTTGCCGGCAGGTGTCGGTTACCTGGACGATCCCAAAGTGCATTGGTCCATCCTGGTCTGGCTGCTTTACCTGGGGCTCCTGGTGATGCGCCAGTGGTTTGCGCAGAGCGGCAGGCGCTTCGCGTGGGGCGCGGTCGGCTGTTTCGTGTTTGTGCTGCTGACGTTCTGGGGCGTAAATCTGATGTCGCCGATCCACCGCTGAGGCTATGCAAACCTGTCCGAGCCGGGAATCGCGGGCCGAGCGTCGAGCGCGAAGCGCCCGTCGGCTGCTCTTGGTCATTGGTCATTGGTCATTGGTCATTTCCTGAAATGCCCATCGTTGTCATCGGGTTGAGCCACCGCACGTGCCCGGTCGAACTGCGGGAACGATTCGCGTTTCCCGAGCCGAAAATTCCGGAGGCGATCCAAAAGCTGAAGGCGGAGGGCGTGGCCGAGGAAGCGGTCATTCTTTCGACCTGCAACCGCGTTGAGATTTACGCCGCCAGCGCGGGCGCTTCCCGGGACACGCTCGCGGCTTTGCAGCAGTTCCTCATCGATTGGTGCGCCTTCCGCGGGCCGTTGAACGATGAGATTTACAAGTTGAATGAGCCGGACAGCCTCGAGCACTTGTTCCAGGTCGCCTGCGGCCTCGATTCCATGGTTTTGGGCGAAACGGAAATTCTTGGCCAGCTTAAGAAATCCTACGACCTCGCGCTCCGGCACAACCACACCGGCAGCCGGCTAAACAAAGCGTTTCAACGGGCCTTCAACGTCGCCAAACAAATCCGCACCGAAACCAACATCCAGCGCGGCAGTGTGTCAGTCGGCTCGGTCGCGGTGGAACTGGCGGAAAAAATCTTTGAGTCGTTGCGCGCGCGGCAGGTGATGGTGATCGGCGCGGGCGACACGAGCGAGAAGACCGCGCGGGCGCTGCTGAGCCGCGGAGCGCAGAGCATCATCGTGTCGAACCGCTCTTATGATCGCGCGCAAGCTCTGGCGAAGGAACTGAACGGCCGCGCCATACACTTCGACAACTGGGCGGAGGAGTTTAGAAGAATCGACATCGTCATCAGCAGCACGGCCGCGCCGCACCATATTCTCGACCGGGTCAAACTGGAGCCGCTCATGAAGCTGCGCAAAAACCAGCCGTTGCTGCTCATCGACATCGCCGTGCCGCGCGACATCGAGCCGGAAGTCAATTTCCTGGAAAATGTTTATCTCTACAACATCGACGACCTGCAGGCGATTGCCGACGATTATCTCAAACAGCGCCGTGAAGAAATCGCCCGTTGCGAAATGATTATTCGGGACAAAGTCAAAGCGCTATTGGCCGCGGAACGGCGCCCGCATCCGTCCGGCGGTTCGCGGTCCGGCTTCGGGCGCGAGTCGAGCAGTGCTGCGTAGCGCGTGGTGCGCGACGCGTTCCTATGCCATGAAACCGAAGTCGCCATAGCGACTGCGCTGGTTTTTCGCGCGCGACGCGAAACGACCATACCCGCCGATAAATCCACTCCATGTCAACTGTCGCCAGGCCTATCGTCATCGCCACGCGCGGCAGCGCCCTCGCGCTGGCTCAGGCGAACTTTGTTTTCGATCAATGCCGCGCGGCGTTTCCCAGGCTGAAGTTCGAAATCAAGATCATCAAGACGACCGGCGACAAGTTGCAAACCGTGTCATTGGCCAGGCCGGCCGAGTCGCTGCCCAAAGGCCTATTCACCAAAGAACTCGAAGTCGCCCTGCTCAAACATCGGGCCGACCTCGCCGTTCACAGTTTGAAGGATTTGCCCTCCGAACTGCCTGCCGGCCTGACCCTGGGCGCCGTGAGCAAGCGCGCCGATGTTCGCGACGTGCTGATTTATCGCGACGCCGAACATCTCCGCGCGGAAGAAGCGAAAGAATTGGTCGAAGAATGGACGCCCGGACAATCGCAACGACGCGGGTTCAAGCCAAGAATTTCCCTGAAGGAATTGCCGCCTGCCGCGACGGTGGCGACGAGCAGTCCGCGACGCAAGGCGCAGTTCAAGGCGCAGTTGCTGGCGCAACGGCCGGATTTAATCGTGGTGGAGATCAGGGGCAACGTCATCACCCGCCTGCAAAAGCTGGCTGACCAATCGGAACTCGACGCGATCGTTCTGGCGTCCGCGGGACTTGAGCGCCTGAGCTTCCGTGTGATCCCCGAAGGGAAGTTGGAAGGCGACGCTGTGCCGGACGGTCTGATGGCGACGGTATTGGAACCCGAACTCATGCTGCCTTGCGTCGGGCAGGGGGCTTTGGGAATTGAAATCCGGGAGGGCGATGAACGAGTTGCCGTCATCTGCGAACGGCTGAATCATTTCAATACCCGCCAGTGCGTCACGGCCGAGCGGGCCTTTCTCCGGGCGATGGGTGGCGGTTGCCAGAGTCCTATAGCCGCTTACGCCGAGGTGGTCGGGAATGAAATTCGCCTGCGCGCCGCGTCTTTTTGCGACGGCGCTGTTCGCCGCGGCGAAGCCCGGCGCGACCTCCAGGAGCCGGTTGCTCTCGGCGAACAACTGGCGGCAGAATTGGGATAGGCGGAGTCGGAATAAGGGTCCGTTACCGGCAGGCGGTTCAAGGCGAGGCAAGACGATAAAACCGTTGCCGGGCATCCGAGCGAATAATGTCGGAAAGTACTGATTCGCCAGAGGCGCTGGAGAGATTGGTGACCGTTGTCCAGGATTGCAAATCGGCGGAAGCCTCAAGCCGATAACTTCGGTCAGGATCAATGTTGGCGGCGAGCTTCAAACTCGACCCGGATGTTGTGGCAGCCAGAGCGTTCAAAGTTCGAACCACGTTGCCTGTGGCGCGGGCGCGTTGCAGACCGTCACGGCGGGAGACAGGCCAGGCGCTTTCCGCGAGGCCCGCGGATGCCTTGATAGCGTAAAATTTTCCATTACCCGACCCGACATAAATGATTCCCGGGTGAATCAGGTTGGGGATCGAAGTGATTCCGCCGGCAACGCCGTATTGGTCTGACACGAATTCCCATTGCTTCACGCCGTGGCTGTCGAAAGCGAAAAGTGACAAATCACCCGAGAAATAGATCATCCCGTCCCTGCCCAGAGCTGCGGCGGAAGTGCTGTAAGTGTAAGCGCCGATCAAAGCTTCCCATTTCTTTGTGCCGTCGGGGTTGACGGCATAAAGCTTGTGATCATTGGCGGCGGCGTAGATCGTGCCATCCGATCCAATCACCGGAGCCGATGCGTAGCTGTATACGACTGGACTGCCGAAGGCGAACTCCCAGATCTTTGTGCCATCCGACCCAAGCGCGTAGAGCTTTCGCGGTTCGACCCCCATCGTCACGTAAAGCGTTCCATCCAATCCAATGGCGACCCCCGCCCCGGAACCGCTTGCCGGTCCCGGACCCGAGCCATAAGTGTAGCGCCATTTCTCCGAGCCGTCCGGGTTGAGCGCATAGAGGTTCCAATCGAATGAACCGACATAAATCGTCCCGTCGGCGCCAATGACCGGCGAGGAATCCACATAGCCGCCTGTAGCAAAGGACCATTTCCGGGTGCCGTCTGGATTGACCGCATAAACATTCTGGTCGCGCGATCCGATATAAATCGTGCCATCCGACGCGATGGCGGGAGAAGATAGAATGTCCCAGCCGGTCGGGAAGTCCCACTTCCTGGTGCCGTCCGGGTTCAAGGCGTAGAGTTTGCCATCGACTGATCCGAAATAGATCGTTCCGTCACGCCCAATGGCCGGCGAAGATTGAATCTCTGCTCCCGTTTGAAAGGACCATTTCTTAGTGCCCGCAGGCGTCAGCGCATAGAACTCGCCATTGCCTGAACCAAAATAAATGGTCTGATCAGCGCCTACGGCGGGCGAAGAAAAGATGTAAGCCGGAAGTTCCTGGATGGCTCCGGTCAGAGGATCGACGAACACGCGGGGAGATGCAGCAAACTCCCACAGTTTCGCGCCGGCGCTTTGTCCCAACGCGGGAAAGGTTGTCGTTGCGAGGAACAGCCAGAAAAGAATGACGTTTTTAGTTTTCATGCAAGTGAACTCCTGAACTGATGAGGTTTACGTGTTATCTGCCGGTAAACCGGCACTCCCGAATGGGGATTCATTTGAAAGTGAATCATGTCGCCGTTTAATGTTTGAGTGTATGGTAACAGCCAAACAGTCCGTGTCAAGGGCCTTTTTCATGCACGTTTAATCTCAGCCAGAGCATAAGAACCTGTTCCCGAATGTGAATACGGCGTGTGCCCCATCCGTCCGCACCACGTTTCGAGCCGTGCCACGGCTCGAAATTTGATTCACTCTGCATTGAAATTTCAGCAGATTTCATTTCACTTCTCGGCGAACAGTTGAATCGCCAGTTTGACCGGCAATCCCGATCTTCTGTGCTATTCAACTCAGGGCAACTCCAGCATCTGATAGAACCTTTGGATGAAGTCACCCGCCCCTGGATCAGTGAACTCCATCGTGTTGGACGTTGCGAGATTCGTCCGGAGCAAAACCCAATTCGACAAATTCGTTGAGGCCCGAATCACATTGGTCCTTCCGAACGTCGTGCCTGTCAGCGCAAACCGAAACTGGCCGTTGGTCGGCGCGGCCCCCGCCATCAATCGCAGATTGTTCGTGGACACGGGATCGTCGCGAAACAAGTCGCCCAGGCTGATGGCTGCCGCGGCGGCGGCGAGGAACGGGCGCACCCCGAAGATTTCCTGCATCGTGCGCAATGTCGAAGCGTGCGTGTAACAGTTCGTGCTGGCGTAACCGCCGCCTTTGGCCAGCGGGGAAATCACGACCATACCGATCGGCACCTGCGTCGGTGGCAAAGTGCTTTCGTCCCAGGTGATCAGGATCGCGCCGTTGTTGGCGTAGGCCGGCGACTGCAGGATCTTCGGGATTTCCGCAGCGAGCCATAAATCCCCAGTCGCGATCCGGTTGGAGGAAGCGCAGCGCGCGTCGTTATCGTTGTGCATATCGTTGCACAGGTTGGGCACGATGAAATTGTAGCGCGCCGCGGTGTTGTTCGCGAGGTCGGCGGCGAGTTCAGCGTAGGGACGGAGCCGCGAACGGCAGAAACCCGAATTGCTCGTGACATCGTCGAAATAAACTAACGGATTGTGATAGGCGGCGTAGAGCCCGCTGCTGGAGAGAGGGCAGTTCGTGCCGCTGATGCCTTCGAAGTAACCTTTCCAGGGGATGCCGGCGGCCTCAAGCTGTGTGACGAGGTGGTTCGTGTTGCTGATTCGGGCGTTGGCCGGCTCGGGGCTGGCGGTGATGCCAAAATTTGTGCCTCCTTCGAGCCAGAAATAATCCGGCAAACTGGAGGCAACTCCCGGCGGCGAGTAATACTGCTCGCAATAGGCGGCGAGCGGCAACAACGTGTTGTTGATATACGGCGCCGCAGAGCTTCCTTTGATCGCGGACCAACTCACGTTTTCCATGACGACGAGGAAAACAGTCTGCACATTGGTGACTTGACTGCCCGAGGCCCGAAAGGCGGGCGGAAGAAAAATCCCGCACCAAAGCGCCGCCAGAGAAACGGGCCATTGGACTGGTCGAATGCCTTCCCGCCGCGAACGACTCATAAGCCGCGGAGAAATTGCTTATTCATTCCGAGAGGCGCAATCCCTATTTGTTTGAGGATGGTCTCGTTTGCTTCGTTACGGTCGACAGGGCAAATGACCACCCTGGAAAACGTCCAGCCCGGCAGTGTGTCAGTCGGCTCGGTCGCGGTGGAACTGGCGGAAAAAATCTTTGACTCGTTGCGCGCGCGGCAGGTGATGATAATCGGCGCGGGCGACACGAGCGAGAAGACCGCGCGGGCGCTGCTGAGCCGCGGAGCGCAGAGCACCATCGTGTCGAACCGCTCTTAGTCGCCCGCGAAATACGCCAAACGACGCGAAATCAAATTCTACTTTCGTGTGTTTCGTTTGTTTAGCGGGAAAATGAAATGCCTGCCTAGCTTGGTCTGGTCGCAGTCCCCAGTGCTGCACTGGGCGCGGCTGGCGTATGCAACCTGCCTGAGCGCTGGCTCGACTGCGGTGCTTCAAGAAGTCGAGTGTTGACGGAAAGATTGATGAAGCCCGGCAGATTCTCGGGCAGCCGACGATTCTGCCAACTCTCCTCCATCTTTCCATGCGCCCACTGCGAAGCGGCAGCCAACGTGTGCAGCTTTGCCATCGTTTGCGCGAACGCCGCGCTCCCCGCGACTTTTGTTTCGTAGCTGTCAGCATCAAATTCCATCTGGCGCAGCATGAAGGCACTGAGAATCCGGCCGAGGTGCATCAACACCCAGAGAATTCGCCGGCTGAGCCAGATGCACAGGCGCGTCAGGTGCAGAAAGATTCCCAGGCGGATGTCAATGCCGTTGGCTGCGCGGACGAGTTTGAGATCCCATTCGTCGCGCTCGTAAACCACGCGTGCAAACCAGTTGCTCGTCGAGCGTCACCCGCATTCCCGCCCCTTGCGCGAAATGCCCGAACTCATGGGCCAGCACGCCGGCAAACTCCTGGATGGTCAGACCGCCGACCAGCGGCAGGCCGATGTTGAGCACCACATCCTTTCCACGCATGCTGCGCCAGCCGCGACGAAAACTGGCCGACGCATTCACCTGGCGGTCCACGTCCACGCGGCTGGGCAGCGGTGCTTTGACCAGCTTGCAAATCCGCCCAATGAACGCGAACAACGCCGGATCACTTTCCGCCATGAGCGTATAGCGGTCTGGTTCGGGCGGTCGCGAGGCGAAAAAGGGTTTGACCATGCTCGGCCAACAGGATGTTGAATTCCGTATGAATAATAATTTCACCAACCGCCGCGTGCGATGCTCTGCTAACGAGATTTCGATCTAGGCTAAGAGGGATGCGTGATCTTGCCCAGCGAGTCGTGGCTGGCGTCTAGCAATCGCTGGAGCTCACGATGCCGCCAATCGATCGCGTCTCCAGCGCGCTTGGTTTCGTCGTCTTGAACGCAGAAAGTCATAAATGACTTGGGATGCATCACACGGTGCCGAAGTTCGAAGGTCCGGCAAAGTGCATCAAAGCCCTTGCCTGAGAAGTTTGTATAACATGAAGTCCTATGAACTTTAGCCAACAACTTGAACGTCTGCTCAAAATTGTCTCGGAACGGCAGAAAACGCACTTTCTTGCGTTTCGAAGAAATTGGTTGCTCGCTTAGGAATTCTTTTTCTTTATCATCCAGCGGCGTTCCAATCAAACCAGCAGATGCCAGCGCGAGCTGTTTTACGCCGAAGATTATTCCATCAACAGTCGCGGCCAAGGCGCGGATGGCAGTTCGCCGCCAGAATTGGCTCGTATAATTCTTTCGTAGTTCGCCGCTCGCGGCACCCAAGTCCGCAAATGAGACACCAATCAACAGATCAGCGTCTTTTCCGAACTTTCAGTATCTCCCGCACGCCTTCCCGATCTTAAGGAGCTACCGAGCGTAGGGCGCGGTCGCGCAAATCACTATTTCCGCTGAGCAACTGCCGAAGCAATAGCTCGCTACGTTGTGATATCTTCGTGTTCATATTGTGCAATCCTTTCACAAGAATGTTGGTTAACTCAAATTCCTAAATTGCGCAGAAAGGGCAGGCGGAAGCTTCCACCTCCGCCCGCGTTGTTTGCCTCTTGGCGTCCATGAACCGGAGGTTATCTCTTGGCCTGTCGCGACCTTGAAACCTCGGACTTACCCCGAATGCGCTTCCCCTCCGACCCGTTCAACGCGCCTTTCGCGGACTCTTGCTTTTGCCGAAAGCAAGAGACCAGGAAGTTGTCCACCTTCTCGTTTTCCACGAGGCCGAATTGACGTAGCACCGGCACTCCAATGAGGCGGCCGGCCAACTCTTTGACCGGCAGGAACTCGTTTATCAATTGCAGCACTCTGGCGTAGTCGCCTTCCTCCGGATCAACTTCGGAATACGAATCGCAGAACTTTGGCTCCTCGTCTTTCCAGACTTCATCCGGTTCGACGGTTTTGATCTCCGACAGATTCGCGCGACGAAAATAGAGCGTTGCATCATCCCGTATGATCCGGCTGTCGCCCAGCAGCCAGACCAGCACGGAGCCGCCCTGAAGACTGGACCGGGCGCTTGTGATGATCCGGGTCTTTCGTGTGCGCGCCAGCAACGCCGCGCGGATTCGCAGCGCGGCATCGGCTGAGATTTCTCCCACGCCGACCATGTCGAGTTGAAGCGAACGTGGCTTCCTGGAGAGTGCGGTTTCCAACTGAGTGATCCGTTCAGTGTAATAGGAGTTTCCGTAATACAGGACCCTCCAACTGGAATCGGCGGAGGCCTTGGTTGGATCGTGTTTTCATAAACGTCTTCTGTGGTTGAGTGTTGTCGAATTTTCATGGCTGGCATCGATGATGGGCGGGCGGAAGCTTTCGCCTCCGCCCGCTTGTTCTTGGCGTCCTTGAACCATCCGCTCGTCGCGCGCTTCGCCGAAGGCGCGCTTGAGATCGGCCGGGAACATCACATCCTTCACTTCGAGAGCGAGGACGTTGATGCCAAACTTCGCGGCTCCCGGCTGCACGCGCGCCAGGAGTTGCGCCCCGATTTGGAGTCGCTGACTGAGCAGCGCTTCGACGGCGACTCCGCCCACGGCGGCGCGGAGCGCAAGCTGGGCGGCGTTGTAAAGGTCGCCCTGCCAGCTCTGCGTTTCGTGCGCGGCCTTGACCGGATCGGCCACCTGGTACGTGACGAGCAGACTCAACTTCAAGCCGACGTTATCCGCCGTGAGCACGTCCTGACCGGCAACGAGCAGCGACGCCTTGCGCACATCCTGCGCGTCGAGCGTGTAGTGGCGACCCCAGCGGATGTGCCGGCCCGCGCCGAGGACTTCGGCGAACTTGCTCTTGTGATAGAGCAAGCCGGCGTAACCTTCCGGCACGAGAAAAGCGTGGCGAATCTTCGGGAATTTCGCGGCTGTAATGACCGCGACGACGACGGCCACTGCAACCGCAATGGCGATGATGATTTCGTTGTTCATGTTTTACTCCTTTCTAAAAGCTGTAAACCGCAGATGAACGCGGATGGAGTTACAGAACAGTGATTCGGCTGTCGCGCTGCCGCGACGAGGCGAATCGATCTGGGTTCATCTGCGTTTATCTGCGGTAAAAACTCCGGAAGCCCGAGGCAGGAAACCGCCGTCCGGCAGCGGGAGAACTTCCCCGTGGGGAACTCCTCGCAAAGCCGCCTTTGGGCTGCGCTTGTGCGCCGGTCTCGATGCCTCGAACTGTGTGGTGGGATTTGAGTCCCTCTCAGTACCTTGAGTCGGTTATCAGCCGATTGCGGAACCGAACCGCGATTGAACCAGCCAATCCGCAGAACGGTTCCGGCGAACTGCTGAAACCGGTGCCGGCCTGATTCAAATTAAGAAATGCTCCAGGCGTCCCCAAATTAACTTGCAGTCTTCAAAGGCGACCTCGGTGGTTGAGGGTTGCGTGGCGTCCGGAAAGTATTCCCTTGACATACATTGCACTGCAATGTATTTGGCAAGGCCATGAAACTTGAAAAAGAGTTGGTGGCGGCTTCCTCAGTTCCCTTGGTGCTCTCCATCCTGTCCGAAGGCGATAATTACGGCTACGCGATCATTCAACGCGTCAAAGAATTATCCGGCGGGAAGATCGCGTGGACAGACGGCATGCTTTACCCGGTTCTCCATTGGCTCGAAGACCAGCGCCTGGTGCGCAGTCGCTGGACCAAATCCGAATCCGGCCGCAAACGAAAATATTACTCCCTGCAATTTAATGGCCAACGGGCGCTGCGGCAGCAAAAGGAGCAATGGACACTTGTCACTTCAACCTTGAATCAACTCTGGAGGTCACACCATGCATAACCTGGAAAAATCGATCGCCGAATGGCGCAATACCATGATGGCTGCACCCAAGGTCAGCCATGAGACCCTCGACGAACTGGAAAATCATCTGCGCGAACACGTGGAGCAACTCGTCGAGTCAGGGATGACAGAGCCGGAAGCCTTCCAACGCGCGGTCACACAACTTGGAGGCGCACCTGCGATAGCGGCGGAGTTTCAGAAGCTGGATCAAAGCACGTGGTTGCCGGCCAAGGTGATAACCGGCACCGGCGTCGCGGCGGCATTGGCGATGGCGATTCTTCTGACCGCCCGCTTTGACGCCGGCCGGTTAAGTTTCCTGCTGGCCAGTCATGTTTTCCTGGTGACGATCGGATACACGACCACACTTCTCGCCGGGGCGCTGGGGATTTGCTTTGTGGTCCAGCGGTGTTTTTCAGATTTCTCACCAGCGCGGGTGCGTCCCCTCACGCGCGTCACTTTCAAGCTCGGCTGCGCTGCGGCAGGGATGACCGCGGCCGGACTCATCCTTGGCATGGTTTGGACCAAGGCCGAATGGGGGCGGTACTGGGCGTGGGATGCAAAAGAAGTCGGCGGGCTTGGTGTAATCCTCTGGCAGGCCTTCTTTTTGTTCGCCCGCCGGTTTGCTTGTGGCCGTGACCGCGGCGTTCTCGTCATGAGCGTCCTCGGCAACATCGTCGTTAGTCTGGGTTGGTTTGGAGCGAATCTGCTCGGTGGACTCCACAGTTACGGGACACCGAACTATTCGCTGCTCCTGCTGGCGGCGGTTGTTTCCAATTTCGCATTTTTCCTCATCGGATTGGCGCCCGCGGGTTGGCTGCGGCTACGCAAAGGATCGCAGCCACTGCAGACCAGAAACGACTGAGAACGATGTGTGGCGGATTGGTCAGGAAGCCGGGATTCGCACCCGGACCGTCCGCTTCACAGGCGGAGATGCTGCTGTTACACCACAATCCTGAGTTGGTTGATAGTTGAGTTGAGTGTTGATGGTTGATGGAAATGGACAATGATAATCTGCTCGTCTCATCAGACACGCGCGGCTCGAAGAACTCCCCAAACCGATCGCGTCGGATGTCGAGGGCATAGTCGCCCGACTGCGAATGATTTGCGGGCGCCACGTTGACTTTGAATCGGACGCCCATCGTGGCGAACTTTGTTTCGAAGTGTTTCGTTTTCATGCGGTTTTCAGTTTTGGGCCGGCGCGGGAAGGACGAAGAGTCATAAGCTTCACACGCGGTGCAGGTTTGAACCTCCAGTTTGGTTTGTAGCTCTTGCGATAGAGCAACTGGCTTTGGTAACGGATGACGGGTCGCATAGGTTTCCTTTCTTTTGGGGTTGCAGTTAAGTGTTGGCACGCGGCCAAAATGGCGGAAGGCGTCGGTAACGCTCCGACCCTTGATAAGATAAGATTAAGAGGGAGAAAAAAACTGGCACTCCCGGAAGGACTCCCACCTTCATCTGTGGTGTTAGAAGCACCGCGCTCTGGTGATTGAGCTACGCGAGCCACGATGCGACCGGTGGCCGTGCACCTGCCGACGGTCAGTCTCCCTCCGGATAAAGTGGTTGCTCAGGCTGGATTCGCACCAGCACCGTCCCGCTTAACAGGCGGGCGGACGACTCGTTATCCGAACTGAGCAAATGAAATTGGTCAGCGCGGCAGGATTTGCACCTGCGGTCCCCTGGTCCCAGGCCAAGGATGTTCCTGCTACACCACGCGCTGTTCGCCCCCGGCGTGCGCGTGGCACGCCGGGGACTTGTTTCATGGGGAATGCGGGACCCACACACCTTGAACCTGTGTCCCGCGGTAAGATGCGAAAAGTGGCGGACCCGAAGGGAGTTGCAGCAGGCGATGCCTGCACCCACAGGCGCAAAGCGCAGCGGCCGTGCGCAAGCACCTTCCCGCAGACAATCCCGACGTGTCGGGACTAATTGAGCCCGCATGAGCTTGCTTGCAAGGCGTTGTTTGTTTGCCACGACCCCCAAAGCGAACTTGGCAAGCCGCCCTGGTGCTGCCCCAGGCAAGCTGAGTTTTGGAGCCTCGGCCGCACGGCTGGTGCGCGGCTTATTGGAAATTGAAAGGGCCGGGAGCGTTCGTCCCGGCCCGAGATTTTGGCGGTGCCAACATTGGGTGAAGGCCCGCCTTCCAACAAAGAACAAACACCTCCTGGCGATCTTACTCGATCCCAGCCCGCGGTTTCACGGCGGCTGTTTCGGTGTTTAGGGGCACACCTCCCACCAAGCCCTTTGATTGTAAAATCTGGTTCGGTATTCTCGGCGCTCGTCTCGGCGACCATTGGGCACACCACACCGGTTGAGCGTGATCGCTCTGTCTCGCCAAATTCAGTTTCGCGCCGATCGACATCATTCCGATGTCCGTTTTTCTTTACTCACAGGCTTCGATCCTTTCGTTCGTTGATTGAATCGCTCATGGACAAACAAAAAACCCTGCTTACTTCGCGGTAAGCAGGGTTTGGAAATTCTATAAATCTTCGATTACCTGCTTACCTCCGGTCTATCCAATGTGGGTTCTTGACCCCCATAAGCCCTGGACAGGCTAAGGCCGAACACACAATTCGACCGGCCATGACGTGTCGCTTTCGCCTCCGCCGTCGGCCAAATCGTGACTGATATGTTCATACAAGTCTTCATCGAATGCAGGAGACGCTTACATCAAGAAGAAAGTTACGTCAAATATTTTCGCGAGAATTCTTCAAATGAATGGACCTGATTTTCCCGCATGTGCCAGGGCAATCCTTGATCGTCTTGGATTCCAGAAACGAGGTGGGCCAGATCCGTTTCCTGAGAGCCGGCCAATGCGTGTGGGATGCATCGAGCACGATGGCCGCCCACTTCTGATGCGCCCTCATATCATCCATGCGGCAGAAAGAAGGAGACAATGGGTCGGGAGATTGATTATGCTGAGAGCAGACATGCCGGTTTCCTACCAAATCGACCAGACTCAGGGAATCATTCGCACGACGTGCGTCGGGAATGTGACCTTTGACGAGGTAATCGAGCACTTCGGATTGTTGGCACGAGATCCCAAGTGCCCCAATCAACTGGAC
>WNGG01005019.1_pt1 | contig 14790 bp, 13 predicted proteins | sample 5400661 | NCBI WGS metagenome assembly WNGG01 (sample SAMN13153372, study PRJNA577476) | soil metagenome | isolation source: 100 cm soil or saprolite under Garry oak tree replicate 1 | place: USA:California | collected 2016-06-15
ATACAAGTCGCAGCCAGCCCAGGAATGGCCCACGCAATATGGGCCGACAATAGAAACGCCTGCGACAATATTGTCCAGCCCTATGGCTGCACTGACCAGGACGTTTTCACGGCGACAATCACAACGCGAACGTAACCCGCCCCGCCGCGAGATTCCCTTTGCCCTTTCTTGAAGCCTCTTGCGCATGGGTCGTTCCTTAACGTCTCGTTACAGACCGCGATGAACATCACCAATCGATGCACTGTCTCTTCATGCTAGACCCATTTCTCCAGAGTCTCCTTCCCCGTCTCCGGCTCATCTTTCACGATAGGATTGTGGTGTGTAGCCGTATCTGTCAATAGACCCTTGAGAATCCTGAAATCCGAGGCGAGGATCTCTTTGAGGCTCGCGTCATATAGCGCGGCTGCAGGGTGATACATCGGCAGAATCGTTATGTTGTCCCTTGGCACGGGTTTTCCATGCGCCTTGGTGGCTGAATATTCGTCGCCTAACAGTGTCGTTATCGCTGGCGTTCCTAAGGCGCAGACTATCCGAGGATTGATCAGCCTAATCTGGCTCTTGAGATATTGGTTGCAGGCGTCAATCTCAGACCTTCGCGGCGCCCGATTACCAGGAGGTCTACACTTGACGATGTTCGTGATGAAAACTTCAGCTCTGCTGAGCTCGATCGACTCCAAGAGTTCCGTCAATAGCTTCCCCGCGGCCCCGACGAAGGGTCTGCCCTGCTCGTCCTCATTCAGGCCTGGACCCTCGCCCACGAACATTATCTTGGCATCAACAGGACCCTCTCCTGGAACAGCGTTCTTTCTGCTCGTGTGAAGCTCGCACTTGGTGCATGTCATGATTTCCGAATGAACAGTGGCCAGTTCGGCTGATCCATCGTCTCCCATCTGAGATTGGCTCCACTACTTTCTCGAGATGTCCAGATCTCCGGTCGCGGTGAGGGCCCTGTAACAGTTCAACGTGACCCACTTGCTAGGCTTCCAAAGCTCTTCGACATCCACCAAGGCCTTTCTCTTGTTCGTTTGCGCTTCCGGCTCCCTGGACCAGTCGCCTTCCAACAGCCACTTCCCGTCCGGGGAACGCTTCGACAGGATCAGGTGGACAGCGTCCCTGACACGCTCGTCGTCCCCATATCCCAGTTTGGCAAGGACCCTTAGCCCGTGAAGCACGTCGTAATAGTAGTACATTGGAAAGTGGAGGCTCGTGGCGAATGGTAGGCTGTGCTTCCAGTGATGATGGTCACTCTTGTAGACTCGGTGCATCAGCAAGAACTCTGCACCCTGCTCAACGGACCGCTTCATCTTACGCGTCCATCTTGCACCTGGAATCTCTGAGTAGGCCCAGAGTGGCTCTATGGTAGACATGAAGCTGCTGTGCTTCACCTTCTTCTCGGGATAGTTGCAGTTCCAGCCTCCATCGTCGAGCTGATGCTCGGGCATCCAATCGATCGCCTTCTTCACCCTCCTGTCTTCTCCGTACCCGAACACGAGCAGGGTCCGGATCATGTTGCCAGTGAGGCAAGGTTCCTCCCAGCGGTTGGCCTTCTTCCCAGGGTGCCGCCTTTTCCAGCGCTGCACCTCGAGAGGGCTGGGACATGTGAAGGCGCCGTTGTCCAGCTGGTGGAGGTCTAGAAGTTTCTCGCTGGCCCGCTTAACGCCTTCGTCCGGAGCGAACCCCATCTCGCCCAGAAGCGTCAAGGGCCAAACCGTGGATGTCCATTTGGGAGTGTAGAACGTCTCCTTTGGTGGCCAGTATCCCTCCTTTGTCCGAGCCCTCAGAACCTTTCGTACCGGGGAATAGTTTCGGATTCCTGCTTTGGCCTCTAAGACTTCCTTGCTGGTAGGAGATCGTCCAAGAATCTCCCGAAGAGCAAAGAATCGAATGGGAGCGTCCTCTTTCTCCAAGAGCCAGTCCAGACCTGATAATTTCATCGGCCCAACTTTGCACCTGTAGCTAATCAGGTTTTCATGGACGAGGATTCAGTCCTTGGGCCGAGAATAATGCAATGCTGGAGAGGTTGAAGTTGATGCGACTATTCCGTGTACCTTAGTGCTTCAGCGGGCGGAATCCGGGCCGCACGTCTACTGGAGCTCACTGTAGTGAGGACTGCGAGCCCGTAGCTGAAAGCGATTATTTCGAGGAGCGATATCCATGGGATGACGAAGCTGACGCCGGAACCCGGGCTAGTCGCAATAGCATAGCCCAAGTCTATTCCGAGAATTATTCCAATCATTATTCCTAGGAGCGCTACGTAGCTATTTTCGAGGAGGAAGGCTGCGAGTATCATCCTCTTTCTGAATCCTATTGCGCGAAGTACTCCTATCTCTTTCCGCCTCTCGACCACAGATCTTATCGAGATTATTCCCAGACCCGCAATTCCCACCACCAGGCCAAGAGCGAGGAAGGCCTCGAAGACTCCAAGAAACGATTGGCCGATCTGTATGAATTGGCCGATTACGACAGCTATGACCGTGGTAGACATGCCTAGTCCAGCGAAATCTCTCTTCATGATATTCGCAACAGAGATAGCGTCGGCGCCACTGGCGACCTTCACCAACCCAAACTGTCCCGATCCTACGTGGAAGTTGTCCCAGAGCAATTGACTTGTACCTACGATTCCTCCACTGAACAAGAAACTGCTCATTACGCCAACAACCGTAACTTTGACTGAGAAAATTGTCTTCTGGTCCGGTGACCAATAGAGTTGGAGCTGATCTCCCGCCGTCGGGGTTTGAGATGTTGTCGGCGGTCCTCGTGTATTTCCCTGCCCGGAAGCCCAGACCACTTTAGAGTAGTTGCCGGTGACCGCGCTCCATACATCCGTTGGAGTCTTGTAATTACTTGCCATTTGTACCATGTCGAACGTGTTGCTAGTGAAGAAATTGCTCGAGGGAGGAGCGTTCGGATCAGCTCCCACTGCTAACACCGGACCAAGATCCTGTCCGGAGGTTATGTCACGGACGATGACCTCTGTTGTGTTGAATGAAATTACAGCGGCTACCTTCCCAGTCAGGCCGGGGTCAGAGTTCAATTGAGTAGCTAGGTTCGTGACGTTCACCAATGTCGAGGCTACGATGTCATATCCGCCAGACTGTTGCGCAACTATTTTGTCGAGTGCAGCACTTTGTTCTGCGGTGAGGAATGCAATCGTGGTCACCGAGAGCAACACCAAGGCGAACATCGCTACTGTTGCTCCGGTTCTGAATCTCTTGTTGCTCGGGTAGGAGAGCGCTGTCTTGAAGATGACAGTCATCTTTTTCCGGCCACGATAGAAGACCCGGAGTAGCTTCAGAATCACATCCGTGTTGTAGAGCGCGAGAAGGATGGCGCCGGTCACCATGAACATCCCCCCTACGATTAGGATCTCGGGTCCGAAACTGTAGTTCTGGATGATACTGCTATTGAAGGAAAAGCTGGGTACGCCCCACTGGACAAGCAGTGCTATGCCCGTCATAGTGAAGGCGTACCGGTTCAGGAGAAACCTGGCCAAGACCAGTCCGGCACCGAAGATTACGAGGCTCGGCCCTACAAGTGCCTCTATCGCGGATTTGGCGGCAAATGAGGCCTGGAAGATTATGGACCCGATTATGGCCAGTGCAATCCCGACGAAGAAGAGCTTCGTGTAGGTTCTTACTCCCTTGGGAGGCTCTGGAATGTCTCTGACTGCTCGGATGATGTTGAGTCTGCTGACCCGCCATGAGGTCAATAGGATGGTGAGATATGTGATGAAGAGACCTTCCGTAAAGGCCGTGAAGAGGCTGGTCGGAGTGAACGTGAAACTGTCAAGCACCTGGGCCAGGCTGACAGGAAAGAAGCTGCTGATAATTTTCCCGAAAGCGTAGAGTATCCCGTATGCTATGCCGATGCCGACGAAGATCCCGATCAGAGAGGCGCCGGCAGCATAGAGGGTTCCTTCGAAGAGAAACAGCTTGGTCAGCTGACCTCTCTTCATGCCCACAGCGCGGGCCATTCCCATCTCTGACTTGCGCTCTTCGGCGAGCATGATGAACATGTTAATGATCAGCACAACGCCCGCTAGGATTGTGATGGTGCTGAGAACGGAGAATAGATTTGATAGGCTCTGAGCTCCAGTCGTGGCGCTGTTGACTGAGGCCATTTTTGCTCCGTAGGCGCAGAGAATTGGTGTGGAATTGCCGGGCGCGTTGGGACTTGTCTTACACGCGAAACCCGAAGATTGCTGTCCTTGAATGGCATTGAGCGTCTGGTTGGCAGCTATTCCTACAGTGGAAGTATACTGGATGGAACCGCGCAGTCCGCCAATGTTTGTTATCGCAACGTAGTCCACAGACCCGGGATGAACCGTGACTATTTGGGCCGTGTTCAGAGTTACGAAGATATTGTCTCCTTGAGAGAAATCGCCCCTCGCATCTGAGACGGCGATACCAACGATACCAACCGAAACGGACATTGTCCGATTCGCCGGTGAGAGAATCTTTAGCTGGTCCCCAACTGTGGCGTTGAGGTCCCGCGCCGCTCTATCGTTAATGATGGCCTGACTGTCAGAGATGCTGGATTGGATCACTGATCCATCACTCAAGTGGAAGTCGCCGAGAACTTGCGAGGCGTTGTCGTAAGTTCCGATCAGTGTCGCGCCTGACTGAATGACACCATTGTGGGTATCGTTTACCGTGACGGCGCTCAGTATCTCCGGCGTCACGCCTCTGACGTATGGGCCGGCAGTTGGGCTGGTGGTGAGGTTCTGGTAGAGGCTTTGGGCGATACTGATGCTGAAGAATTGAAATCCGTTCGCGGTCTGAGTGTAAACGACTTCGTCGGCGTAGCCATAGCCGTTGTAGGCGCCCCTCGTGAAGAGATTGCTCAGAGTGTCTCCAGTGACTAGGGAGCCGGATATCATTGCGGTGCCGATCATTAGCCCTGCGATGACGATGGCCATGTTGGTCTTTCTGCGAGTGAAGTTTCTGAGACTCATCTTGACCGTGATTCTGTCTCTCGCCATCATTCCGAGGGTGATGAGGAGGAGGACGCCGACACCATAGGCCTCGAGACTCGTCAATGAGCCGCCGGAGAGCGGGCTGAAGATCATGACCCAGAGGATCAGCGCAACGAATCCCGCAACCAGCGGGGATAGCGAGCTCAATCGAAGAGATAGACGTCCCAGCCTTCCTGTGGGTTTTGCGGTCGACACCTTGTAGGCGAGGAAAGCGCAGCCTGCGGCGACAAGCACAAGGCCGATGGTCTGTTCGTAGAGTAGTGAGCTATTGTTCGAGACGTATTGTCGCAGGTAGACGTTGTTCTGATAGTCTAGAACGAGGGCTAGAAGTTCTCCGAGCACTATAATCAGAACAAGAATTGTCAGGCCTATTAGGGTCGATCTCGAACGAGACCCGCTCAGACGAACAGCACCTCTGCGCTAACTAGCCATGATCGCCGGTTTGACGTCACTCTCGATCTGGCCATTCCGCATGTGAATAATCCTGTCTGTCTGCTGAGCAATCTGAGGATCATGACTGACCAAGACCAGGGTCAGGCCGTACTGCTGGTTCAGGCTGCGTAGAAGCTTGATGATCTCCTGAGAATTCTCCGAGTCCAAATTGCCGGTTGGCTCATCAGCCCATACGATAGCCGGCTTGTTCACCAACGCACGCGCAATGGTGACCCGCTGCTGTTGTCCGCCGCTAAGTTCCATCGGCTTATGCGATCTCCACTCGCCCAGGCCAACCATCTTCAGCACGTTCAGGCTTGTGGCGTGAGCCTCCGACTCGGGGACGCCGGCTAGGAGTAATGGGAGTTCAACGTTCTCCTGCGCGGTGAGGACCGGGAGCAGGTTGTAGGCTTGAAAGATGAAACCCATCCTCTTAGCCCGAAACTCGGATTTCTGATCATCAGACATCTTGGCCAGGTCCACGCCCTCTACAGTCACCTTGCCCTTTGAGAGGTCGTCGAGCCCCGAGAAACAGTTGAGCAGGGTCGTCTTGCCGCAACCTGAAGGACCCATGACCGCAATCATCTCACCACGCTTGACTCCCATGTTGACGCCCCTCAGTGCTTCAACCCTGACAGAGCCAGTCTGGTAGATCTTCCAGGCATTCTCTACCTCAACAATGAAGGGGCCGGACGTGGGGCTGGACATGTCGCGGAGAAATCGGGTGAAAAGTCCACTTTATTATGATTGCGAAATTCTTTCCCGAGTCTTAGACGGTCCGTCGAAGGGCTGTCTGCCGAAAAGCTCTAACTCTCTCCGATTTTGGAGTGTAGATTAATGTCAGCGTCGGTTGAGCAGCGTGCCTGCCAACGTCAGGTCTATCCTGAACCGACGGTTGGTGCGTTGATCGTGAACCCAGAAGGGAAGATACTACTAGCCAAATCGCACAAGTGGTTCGACAAATACACCCTCCCAGGCGGACATATCGAAGTCGGAGAGACTATGAAGGAGGCTGTGAAGCGCGAGGTCAAGGAAGAGGTCGGGCTTGATGTGGAGGTTGTCGAGTTTCTTCTTATGCAGGAGGCGATCTTCGCAAACGAGTTTTGGAAGAAGAAGCATTTCATCTTCTTCGACTTCCTATGCAGGGTCGGCGACCAGCTGGTCAAACTGGACAACAATGAACTGCAAGACTATACATGGGTCTATCCCGGCTCCGCTTTCAACCTCAATCTCGACTCGTTCACGTGGAAGACCGTGGCGAAGTATCTTCAACGAAGATAAGTGGCAAGCGCTATATTCGATCCAGCGCTTGCCCAGATGAGTAAGGCTCTACGATAGACCCGTCATCTTTCAGACAGAGCAAGTACTACGAGATGGTTAGTTCCCTCCACTCCTATCCTCTCTTCTACTTTCTCGGGGGAAATCGGCAACGCTCAGACTTCATCTATGCTTCCACGGAAAGCGGTCTGCCAATGCTTTATCTTTGGGAAGAAAAGCTAGGGAAAGGAAAATTGCTGACTCCAGGCGACGAGCCTGTCCTCCCACCTTTTGGTGCGGCGGCGCTTCATCCTACGAAGCCGTTTGTAATCTTTCCCAGAGACAAGGGCGGAAACTCTGAGTACGAAATCTTCACTCTGGACTATTCGAAGAACATTCTGCGACACTTAGCCGGACCAATGGGTCGCGTCTTGTATGCTTTTTGGGGCAAGGACGACAGTTGTATCCTCGTTGGCCACGATAAGAAGGCTGTGTACGCTCGGGCACTTCTTCAGGATGGAACGATGAAGGATCTGTACACTACAGACGAACAAGTTCTAGGTGCAGCTTACGACAACCAGCGGAATCGCCTTGTCATATCCGTTGGACGGGATTCGGCCAAACTTGCAATCATAGACGCTTCTAACGGCGAACTCCTCCAATGGGTCCCTGAGGCGGGGATTCCGCCATTCTATCCGCCGTCAGTCTACTCTGAGAAGGGACTCTTGGCATATTCCGTAGACAAGAAAACACACCAGGAGGTGGTGATCAGATCAATAGAGACTCTGAAAGAGACAAGTCGTGCAAAGATTCCCGGCTTTGGATTCGTTGAATGGGTTGACGAGACTCAACTGTTCGGCGTGATCCTAGACGATGGTCGATTATCGCCTCGAATGATCGACATCGGTAACGGAGAATGGTCTCCACCACTCGCGGAGATTTCCGCGCTCTTCTCCACTATAACCAAGGATGGTCCTGTCTGGGTGGCGAACAGTTTCTTCCAACCGCCATTCTTCCAAGCCGTCAGAAATGGTACTGTCGTCAACCTTACTGAGCCGAGTCCGATCGCCCAAGATATCCATGCGGAGAATCATCACTACCAGAGTTTCGACGGGCAGAGAGTACAGGGCTGGCTGTTGAGAAACCCTGATCCAGAGGCTCCCGTAGTCATCTACCTGCATGGCGGTCCCACAGCGCTTCAAGGCGACTGGTGGTATCCGGAAATTCCTGCCTTGGCTATTGCTGGTTTTCATGTTTTCGCGCCCAATTTTCGAGGAAGCGACGGGTTCGGGATGGAATTCAGAGACTCAAATATTGGCGACCTAGGCGGAGGCGATCTTGAGGATGTTAGATACGCAGGCCGGTATGCGATGAAGACGGTTGACTCCAATCAGAGACCTGCACTATTTGGAGGCTCATATGGTGGCTACCTCACGCTTCAAGGACTGGTCTCACAACCTGACGAGTGGTCAGGAGGGGTTGCCATCGCGCCTGATACCGACTGGACCGAGACATACGACCTCTCCGACGCTCACTACCGGAGGTTCTGCGTTCACTTCTTTGGAGGAACGCCCGAAGAGAAACCAGATCTGTACAAGGACAGGTCACCAATTACTCATCTCAAGAACCTGACAAGGCCTGTTCTGATTCTCCACGGCGATAACGACACGATAACCCCCCTTCAACCGGTCAAGAAATTCTCCGCTGAGGCCACCCGGATAGGAGTTCCAGTTGATCTTGTCATAACTCCTGACGAAGGGCATGGATCTTTACACAACTTGAACGCAATCAGAGATACAGTACTCACCCTAGAACACCTCCGAAGAATCTTGCAAACCCGGATCGAAACTGTCATCTAAGTCACTGTCGTACAAGGAGAGAATCCCGAACGCTCACCGGAAAACGCATCGTCCTTCGAGCACTCGAACGGGACGACTTGAAGCTGATTCGCAAGTGGCAGAACGATGAGGACGTCATGCGCCTGGCAAGGTCCCAGCCAGATTACGCGATCTCCATGGAAGCATTGACTGTCGAGTTTGAGAAGAACTTGAAAGGCGAGGATTCTATGACGCGAAGATTTGGCATAGAGGAAAAGTCGAGTGGCAAGCTGACAGGGTGGTGTTCGATAGCCTACAGTAGCTGGGCGAGAAGGTACACGAGTGCTGACATTGGACTGGCTATAGGAGAGAAAGACCGCTGGCGGAAGGGATACGGGACTGAAATAGTCAGTCTCCTATTGAGAGAAGCCTTCGAACAGCTCAACCTTCATCGCGCAGGCTGGTGGACCTATGCTGAGAACAAGGCCAGTCTAGCCCTCGCGGAGAAGATGGGATTCAAGGAGGAGGGGAAGCTTCGAGAGAACGTCTTCTTCGACAACTCGTTCCACGACACAGTGGTCCTGGGTCTCCTCAAGAACGAGTACGACCGTTCTCAGAAAGGGAGATAGAACCGTTTCTGACTCTTCGGTAGAACCGAGAAAAGCCCGAGTATATACAGGAAGTTCTTCGGGTCCAGCCCCTCCCTTCATAACCTATGATTACAGAACCCACTTTCGACAACGTCCGACTCACGACACCGCGTCTTGTCTTGAGAGAGATCGAGGAGTCAGACACCGGTTCACTCCATAGCTACTGGTCCGACCCTGAGGTTACGCGGTACATGCCGAATGGAGTAGTGAGTGAGAAGGGCATTAGGGATCTCGTGCAGAGGGCCCTCGCCGGGCGACGCTCTAGATCGCGCAGGTATTTTCGGTTCGCGGTAACTCTGAAGGAAGGCGGAACGCTCGTGGGAGACAGTGTATGTCGTGTCACGGACCCGGAGAGTAGAGAGGATCTTGCAAGGATTATCGGTCAGGCATACATTGGATACTTTCTCAGTAGAGGGTCTTGGGGCAAGGGGTACGCCACTGAGGTTGGCAGAGCCCTTCTATCGTTCGGCTTTGCCCAACTAAATCTCCTCAGAATCTGGGCATGGTGCGATACTGAGAACTCGGCTTCTATTCGGGTTCTTGAGAAACTGAGCATGAGGCGAGAAGCACATTTTCGAGAGAGTGTGATGGTTCAAGGGAACTGGCGGGACTGCTTCGTCTACGGCATCCTCCGGGACGAATGGGACGTTGCTGCAGAGGTCTAGGCCGGCTGTCTGGCTAATTTTCTGCAGAACCGTCGTAAGTCGAGGATGCTCGAATAGCAAATATCCTGTTAGAGACTATGTTGACCGCTAGAGTTGTTCAAGCTAACACGTGGAGAAGGCGATTTAGTCCGGTCCAATGATCTCTGTCGTCTGGCTACAAATAACACGAATGGTTGGCCTCACATCGTACCAATGGGTTACGTTTTCCTCTCCGGGCTGTTCTATATTCCAGCAAACAAAGGCTCAAGAAAGGTCAGGAATCTCGAGCGCGATCCTAAGGCAACTCTTCTGATCGATGAGGGAGAACATAGAGAACATGGTCTTATGATTGAATGCTCCTCGAAAATTCTTTACGACCAGAGCGCTAGTGCAATGAGAAAATACATGAGGAGAGTCAAAGGGTGGCAGAACGATGAAAACACCGTAATAATCCGGCTGAAACCTCTCCGAAAGACGAGCTGGTTTAGAGAATGATTTTCTGGGATTCTCTCCCGAACACTTCCAGCGAGCCATGCCGAATCTGCTTCGCTGAAGTTCTGTAGACGGGTCGGTCCGCGTCGTTGGCCTACTTTCCTCGGAAGTATTGGGATTCCGGAGCTGACAGGTGGGACGAGACGGTCACAAACAAGAGTTTTCCACACTACTTCTACTACTACGAGGCCGGCCTGTACATCAACGATCAATCATGCATCACCCGATAAGGAAATCGTGGCCGCAGATTACTCGCCCAAAATGCTGAAACTCGGGAGGAATAGGCTGCGGGTTGCTGGGCTGCTAGGCCATGTCGAGTTGGTAGTGGCGGATCAATGTCATCTTCCCTTTCGAGACGATTGTTTCGACTCCGTCTTCAGTCGAGGCGTCGCTTTTTCGTATGCAACGGACCCTCAGAAGTTCTTGAAAGAAGCTAACCGAGCCCTCGGGAGGAACGGTCGATTAGGCATCGATTTCATGAACGCACTGGTGGCTCGAAAGACCAAGCGGAAGATCCGTCGGGTTGATCAGATCAATGGAGCCCTCTACTACGTTGAGATGTTTAACGAAGACGGTAAACAGAAACGGATAGGCTACAGGCTTCCACACGATCTAAAGCCTCCTGAAAAGTCATCGGGGGGCTCATTCTTCGGAGGATACGAGTCGAAGCTTGAGTCACTGAACCTCGAGTCTCTCCCAAAGGAGGAATGGTGGGCAGTATTCTATACTCCCACCGAAGCAAAGCGGTTGGCCCGAGACGCCGGTTTCAAAGACATCAAGCTATACCCTCTGGGATGCTTTACGAGAGGTCTACAAAACCCGTCCCTCGTTGCATTTCTCCAGGAGAACAGAGACTCGCTGTCGAGGTTGCAGAAGGAAATGGCCGGAACCTTCAGGATGGATTCCGCAGTCCACATCTTCATGACAGCTGAAAAGTCCTGACTGTTTGCGATCAGGGATTATGAGTTTAAGACTTTGAAAGGCTCTCTAAGAGCGAGAGAGGATCAGCATCATAGGTCTCAAAGTTGCAACACTTACGGGTATTCGAATGCTCGCACCTTCGGCTCTCGGCTAGAGAAATTGATGACGAGCTCCCGGAGCCTCTGATGCTGATTCCCCCCTCCATGGATTCTAATTTCGATCGGCTTCAGGCTGTAATCTTTCGGTGTGATCTTGAGATAGCCGCCTACGCCCGCCGTTCTCAAAATGTTACGGCCCTTTCCCGGACTCTTCATCAACAATTCTTCAATCTGGTTTCTTCGAAGTTCGAAATCTTTCCTCCGCTTCATCAACTTCGAGGGGTCCACGGCCTTCCGTGACATAATACTCTCGGAGAATCTACTGGTTAGGACCGTTACAGGCCAGTTAGCGAGATGAACTACCAATGGTAGAAGCAAGGCTAGGAATGCTGTTCCGGACAACGTCTCAAGGATAACGACCAGATAGAGCACGCCGATGACTGCTACGAACGGCGCTTTCAAAGTAAGGGCGACATGTCGCATTTTGAACCCGATGATTCGCCTGTCAGTGAAAATGACGCCAAAGCCAAAAACGCGGCCACGCGCGAAATAGCTACTCGCTATTCCTCCGAGAAAGAGTTCGCCGAATTCGAGCCCTTCTATCGGTTCTTGCCATTGAATGCCTGGCAATGTTTCCTGCGAACCGCTCACAGGCCCGAGACTCCGTCGAGGAACAATTGTATTTGCAAGTCCGGCTTATCTCTTTCTCGATGATACGAGAAACATGAAGGAGACTAGGTAGGGCCGACTAGCTTGAACTTCGACTCTGATCTAATCGATGCTTCAATTTCGCAAGCGCTTTTCTAAGTTGGATCAATCTAGGGTCTCCCCTCCTGAGTCGTTTCTCTAGAGCGTCAATTCTGCGCTCTAGTTCTTCGCCGGGCGTCTCAGGTCTCATGGGCTTGTAGTCGAGCCTCTGGACTGGATGCATGTCTCGAAGTAGATGTGTTGGAGAGTAGGAGAAGCTCTGGTCAGAAACTATTGTGAATACTGAGGCGGCTGATGGTCGAATACTTTCCAGATAGTTTGCTTGCCGGTTTTCGGCCTGATCTCTTGGAGATATGGGACGAGGTAGGATCGGTACGCCGGGCTTCTATGCGTGATCCTGAGCCTCCAAACGTAGAGTCCGAGGCTATGCAGGCTATCCGGGCTTGGCGGGCGACTGAGAGGAAGAAGCTGATAGAGTCGATGGACAAGTTGCTCGCTCAGGCTCAGAGGCTTGCCGAGTCCCAGTATACTCGTAGCGGCCAGCGTGCGAAGTGGACCCGGCTGGCGGGTCAGCTGTTATGGTACAAGGACCAGATATTACGGGCGATGACGTGGGAGGCGCTCGAACAGGACGTTCATAGACTGATGCGTGATATGTACAGCGACCGGAACCAGCCGCTTGGACCCCGCCTCCAGCGTGTGGAGCCAGCGCCGTTCGTCCCGACCATCGTTAAGAAGAGGCAGGAAGACGACGATCCGGACAACGCGTCAAGCGATGCGGACCCTGAGAAGTAGGTGGCCTGATTGTCCCCTGCAAAACGCCCTGGTATCGCCATGGAATCAGAAACCTTTCTATCATAATGTTAATCCTCTCAAAGTGACAATGCAAGCCAACCAGACGGCTTAACACCAACTTGTTAAAACCTCTCGGGCCATTGGATCTAGAATATTTCTGAAATCGATCGATCCTCGTGCGACAGATCCGGCGAGTCCCCGGCCCAAAAGGCCCTGACGACAAGGATCCTGCGCCTTTTCTACTTGAGTGTCTGGTTAACTTCTTTGATCGCGCCTTCCAGAACATCCAAGCCAGCATCGACCAGGTCCCGCGTTATGATCAACGGCGGTGCGATACGCAGCGTCGAATGGCCCGCGGTAATGATCGCCAATCCTCTCCGGAACGACTTCATCATGATGTCATGCGCCTCCTTGTCAGCAAACTCCTTCGTCTTAGGGTCCTTCACGATCTCCGCCCCGATCATCAGACCCTTCCCGCGGACATCGCCGATGATCGGATATTTCTCCTGCATCTCCCGCAGCCGCTTCATCATATACGACCCCTGCTTCGTCGCGTTCTCCAGCAAGTGCTCGTCCCGGATCACATTGATCACCTGCAACGCCGCCGCACAAGACACGGGATTCCCGCCGAACGTGTTCGCGTGAGACCCGCCCTCCCAGTCCATCAACTCCTTCCTCGCAACGGTCGCGCCGATCGGCAAACCCGAAGCCAGCGCTTTCGACGTACATACAACATCCGGCTCCACCCCCCAGTGCTCAATAGCAAACCAGCGCCCCGTCCGGCCCATCCCCGACTGGACCTCATCATCCACCATCATAATCCCGTTCTTATCCAGCAGCTTCTTCAACCGCACAAAATAATCATCCGGCGGAACAACATAGCCCCCCTCTCCCTGGATCGGCTCGACGAACATTGCGGCCACGTCCTCCGGCGGCAGATACTTGTCTAGGACCTGTTCCTGGATAAAGTCGACACAGTACATGCCGCACTCGGGATAGCTGAGCTTGAACGGACAACGGTAGCAGTCAGCAAACGGCACATGCGTATCCCCCGGGACCATCGGGAAGAAGTGTCTCCTCTGGTACGGCTTACTAGCCGTCAAGCTCAGCGAGCCTAAGGTCCGGCCATGAAACGCGCCGATGAAGGAGAGGAAGGCGTGCTTCCTCGTATGCCACTTCGCCAGCTTCATCGCCGCCTCTATCGCCTCTGTCCCACTGTTGCTGAGGAAGACCTTCTTCCCGAAACTCCCCGGCGTAATCTTGGCCAGTTCCTCAGACAACTGGACGACCTTCTCATAGTAAAAATCCGTCCACGAATAATGGATCAATTTCTCCGCCTGCTCCTTGATCGCGGAGACAACACGCGGATGCGAATGGCCTACTGCGAGACAGACGAGTCCAGAGTTGAAATCGATAAACTCGTTCCCATCAACATCCCGGACAATACTTCCATGACCACTCTCGGCGACTAGGGGATAGAATCTGACTAGCGACTGGGAGATGATCGACTCATCCTCTTTTACGAGCGCGCGAGCCTTCGGACCCGGCGGAGTAACGACAATCTTGGGATACTCGTGCTTCTCAGTCTGCAAATCTGGATCGTAGCCGGCCCTATCATTCTACTACTAATAATATCGCTCGAACCGTCCAGGCGACTACCCGTTCAGTTTCCGAGCATAATCTCGATCATCGAGAGACTAGCGATCGAACCGTCATCCCTCTTGATCTCCTCAGTCCCAATGTCGACAGAATGAACCTTGATATTCTTCATGAAAGCTCTCCTCAGCATGTCAACCGTCTCCACAGCCTTCGTAATAGACTGGCCCCTCCCCCGAACCATGACCTCTGAGACCCCACTATTGAGAAGAGTCATGCAAGCCACAACATAGTTCATGATAGGCTTCTTTCCAATCCGGACAATGTTAGGCTCCTCTTCCACTCCATCCTCGAAACCGTCGTCTACGTTAACAGCAATGTCAGACATGGCGAGCCCGTAAAGGA
>WNGG01010551.1_pt1 | contig 14789 bp, 11 predicted proteins | sample 5400661 | NCBI WGS metagenome assembly WNGG01 (sample SAMN13153372, study PRJNA577476) | soil metagenome | isolation source: 100 cm soil or saprolite under Garry oak tree replicate 1 | place: USA:California | collected 2016-06-15
GAGTGGGGGAAGGTCAGGATAGCGGGTTATCGCCCTGGCACCTGCAGTGCCTGCAACTCTGCCGCAGACCCCCTCACCCTGTCCCTCTCTAGTGGCGCAGCCATCCTGGCTGCGTGCAGGCTGGAAGCCTGCTCCACTGGGGGAGAGGGAACCTTATGCCCAATATGCAAGATGAAGGGCTTAAGTTGGGACTGGTGCCTTGCGTGGCTACCCTCCCCCAAGGGTGACCACATAAGGTTGCCCCTACCTTAGGACTGCCTTAACTGGTTGGCACGCGTAGCGTCTGACCGACCTGCAAACGTTTGACGTTGCTCACCCCATTGAGCCGCTTGAGTGAGGTGATAGTGGTGTTGTACTGCCGGGCGATCTTGAGGAGGGTCTGGCCAGGACGGACCTTGTGCGTGGCGTAGACTACCTTCGGGCTGCGGCTCTTGGACGCAACAAGGACTGCCTTCGGCCTGCGGCTCTTGGGCGTAGCATAGGCTCGCTGCTGTATAGGCGCTTTGTCCTGAACCTGCAGGGCCGCGTAGCGCACGAGAAACTGTTGTGAGGTCCCTACAGGCACCCGCAGCCGGTAGCCGCGTGGCACATAGGTCCGTTGGAGAGCAGGGTTGAGGAGCAGGATTTGCTGTTCATCGCTGTTGGCAGAGCGGGCCGCCTGCTTGAGCGGGAGAGAATCTGTGACACGGACTTGTTCATACCTGAGCGGTGGCTCCATCTGCAGAGGGCCGAAGTATTTCTGATAGTTCTTTTCCACTGTGAGCGCGGCCAGGAACTCGGGGTAGAAGTTCTTGGAGGCGAAGCCGAAGCTCTTGCCGTGGTAGCGACGGATGATCTCAGCAATGTCGCTCGTCCCCAGAGTCTCGACCGCCTTGGACATGCCATAGGGGCCGTGGTTGTAAGCAGTAATAGCCAGGGGCCAGGTACCGAGCATCTCATGGTTCGTTTTGAGGAGCCGGGCCGCGGCCCAAGTCGAGACCAGGGGGTCGCGGCGTTCGTCAATCACCCCATCGACGCGCATATAGAGCCGTCCAGTTGCGGGGATGAATTGCCAGATGCCTGCGGCCGCCGCTTTCGAGTACGCGCGCACATTAAAGCAGGACTCCACTAAGGGCAGGCGAGTCAGCTCGACCGGGAGGCCTTCACTGCGGAAGATCTCCTCCATTTCTCTGAGATAACGGCGAGAAATTTGGATGCCTGCGGCAAAACGCTCGCGCAACCCGGACTGCGAGTGCAGCCGGTCTTCGTCGGCGGCCTGGAGGAATTTGTCCGGGTCGCGGACATCGCGGTACAAGGTCCAGATAGACTGCTCTTCTGGGTTAAGGCCCGCCCCGTCACCCTCAGAATGATGGAGCTTGAGCAGGATAGCTCGGATTCTCTCCATTGCCTGTCCGGTCTGTCTTTCCTTAATGCGGAGAACCGCGGCCTCGTCCACCCCTTCTCCTTGATCGAGAAAGGGCCGGAAGTCGAGCACCTTGTATACTTTGTCGATATACTTGGTGTCGTGGATGACCACCTGGTACCTGGAGTAGGTGGCAAAGATCTTTTTCCAGAACTCAACCTGGGGCCGGAGGGCCGTAGGATAGGGGAAATGGCCACCGATGATATCCTGGGGTTCGTTTTGCTCTTGCCCGCTCGTTGCCCTCACCGCGGCAAACAGGACCAGTAGAGCAAGTACCGCTACCCTATGCATCCTCGTGCTTCCCGTATACATCGTTCCTCCTGCTGATGCCGTAACTACCTCCTGTCTACCGCTCCCAGCGCGGGCATCTTGTGGTCAAGTATTATCCTACATGATAGCAAGGGCTTTCCCTCAGTAGCAAATGATTATGTTCGCTGTCAACTGTTTTTCCTGGTTGCTCCCTACTCTGATGTTGTGTTGTGTGCCAGGCCCGCTTCTCTCTCCCCCACAAGTGGAGTATAGAAAGCAGCAGTCAGTAGCCAGTAGAAAAGGGTCAGGGGTCGGGGGTCAGTTCTTATGGGGTCTATTGTCCGGCCCCCGATCCCCAGCCCCTAACCCCCGGCCCCTAAGGAGTATCCTTTGACTTTCTCTCGCCTCGACATGGTCCGGCAGACGATCCGACAGATGCAGGGGTACGTCCCCGGCGAGCAGCCGCAAGACAAACGCTACATTAAGCTCAACTCCAACGAAAACCCGTATCCGCCGTCCCCGCACGTCATTGCCGCCCTCCAGCGTGCTGCTGGCGAGGACCTGCGCCTCTATCCTGACCCACTGGCCAACCGGCTGCGCGATAAAGCTGCGGCCGTATACGGCCTGAGCCGGGAGCAGGTGCTAGTGGGCAACGGCTCGGACGACCTGCTCACCATGCTGATGCGGACCTGTGTCGGACCCGGAGACCGGGTCGCCTATCCAGTGCCGACGTACAGCCTGTACGAGGCTCTGGTCACGATGCAGGAGGGAAAAGTCGTGCAGGTGCCTTTTCCCCCCGATTTCTCTCTGCCGCCACAACTGACCAAGGTCGAGGCCAAACTCACGTTTCTGTGTAATCCCAATTCACCCTCCGGCACCCTAACGCCTGCTCGCCACATCGAGGAACTCGCGCAGCGGGTGTGCGGCATCCTTGTGGTCGACGAAGCTTACGTGGACTTTGCCGACGAGAGTGCCTTGCCCTTGCTCCATAAGTACCCGCACGTGGTGATCCTGCGCTCCTTCTCCAAGTCCTTTTCCCTTGCCGGTCTGCGCCTTGGCCTAGCCTTTGGCCACCCAGAACTCCTCGGCGAACTGCTGAAGGTGAAGGACTCCTACAACGTTAACCGCCTCAGTATCGTGGCCGCTGTGGCCGCACTGGAGGACTACGCCTGGATGCGCCAGACCGTGGACAAGATCCGCACAACCCGTGCGCGCTTGACCACGGCGCTACGGGAGCTAGGCTACTGTGTCTACGCATCCCAGGCGAATTTTGTCCTGGCGCGCAAAAAGGGGGTGCCTCAGGGGCCGATCTACCTTGGCTTGAAGGAGCGGGGGATTTTGGTCCGTTACTTCTCGTCGCCCGATCTGGCCGACTGCCTGCGGATCACAGTGGGGGCAGACGAGGAGATTGACCGATTGTTAGAGGCAATGACGCAACTAGGGACGTAACTCTTCGTAGGGCTGGCAGTGCCCACTCGATACGACTGGCGCACGCGGGGCCGCCCCGACACGGACAAGGAGACCGCGATGAAATTCTCCCTCTTCCATCTGCCGAGCTTCTTCCCCCAGTTCCACTCCAGTGAAGAGCGCTTCTACCAGGACATGCTGGTCGAGACCGACCGGGCCGAGGCTTACGGCTTTCACTCGGTCTGGTTCGCCGAGCACCACTTCCATAACTATGGCGGCCATATTCCCTCGGTGCCGGTGCTGGGCGCGGCCGTGGCGCAGCGGACCAAGAAGCTGCGGATTGGTTCTGGCATCGTGCTCCTGCCGCTCCAGGATCCGGTCCGCGTAGCTGAGGAGTACGCCTTGCTCGACTGCCTCTCCGGCGGCCGGCTGGAGTTCGGCATCGGCCGTGGATTTCAGAAGATGGAGTACGACGCCTTCGAACGCAGCATGGCGGATAGCCGGGTGCTTTTCGAGGAGGCGCATGACATCATTCTCAAAGCGTGGACCGAGGACCGCTTTTCTTACGAGGGCACGTTTCGCCACGTGCGCAATCTGCGCGTGATCCCCAAACCTGTGCAGAAGCTGCCGCCGATCTACGTAGCCTGCATCTTTACTGACGAGTCGTTCCGGTGGACCGGCCAGATGGGCTACAATCTTATGGTCGTGCCCTATGCCTCGGCAGACCCCGCATTTCTGGCCGGCAAGATTCAGCTCTTTCGTGATACCCGCAAAGCGCACGGCTACAAAACCGAGCCTGAGGTCCTGGCCGTCTACCATTTCTACTGTGGTGAGACCGCCGCCAAAGCCAAGGAGGAGCCCCGCGAGGCCATGATGCGCTACGTGAGCGCTGTCGTAGACTCGAACCAGGAGGCTGCGTACTCCGATCAGTACACGATCTACCAGGGGCTGAAACAGGCTTTCAAAACCATCGATTACGACGGCTACCTGTACCCCAACAAGGTCATCTTCGGCGACCCGGACCAGTGCGTTGAACGCATCAAACAGATCCTGGCCACCGGCGTGACGAATGTGAGCCTCTTGGCTAACTTCGGTGGCCTCGATCATGCCAAGGTACTGGCCTCACTCGACCGCTTCGCTAAGTATGTGATGACGAGATTCCAATAGGCTATTAGCTATTAGCTGTTGGCTGTTGGCTGTTAGCTCTGACACTTTTCTTGTCTGGCCAATAGCTAATAGCTAATAGCTAGAAAAGGAGGATCTATGAAGCTCCAGTATTCCAAGGGCCAGGTCCCCAAACAGGCGCATGTTGCCATTCCCGAGGGGCTGTACGAAGAAGAGCACGGTCGTCAGGGCTTCTTCGGCCCGGTCTCCCAGTTCTACCGTCTCCATCCGCCCACCGACTGGAAGCGTATCGAGGGGCCGCTCCAGCCGCGTGCGTTTAACACCTATAGTCTGAAACCCACCGACCTGGACGACCCCCGTGGGGAGCCGGTGAGAGTGCTCTATAACAACGACGTGGCCCTGTTCATCTCGCGCCGTGCGGAACCTATGCCGTTCTGTTTTCGCAACGGCGATGGAGACGAGGTGCACTTCATCCATAAGGGCCGTGGGGTGTTGCAGAGCGACTTCGGCCCCCTTAAGTATAGCGAGGGTGACTACGTCGTCATCCCCAAAGGGACCAACTACCGAGTGGTGCCGGAGACGCGTGACAACTTCACCCTGATCGTCCAGTCGCGTGGGCCGATCGGCTTTCCCGAGCGCGGTGGGATTGGCCATTATGCGCCGTTTGACTATGATGTGATCGAAACGCCCGAGCCCGAGCCGGTCACTGAACAGCGGGCCGAGTGGGAGTTGCGCGTGCGGCGCCGTGGGGAATACACCTCGGTGTTCTACGACTTCTGTCCGCTGGATGTGGTGGGTTGGAAGGGCACCCACTCGGTCTTCAAACTCAACGTCAAAGACTTCCGGCCGCTGATGAGCGAAGGGATCCACCTCCCACCCAGCGCGCATGGCACCTTTCAGGCGCCGGGGTTTGTCATCTGCACCTTTGCTCCCCGCCCACTCGAAGGCGACCCCAAGGCCCTGCGCGTGCCCTGGTACCATCGCAATATCGACTACGACGAGGTCTTCTTCGTCCACAGCGGTGAGTTCACCCTGAGCCGCAAGAGCGGTACCACGCCCTTTGGCGTGCTCTCGCTGAACCCGCAGGGACTGCATCACGGTCCACAACCAGGGGTGTGGGAAAACAGCGTGAAGAACTGGAAAAAGGACGCGCGTCTGGAGTTCGTGGCCATCAACCTTGACACCGAAGAGCCGCTGCTCATGACTCCGGAGGTGCAAGGGGTCGAGATTAAGGGATACGCCGATTTGTGGGCGAAAAAGTAGGGGCTGGGGGCTAGGGGTTGGGGGTTGGTAAAGAGGATAAAAGATGGCAACCAGCTCAAATACCAACCCCCAACCCCTAATCCCTAACCCCTTTTTGCAGGAGACCTATGGAACGCATCATTCTCGAAAAGACTCCCCCCATTGCCCGTCTCACGTTTAACCGCCCCGAGGTGTTCAACGCCACTGACCTCCCGTTCGTGAAAGAACTCCAGGCCACCGGCAAAACCCTGGCCAAAGAGAAAGACATCCGGGTGGTGCTGGTCACCGGAGCCGGACGGGGCTTCTGTTCAGGCATTGACCTCAAAGCCCTGTCCCGCAATGAGATCAAACCCTCTTGGTTTCGCCAGTGGGAAGACACGGTGCGGACGTTTGAGACGCTCTACGACAAAGCGGTCATCTGCGGCATCCACGGCGCCTGCATCGGTGGTGGCTTGCAGTTCACCCTGGCCTGCGACATGCGCATCGCCACCGAGGATGCGTTCTTCAGCCTCACCGCTGTCCGCCATAGTATCATTCCTGGCCTGGGTACCTTCCGCCTGCCGCACGCGTTAGGGCTAAACCACGGCAAGCTCCTGGCCCTGGTCGCTACACGCATCAACGCCCGGCAAGCACTGGAGTGGGGCGTAGTAGACAAGGTGGTCAAAGCAGAGGAGCTGGACGCTGCGCTGAACGAGGCGGCAGAGATGTTCTTACAGAATGCACCCACAGCATTCCGTGAAACCAAAAAACTGCTTGTGCAGTGTTTCGACCTACCCTACACCCGCTTCCTTGCCGCCTACCTCAAAGGCCAAAAGACCTGTCTCACCTCGCCAGACCACGCCCTGTCGAGCGAGGCCTATTTGGAGGAACGCCCCCCGGACTTTAGCCAAGTCCCGCAGCAGCGGACCCCACGTCTGGCAGGACACAAGCTGGCTGTGGTGAGGAAGAGAAAAGCTCCGAGGAGTAGGGCACGCCGCCCCCGGCGTGTTTCATAGCCCTAACAGGCTGCTGAAAAAGTGGTGTTCGTGCTTCGACAGGCTCAGCACGAACGGAAAATCTCCACTGATTTCAATATCTACCCCGTTCGCCCTGAGCTCGTCGAAGGGTGAACGCGGTGTTTTTCCGCACCCTGCTAAGTGAGGAGCGTCATCCTCTAACAACAAACTCCCTGCCAAACGGGACATAGGGGATGTGCAGGCCTAGGCTGAGCATCAGCCGGATACGGGCTTTGCGAGGAGTGAGCCGGTCTTCAATGACCACACCCGCGGTAGTGAGATCCTTGTACGCTCCAGGGTAGTAGTAGTCTTCGGCAGTGCGCCCGCTCGCGGCACTAGAGCACAACACAACCGGTACCCCTTGCTCTGCCAGCCGCAGAACCCGCTGACGGGCCACCGGTGGGACACTCCCCGCTGCCATGCTCGCAATCACCACTCCCTGAACGGGTAGCTCAAGCAGTCGATCGAGCAGTACAGCGTCATCCGCCACTCCCATAGCTAAGATCGGCACGGCCGTCGGGAGGGATTGCGGGATCCTGCCCAGACGCGCGCGGGGAATCGGGCGCCAGGCCAATTCCACTTGATCCCCAAAGATCCGGCCACAGGGAGCCCCCCGACGCGCCGTAAAGGCGTCGAGTGCGCCAGTGTCGGCCTTGCCCACACTCCACGCCTCAAAGATTTCATCGTTCATGGTCACCAGGGTCCCATACTCCGCTGGCACTGCTAGGGCCACGCGCAGCGCGTTCTCCAGATTCCGAATCCCATCGTATCCCGCCGCCCAGCCTGGCCGCAGGGCACCAGTAAAGACGATAGGCACAGGAGCAGGGGCCACCTCGTCAATGAAGAAGGCCACCTCTTCCAGGGTGTCGGTGCCATGGGTCACCACGATGCCGTCGAAAGCGTCGTTCTGCGCCTCTTGCTGGATGCAGTGCGCCAACGCGAGCAGGTCCGCGGGCTGCCGGCTCGGGCCTCGCTTCTCGGCAAGATCAACACAGCGCGCCTTAACGGTCCTCGCCAGCGAGGTTTGCGCTAAGAGATCCGTCGCGGTACGGGTCGGCACACTCTGGCCGGTCTGCGGGTCCCTGAGCATGCTGATGGTCCCGCCAGTCGCGATGAGGAGCAGCGTAGGCTTCTGTTTATCCTCAGCCATTCACCGCTCGCTGATTGCCCGGCCCGTAAAGCGGAAGAGGCCGACAAGGAACCACTGGTGCGCATCCGTCCACAGAGCACGGGGCTCAAAACCGTAGAGCGCCAGCTGGGCGCTGATCTCTGCCGGGTCAAACTTCCGCGAAATCTCGGTGTGGATGGTCTCCCCGGCGCGAAACGAAATCTGCAGATCGAGCTCAGCGATCGTCACCTCCTGTGCGATGTTGCTGCGCAGGTGCATCTCGATCTGGTGTACCCGCTGATTGTAAAAGGCCAGGTGGGAGAAGGTGGACAAGTCGAAGCCGGCCTGGAGTTCTCGATTCAGGCGCTGCAGCAGGTTGAGGTTAAAAGCCGCGGTGACGCCGGCGGCGTCGTTATAGGCAGGCTCAAGGATGTCTACCGGCTTCCTGAGATCAAGGCCGAGCAGCAGGTGATCGCCGGCTTGCAGGGACGACGCCAGGTGTCCGAAGAGCTGCGCTTGTTCACCAGAGGTGAAATTGCCCAGGTTACTCCCCAGAAACAGCACCAACCGGACCTGCGAGTTGGGCAGCGCGGCCAGCCCATTGAGGTAGTCAGTGGCCAGCGCGTCGATGTAGAGGTGTGGGTAATCGGCCGTGAGGCTTCTGGCCGTGGCCTCTAGCATCGAGGCACTGATGTCGATGGGCACGTAGCGCATGTGGTAGCGGCGCCGCTGACACTCGTCGAGCAGGAGGCGGGTTTTGACCGCGCTGCCGCTGCCCAGCTCAACGAGTGTGCATTCGCCGATCTCGTCTAGGATGTCGGCGGCGCGCTCTCCGAGGATCGCTGCCTCGGTGCGCGTCAAATAATACTCGGGCTGCTGGCAGATCTGTTCAAATAACTGTGAGCCCTGTTGGTCATAGAAATACTTGGGGGGGATCGCCTTTTGTACATGGCGTAGCCCCGCGGCAACGTCCTCACGAAATCGCGAGTGCATCTCGACAGGGATCTTGAGGCGGAGACGGCCGTCGACGGAGTGCAGAGGATCCATAGTCACTGGTTGCTCAGGCTGTTCGTACATCGCCACTGTTGGGGCATCCCCTGTGGTTGCCCTGGAGAGAGGGTAGGCAGGGGGACCTACCCCGACGGGCTTGGCGTCAGGTTCAAGGATCGGTCGCGCAGCGGAACCCGGCAAAGATTTCTCTAACCCAGGGGTGATACCAGTTGCGGAAGGTCGGGCGCAAGACGTGGCGGTGCGTCGCCCAGGATCCGCCTTTGAGCACCCTGTGCCGCTGGTCAAAATACGGCACGGAATAGCCCTCATAGGGATAGGCGGTGAATCCGGGGTATGGATGAAACCACGTCGAGGTCCACTCCCACACGTTGCCGCTCATATCCTGGCACCCATACAGGCTGCTGCCGGCCGGATGCCGGCCGACAGGGGCCGTGCCGTCGGAATGCGCGTCGTGGTGAGCAGTGGAGGCGTCGGGCGGGTCTGCACCCCATGGGTAGGGACGTTTCCTGTACGACTCCAGGTCCCACGAAGCCGCTTTCTCCCACTCTTCCTCCGTTGGCAACCGCTTGCCGACGAACCGGGCATATGCGTCCGCCTCATACCAACTCACGCACATCACGGGGTGCTGTGGCGCCAGGGGACGCGGGTGCCTGAGGCCCACTTCGAGCCAGTGCCCTCCTGACTGTTTCCGCCAATACAGCGGGTGTTCAATCGCGTTTTGCTCCCGCCACTGCCAGCCCTCGGGGCTCCAGCAGGACCGGTCGTCATATCCACCACCCATGACAAACTGCAAGAAGTCCTGATTGGTCACCGGGTATCGGTCAAGGAGAAATTCTTTCACAAAGACCACCTGTTGCGGGCGCTCATTGTCGAGCGTATCCGCTGTCTGGTTGCTCCCCATGAGAAAGAGTCCGGCTGGCACGAGAACCATATCGTTCTGCAGCAGTAAACCCTCACCTCGACCCTCTCCCGCAACGGGAGAGGGAGAAGAATCGTAGCGGGTTGCAGCTAGCAGGTGGAGGATGAGCAGAATCGTTTCGGTATGCTGCTCCTCATGCTGAATGAGCATCTTAAAAATGCTGGCATCCTTTAGCAGTGGATGGTTGGACCCGCAGTCAGCGCGCTCGAGAAAAGCCAGGACCCGCTCGCGCACGGTGTGCAGGTAGGCGAGGATCTCGGCGCGCGCGGGCAAGTGCACGCGATTGGGTTTCGGGTTATCGGTTGGGGTGAAAAGGCGATCGTAGACGGCCGAAGGGGAGGGCTCCCCTTTGCACTGTTGCAAGATCCAGTAGGACTCGGTTACGCCGATGTGCCCCATATGCCACCCGACCGGACTAAAGTCCGGGTGGATCTGGCGACGAAAATCGGCGTCATCGACCTCGGCGACAAGGCGCAGGGTGTGCGCACGCGCCTCTGCCATCGCCTGTCGAATCTCGGCGACGCAACTCATGCCGCCCCCTCGTAACGCGGGATTGTTTGCGTAGTACAACGAGGGCGCCGGCGCTGGGTTGGCAAACCGGGAGACGACCACATGTTCGCCATTGGTCACCGCTAGGTTCAGTGCCAGAGCAGTGCCGGTGCGAGAGGCCCAGTGCAGGAGCTGGCCGATGGTCTCGCGCAGCGCGGCAGCGAGCGTGCGGAGGGTCACCGGCTGTCCGTGCAGAAAATTTAACAGCAGCGCAAAGATATGCTCTGAATCCGTTGAGCCGCCAATGGCGGTATAGTACTCATCGCGCAGCGCCTCACGTAGCTGACGCATCAGGGTGAAGCGAAAGTTCTCAATATAGCCATTGTGCATGAACAGAAACTGCTGGTAGGCGAAGGGTTGACAGTTGCTTTGGTCCACAGCGAGGCCCGGGGTGGCGCTGCGCACGTTGGCAAAAATGCATTGGGACGCGATGTGCCGGCTGAGCCCCGGCAGATTTCTATCACTCCAGATCGGGCTGAGATTGGTATAGACACAGCGAGTTGGGTCAAGCACGCGGTTGTACCATCCCACGCCGAACCCATCGGCGTTCACCACCCCAGAGGTCATCTCGCCCGGCCGATAACTCTGGACCACAAGCGAATGTTCCGGTGCGCTGATGACGCGCTCGAGGGTGGTGGCTTGACCGAGATAGGCAACAAAGCGACACATATCTTAAAAAGTAATGAGTAACGAGTAATGAGTAATGAGTGGAACAGGGCCAAGAAGGCTTTACTCAGTCCTCGTTACGCATCACTCATTACTCCCCTGTTACCACGGTGAGCTCTCAGGTTGCTTCAGCACCAGCCGTCGCAGGCGGTTGGCTTCCGCCCTGATCTCTTCGTAGCTCTGGCCGAACAGATCGATCTGGGCTAGGACAATGCCAAATTCGCTTACCTGCTTCACCCAATCGCCTTCCGACACGTAGAGATTCAACTGCGGAATTGCGCGCGCACGCTCGAAGTTCAGGAGATTCTCCGCCCGGTCCTCGCCAAAGGTGATAAAGTTGAACTGCCCACCGACCACGCCCGTGCGGGCCGCCTCCAGCGTTGGATTCCGACCGCAGGCCAGCGCGAGCCCGGCCTCGTACACGCAGGTTCCCAGACAGTGACGATAGAGGTTGTAGAAGCACGAAGCCGCGCGGCCGTTTATTTCCGTTAAGGTCACCGCCTCAGCGTGACACCAGAACTCAATGTTAAAGAAGCCGTTATCCAGACCGACGTTGTCGATGGCCGCAAACGCCCGCTTGGCCAGTTGCGCCCGGATATGAGCCGGCTGCCGGGAAGGCAGCGAGAAGTTATCGATCACCCGGGTGCCCGCGTAGGTGTTGGTGTCGGTGATGGCCCACAGGTGGGGCTGCTTCTGGTATACCCAGCCTTCAACGGTCACCTGCGGCCCGTCAACAAACTCTTCGACCAACATGATATCCCGTACTGCCAAAGGATATTTCTGCAGGTCGATATACTGGCGAAAGAAGGGGTAATAGAGCGGCGACCAAGCCCCATAGTCGCGTCTGGCGACCCTGAGCGCGCGCCGCAAATCGTCCGGGGAGTCCAGCTTAAACCCCAAGATGCCCAGGTTGAGCCAGGGAGGTTTCAGGTAACAGGGATAGGTTGAAACCGGGGGATTGTCATCATACAGGTCGATGTAGTCGCAGCGGATAGGCGCGGGCTCGCACCGGCGCGAGTAGTACTTGTGCAAGCACAAAAACACCGATTCGATACTGGGGCCAGGAAAGCCAAACTCTTCACACAGGGCTGCCGCAACGAGGTCGGCCGCATCGCGCGAATAGAAGATCGCGTCAATATGGTGGGTCCTAATGTACTCCCGGCACTGCGCCAGGTAATCCAGGATATTGAGTTCAGGCGAAGGGGTCCTCGGGTTCAACGGGGCGTCGAGGAGGTGGAAATGGTAACCTCCGATGCCTGCGAGGGCTTTCCGGTCCCTTTGCGAAGGGCACGTAATAAGCACGTCCATGGCACCATCCTTATTACACCTCAGGATGCTTCAGGAGCTCTGCCACCTCACAGCACGCTCTTGCTGGGCGCACCGGTTTTTCGGCCCCGCATTGTAGTGGCTGATTATCTTGTGTCAACCGCCGTACTGTAATACTTTTATTACCCTTTGCCTTTCCAGCGCGGCTAGGCGATACCAAGGGCGGGTCTCACGTGCTCCCACTTCATTCACAAGAAAGAGAGAGGATCGAAAATGAAACTCTACCTCGACACCGGGCGGGCTCCCAACCCGCGGAAAATGCGGATCTATCTGGCTGAGAAGGGTCTCACCCTCCCGCTCACGGAACTCAACCTCAGGGCGGGTGAGCAGCGCTCGCCCGAGTTTGTGAAAAAGAACCCGTTTGCCGGCGTGCCGATTCTGGAACTGGACGATGGCACGGTAATCGCCGAGTCTCTCGCTATCATCGAATACCTCGAAGAGCTCTATCCTGAGCCGCCGCTGCTCGGAGCCGATCCGGTGACACGGGCGTTGGTACGGATGTGGGAGCGGCGCTGCGAGATCGGCGTCTACTTACCAGCCTCTCGCATGGTGCTCTCCAAAGGGGAAGTGTCGGAGCATGCTAGGCAAACCCTGGTCGCCCGGCTCGCTCTGATCAACGACGGGTTAGCGGGCCGCGAGTGGGTCGCCGGGCAGTTTTCCATCGCCGACATCATGCTCTTGATCGGTCTAGACACAGCCAGCCGCGGCCAGTTCACCCTTGACCCGGCCTGGACGAACCTGAGCCGCTGGTACCAGGCGATGAAGGCGCGGCCCAGTGTCTCCGCCTGACGGCGGCGCACTGGCTCTCGTTTGCTCCCTCGCCCGCGGAGCGGGAGAGGGCCGAGGTGAGGGCCGTCTTAGTCGTGGTACTGTCGTGTGCCCCCTCACCCTGTCCCTCTCCCACAAGGGAAGAGGGAACCTACACCGGAGGGGCGAGTCATGAATCGCCCCTCCATGCTCCTGGCGAAGCAGGCTGCGCAGCCTCTGCTGCACAAAGAGGTCAGGGGCTATGCCTTCTTCTTTGCCATTGTCTACTTTGTCCAGGGAATTATCGATCTCACCGCCGGCCTCGCCAACCAGCCGGTGCAGTATCTCCTCAAGGAGGGCATGGGGCTGACCGCTGCCCAGACTGGCTTTTTTTTTGCTGTGATCGGTCTGGGCTGGACGATCAAGCCGCTGTACGGGTTACTCTCTGATTTCTTTCCCCTGGCCGGCTACCATCGCAAGAGTTACCTCTTGCTGATGAGCGCCCTGGGCACGGGGAGCTGGTGCGCGCTTGCGTTCTTCCCCCCTCACTACTCCTCCGTCCTCATTTTGCTGACGCTGTGCGCTCTGACGCTCGCCTTCTGTGACGTGATGGCCGACGCCCTGATGGTGGAGACCGGCCGGCCGCTCGGTCTAACGGGCAGCTTTCAAGCGGTGCAGTGGGCCGCGATCAGCCTCGCCTTCACCCTGGCCCAACTCGGGGGCGGGTATCTGTCCGCTTATGCGGCCCCGCAAACGGTTTTCTTGATCTCAGCTCTCTTTCCCCTGGCCACGTTGACCGCCACCCTGGGATTGGTCCAAGAGCCGCAAACCAGGATCAACCGCAAGAGTCTGCAGGATACGGGTTCCTCACTCAGACTCGCAGTGCAGTCGCGCACCCTGTGGATCGTGGCAGGGTTTCTCTTTTTCTGGAACTTCAGTCCTTCCCTCGGCACCCCGCTCTTGTACTATGAGGTGGACGTGCTGCAGTTCTCCAAGGTGTTCGTTGGCGCCTTAGGAGCCATCAGCAATGCCGCCGGGCTCCTGGGCGCCGTGCTGTTCTTTGCCTACTGTCGGAAGATTCGGCTGGACAGGCTGCTGTCCCTCGCTGTAGCCTTGGGCGTGGCCTCCACCCTAAGTTTTGTCGGTCTGATTGGACCCAAGTCAGCGGTGGTCCTTTTCCTGGTCTTCGGCACAGTCTCGCAGATCACCCACCTTGCCGTGCTTGATCTGGCGGCGCGCTCGTGCCCGGCCCGTACCGAAGGGACGGTGTTTGCGCTACTGATGTCGAGCTTGAACGTGGGAAGAACAGGAGCAACGTTGCTGGGCGGCTGGCTCTATGACCACACGGGGCTCACTCCCCTGGTCCTGGTAAGCGCCGGTTTTACTGCCCTGTGCTGGTTGCTCGTGCCCTTCTTGCCGGCCCGGGACGCTGCGCCTCCTCAGACCGATCTGTAAAAGTAGGCAGGCTCTCTAGAGCTTAGGGGGTATTTCAAAAACCTTCGGTCCTGTCACCCTGAGCCCTTCGGCTTCGCTCAGGATAAACTCCGCGAAGGGTCTCAAACGGCCAGATTCTTCGCTTCGCTCAGAATGACAACATAGACGGTACAGATTTTTGAAACAGGCTCTTAGTGCCGCACTCTTGGACAAATTCTGCCATAGAGAGATAAAGGAACTCTTCTTGCCCCTTTACCCGACCTCCATGACTGCCCTCACCCCGGCCGCGATCTTCTCCCGGTTGGGGAACACGTGACTTTCCAGCGCGGGACTATAGGGAATCGGCACCTGTAGGGCGCATACCCGTTTCACCGGCGCTTGCAGACGAGCAAACGTTTCCCGGTCTTCGGTGACCAGCGCAATGACCTCTGCTGAGGCGCCAGCGGTGGGGCCAGCTTCGTCTGCCACTACGAGCCGGCCGGTTTTTTGCACCGAGGCTCGGATCGTCTCACGGTCCATGGGAACGAGCGTGCGGGGGTCGATCACTTCTACGGAGATTCCTTCTTGCTGCAGAGACTCAGCCGCAGCGAGCGCCTCGTGCACCATCCA
>WNGG01008544.1_pt1 | contig 14787 bp, 13 predicted proteins | sample 5400661 | NCBI WGS metagenome assembly WNGG01 (sample SAMN13153372, study PRJNA577476) | soil metagenome | isolation source: 100 cm soil or saprolite under Garry oak tree replicate 1 | place: USA:California | collected 2016-06-15
CGGAATGAATGGGTCGAGTTGATGAGCGACGCGGATTGTTGCTGCGAACCGGTGCTTTCAATCTCCGAGGCGTTCGACCACGCGCAGACTCGCGCCCGTGAGTTGGTGCGGGAAGTTGGGCTCACGAACCTAAAACAACTCGGATTCGCTTACAAGGTGAGCGATACACCCGGACACATCTTCATAAGAGCTCCTGAGCTTGGGGAGCACACCCAAGAAACCCTCGCAGCAATTGGAATTGACCAGGCCGAGCAGGATCGATTGCGTAGAGCAGGCGTTACAAGCTGATTAGCTCGATTCAAAGTCCTACGGGTTGAAACGAGGGCCAAGCACCTCTCGTCGGAAGATGCGCCCTTTCGGAATGATTCCTAAAATGAGAACTTCGTCGGAATCGGGAATGAATAAATAAATTACGTGAGCCTTTCCGGGCAGTACTATTTCGCGGAGGATATTAAATTCTGCTTCTCCAGTCAGCTCGGGAATCCTTCTGCCTCTGTCAGGAAACGTAGCCAGCCCTCGCGAGAGTTCGAACAGACGCTTCGCGGTCTCCAAGGAAGCGAATCCAGCAAGCTGGTCTTCGGCCTCTGGTGTCCAGACCACTTTTGGCATGCGTGGGATTCACCGGCGTCGAGACAGTCGTTTTAGAACACGACGCTCGACCTCCGACTGCGGAGAAGTCCGTCCGGCCCTATAGCTGGCAAGCCCGGCTTGAACCACCTCCAGGATGCGCTTCTTCTCAAGCTCGTCAATTTCGCGCTCTATGTGCTCGAAAGTATCCGTGTCGATTATCACCGCAGCCGGGCGGCCACGCTGACTCACGACTACCGGACCCTTCCCGAGTTCGCTGATAACCTTCGCTGCGTTCCGCTGAAGATCCGTAACCGTTACTTGTCTAATCATTGCGCTCCTCGTTGCATAACGAATTATGTATCGAAATACTAATCCTACGCATAGGTTTAATGCAACTCGAAGGTGTCGCTTTTCACCCGTTCCTCAAGACATCATTCAACTCGTCCCACGCCAGCCTGACGTGCTCGCGAGTGGTGCGTATATTCCCTATCGCAAGACGCAACGTGAACGAGCCGTTCAGCTTAGTGTGCGACAGAAACACTTTGCCTCGACGGTTTACTTCCTCCATCAACTGCTCGTTCAGTATCTCGAGATTGTTCTCAAAGTCAACGCCGCGACTCGTATGCGGAGCTCTTGGATTCTCTTTGACGGAACGAGCCGCTTGTTCTTTGTACGGGTGCGGATGCGCTCGAAAACAAACGACGCTAAACGGGACCGGCGCCAGTCGCTCGAAGTCCGAACTCAGATCGACCCACTCGGCGAACTCGCGAGCCATCGCGATGTGCTCGCGGATTCGCGACGCGAGTCCCTCGACTCCAAAATAGCGCACTACAAACCAGAGCTTGATCGCGCGGAAACGCCGCCCGAGTTGCGGGCCGTAATCCATGTAGTTATGAACTTCGTCCGGATCCCCGGTTCGCAAATATTCCGGCACGAGACTGAACGCCTGTCGCAGAACATCCATTCTCTTGCAGAAGAGCACGCTCAGGTCGACGGGAACGAACAGCCATTTGTGCGGGTTCATCACCATCGAATCTGCATGCTCGCAACCGTCGAGAATCCATCTCATTTCGGGAACGACTGCAGCCGATCCGGCATAAGCAGCGTCGACGTGAAGCCATAGATTCTCGCGCCGACAAATCTCGGCGATCTGCGGGACCGGATCGATGCTGGTCGTCGAAGTGGTGCCGACCGTCGCAACAACACAAAACGGTCGCCATCCGTTTGCGCGATCTTCCTCTATCGCGCGAGCGAGCGAGCCGGCGTCCATTCGAAACTCAGAATCGGTTGCGATTTTGCGGACACCTTCGTGGCCGATGCCTAAAGTGATCGCGGACTTGTCGATCGACGAGTGAGCCTGCTCGGAACAATACAAACGCAATCGAGTGTTCGAGGCTGCGAGCCCCTGCTCGCGCACGTACAAGCCCTCAACAGCCTCGCGCGCGGCTGCAATTGCGCACAGGCTCGAGATCGAAGCGGTGTCGTAGATCACTCCCTCGAAGTCATTCGACAAACCAAGCATCTGCCTAAGCCAGTTGATTGTGACTTCTTCAAGCTCGGTTGCAGAAGGTGACGTGCGCCACAGCATCGCATTCACGTTGAAAGCGGCGCTGAACATCTCACCCAGTATCCCCGGCGCGGACGCCGCAGTATCGAAATAAGCGAAGAACGCCGGATGATTCCAATGAGTAACACCCGGCACGATTACGCGATCGAGATCGGCAAGCATCGCTTCCATGGCCTCGCCGTCTTGGGGAGCTTTAGAAGGCAAAGCGTTTTTCACGTCGCCGGGTTGATTTTGAGAGAGGACCGGATAGCGCTCGGGGTGAGCGAGGTAATCAGCAATCCAATCGACTACTTGATGACCGTAGCGCCGAAAGTCGTCAGGACCCATGTCGCCCAGTGATTCGTTACCATTCATTCGCGTTAGATTCCGCCTTTCGCCACTCGCTCGCGTCTCTAGGAGATCAAGTTGTCCATCAACCTGCCATCTATACCGAGTTCCAAGGCACGCCACGCAAGAGTCTTGTCGTTAGTCAACAGAGCACATCCTTCTCGTCGAGCCAAATCGATTAGCCCGGTATCCACAGGACCAATCGTACAAACACCTTCTTTCATCTCACGGTCAACGTACATATCGAGGAGACGAAGCGAAGAACGTTCGTCAACACTTTTAGCGTTCAAAAGGTCCATCCCGTGCGTCCAGAACGCTCTATAGCGTTCTCCTTTTATGCGCTCTCTCTTGAGAAGACCATTAACTTCAGCTATCACCTGCGAGGTCGTCAGTATTGTTTGGATAGACCTGAAAAACTGAACGAACGCATCTTGTCGGCTAGGGCTTTCCGCAAGGTAAGGAGCCAGGGGACTCCTTTCCAGTATCGCCGTCCGATGCGACTTCGGACTGTTCTGGACCAGTTCTAGAATAAGGATATCGAACAGTGGCGATGCGTCGATAACGGCTTTAATGATCGACGCTCCTTGAGAGTAACGGGGCATCAAACGATTCCCTCGAGATGTTTATCCAAAAGCGGTGACGTAAGGGACGTCGTGTTCGAGAGAGAGTTTGAGCCTGGTCTCTTTCAACACGCGAACAAAAAACCTGACGCTTCTCAACAGACTTTCTCCGGCCTTGACGGTAACGTTAGCATGCAACCTCACAGAGCGGTGGCTGAGAATCGCGAGGAATTCATCCCTGTACTTGTTCCAGAGCCGTGCAGTAGTGTGATACTCAGGAAGGTTTCCAGTATTATTAACGATGTACTGCGCCAGCAAAGCAACGTGGTCTTCTGGCGGATATGCGCCAAAAATCTCACGAAGGCTAGCGCCCATATCCGACAGCGCCTCTTGAGAGGTAGCCCTTTGATAGATTCTTAGTAACTCAGGGCTCTGTTCTAAACTACGCTGCAGTTGCTCACACTTGTCAGTAAGAAGTATCACGCCCTCATCGTGCTTTCGTGCCCAGAGATTGACGCCAGAGTGGGTGCGCCCGCACCGAGCGAATAGCTTCTAAGCCGCCGGGGATGAATCGCCACGTCCAATCCTTCCTCTCCAACCGTTCTTGCTCAACCGTCATCGCCCGAATAAGAGGATTGACGACCGTGTCGAACCAGGCACGGACGATGTTTGGACCAACCCTTCCTTTGGCACTAGGAACCTTAGTCATCGGATGTGCAACCCCCAAAAATCATTCGTAACTGTGACGCGACTCAAGCCGCAAATAATCGGCGCGTCGTTTAACAGGTTTAAACCCTTCAGCGATGATTGCCTCGCGCAGCATCATCTCCGTCGCGCGATGACTTGCACCCGCTGGAGTGATCACGTTCTCTTCAATCATCGTGCTTCCCATATCGTTCGCACCGTAGTGCAGCCCTTGCCGCCCAACGTCGAGACCTTGCGTGAGCCAAGAGACTTGAACATTGGGAATGCAGTCCAGATAAAGCCGGCCAATCGCCAGCCATCTCAAATATTCGTCGCCTGGAATGCGATCGGGGAAGCGTCTGCCAATTGGAGTGTTGTCGGGCTGCAACGTCCACGGAATGAATGAGACGAATCCCGGATTGCGCTCCTGAAGCTCGCGCAGTCGCTCGAAGTGCATCAGCCGTTGATCGCGAGTCTCGCCCATGCCGAACATCATCGTCGCAGTAGTTGGGATCCGCATGGTGTGCGCGACGTCCATCACGTTCAGCCATTCCTCGGTGTTGCAGTGCGTGCGCCGCTTGCGTCGAATCTCGTCCACCAGAATCTCCCCGCCGCCGCCTGGTATCGAATCGAGTCCAGCCTCTCGAAGCTTGTGAAGGACTTCTTCGACGCCGAGACCTGTGATCTTACCGAGGTGATCGATCTCAGGCGGTGAGAAACAATGCAGATGAACTTTGTATCGAGTCTTCAACTCGCGCAGCAGGCCGGTGTAATAATCGAGCGGCAAATCGGGATGAAGTCCGCCCTGCATCAAGACGCCGCTGCCGCCGAGCTCGATCATCTCTTCAACCTTGCGGAAGATCTCGTCGTAGCTGTGAACGTAGCCTTCGGGCGAGCCCGGCTTGCGATAGAACGCGCAAAAGCTGCACACCGACACGCAGACGTTTGAGTAATTCACATTGCGATCAACGACGTAAGTCACAACATCATCGGGATGAAGCAGTTTTCTCAGCTCATCAGCCAGCCGTCCGAGTTCCTCTGTCGGAGCGAAGCTCTCGACCGTTTGCCACTCTTCAAACGTCAGCCTCTCACGCGCTTTGAGGCGCCCAAGCAGCTCGTCGCAAGTGGCTGTTTCAGTCGTGTTCACCATGCAAACCTCGCTGGGATTATAGCCAAAACGAATGTCAGTGCACAGCGCCTCAAGCTTTGCTGGTGAGCGGATTTTATGCGAGGATCGCGTTTCAACGTTCAGCTTGAAGTGTTACGCTATAAGCGTTCGGGTGTGGAGCTTATGAAGAGTTACCTACTAAGCATCTGTCTTCTTTTCGCCTTCACCCCGCCATCCGGTGCCTGGCAGACGGCCGCTCCTCTCACCAAGCAGGATGTCTTAGCCCGGCTTCGAGACGCAGAAGCGCACCATCTGTCGCAAGCTGACATCGCGGCGGAGATCCTTCAACGAGGAATCGCTTTCGCGGTTGATGAAAAAACTCTCGATCAGTTTCGTCAGGCCGGCGCCCGGACCTTCCTCTTGGACGCAATCAAACACGCCGGCAAGAACGTTGGAAAGCCACAAGTCTCGGATCCTGAGCTTGACAACGCTGACTCGGGGAAGACGCTGTCGTTGTTGGAACAGGCCAGAAGACACGCGTTGGAATTTGCCGAAGAGCTGCCGAATTTCATTGTCACTCAAATCGTCACTCGCTATGTGCGAACACCGGAGAAGAAGGACTGGCAGCTCGAAGACAAGCTTGAGATCGAAGTCACGTATCGCGTAGGTAAGGGAGAGGAGTTCAAGTTGCTTCGGGTGAATGGCGCGACGGCTCGACAATCCTATGACCAAATAGCCGGCTCGACGTCCACTGGCGAATTCGGGTCGTTGCTCGCCGGTTTGTTCTTGCCTCAGTCAAAGGCGGAGTTCAAGGAAGTCAAACGCGAAAGCTTTCAGGGCCATTCGGCCGTCGTTTACGATTTCAAAGTGCGCCGCGCCAATTCGACCAACTCGATCTCCGACAAGATCAGCGGAGCGCGAATTGTGGCCGGTTATAGCGGAACCGTGTGGATCGATACTGAAACCAAACGAGTGCTGCGAGTCGAGGAATCTCACGACGAGATTCCGGCCGGGTTTCCGATTACGCTTTCAGAAAACGCTGTCGAATTCGACTGGATTACAATTGCCAGTCAGCGGTATTTGTTACCGGTCAGAGCAGAGGTTCTGTTGGGACGCGACGATCAGAGGATCTACACCAGAAATGTGATCGAGTTCAGGGGGTACCAGAAGTTCGAAGCGAAGATAAGACTGGACCCGAACTAAACTTGAAGCGCGCGGGACGCGCTCTAGCTTATGTGAGCTCGATATTGCGCGCAACTCGACGAAGCAACAACGGCTGGTCGTACAAGGCGATCAATCCCTTGCCCACTGTTTGTCGCGGACTTTCGGCGACCGCTACGTGAAGCTTCGTGGCGCGACTAATTCGCGTATCCATTCCGGCCAGCAACGCGACCCCTCCTGCAAGCACCAACCCCGTGTCGTGTATATCGCTTGCGACTTCAGGCGGTATGCGCTCCAGCACGTTGCGGACGGCCTCGACTATGTGCTTGATTACGCCATCTATCGCGTGATGGACTTCGAATGCGGAGACTTCGATCATTTCGGGTCCGCCTTCGCTTATGTTTTGCCCCTTCACTACGCTCTTGTGATCTTCGACTGGATCGGTTGCCGAACCCAAAACAATTTTGAGGCGTTCGGCTGTGCGCTCCCCGATCAATACTTTTCGCTCGTGTTTGACGTAATCGGTGATTGCGCGATCCATGTCAAGCCCGCCGATGCGAAGCGTCTCCGACTCGACGATTCCGGCGTTGGCGACCGCCGCGATGGAAGTCGTAGCTCCGCCGATATCTACGATCATTGAGGCCTTCATTCCGGCCACCGGCAGCTTGGCGCCGACGGCTGAAGCCAAACCTTCCTCTACAAGGTAAACGCGGCTGGCGCCGATTCCTTTTACGACATTGCGAACCGCCAGGCGCTCAACAGAAGTAATTCCGGCGGGCACGCCCTGAATTATTCGTCTCGAGAACCGCGCGCGACCACCGCGCGCCTTACGAATGAACTTCTGCAGCATCGTCTGCGCGAGCTCCGAATCGGCGATGACACCATCTTGCATCGGATTGGCAACCTCGACGTCTTCGGGAGATCGCCCAAGCATCTCGAGGGCTTCCGTGCCGACTGCGATCACCTCGCGAGAGATCTTGTCGATCGCGACGAGCGATGGCTCGTTGACCACCATCCCGCGCCCGCGCCCGTAGATGAACGTGTGTACGGTGCCGAGGTCGACTGCGAGGTCTTCGGTGAAAGGATTGATCGAGAGGTTCATCGCGTTCTGAGCCCGCCAATTTGGAAAGACGATGATAGCAATCGGGCTTGAAAAGGGAAAGACTTGTCGCGCTACTTGTGTTTCTCGATCGGTTGCCTCTGAACTTACTCAATACAAAAACATCGGCTTGCCAAGCACGCGGCGAACCTTAGGCAAATACTGCTCGGCGTCGTACAACTCGTCCACGTCGACTCGCTTCAGGCCACTGGTGATTGTGCTTATTGGCACATGTGTATAAGTCCCGTCACGCAGCGCACACATTCGACCCCTCGCCCCGTCGAGAATCAGGTCCATCGCCATCAACGCGTAGTTGACCGACACCATAAGATCGACGGCATCGGGCGCGCCCGAGCGCATCAGGTAGCCGAGTTGCTGATAAATGGTATCTTCGCCGGTTCGCTTCTTGAGCTCGTCGCTGGCCATCAACCCTATTCCTCCGAGCTTGCGGTGGCCGTAGGGGTCGCTCTCCCCGTGTTCGACCACTTCGCCCCCAACCATGCGCGCACCTTCGCTGATAGTTACCATCGCGTAATTGCTTGGGTTTGATCGTTTGTCTTGTATCAGCAGTCCAGCCAACCGCTCGGGATCGAACGGCACCTCCGAAATTAACGCTCTATCGACGCCCGCCAAATAAGAGCTGATCAAGCTGGTCTCACCGCTGTTACGCCCGAATAGCTCGACCACCGCAATGCGTTCGTGGGAGCCGCTGCTGGTGCGAAGCTGATGGATAAACTGAACGCTGCGAGTCACGGCGGTGCTGAAGCCAATGCAGTAGTCGGTGCCGTAAACATCGTTGTCCATGGTCTTCGGAATGGCGATTACTTCGAAACCCTCGCGATGGAGACGCTCGGCGTAGCTGAGCGTGTCGTCGCCGCCGATTGGCACCAGTATTTCGATGCCGAGATCCTCGAGGTTCTTCAAGATGTGGGGTGTGAAATCTCTCACCCCACCGCCGGCTTCCTCTCCTCTCGACTGCTCGGGATCACGCAAGAACTCGGGTTCGGCTGCGAGCTTCACTTTTGACGGATTCGTTCGACTCGTGTGGAGCATAGTGCCGCCGGTTCGATCTATTGTGCGAACCGTCTGCTTGTCTAGCGGAATGAAATGTTTGCTGAAGCTTGCCGGATCAGTCGAATTGAACTCAAGCAAGCCGCCCCATCCGCGTCGAATGCCGAGCACCTGATAACCTTCATCGATCGCGCGATAGACAAGCGCTTTGATGCACGGGTTCAAACCCGGCACATCTCCGCCTCCGGTCAAAACGCCGATTGTCTTTGGCACTGCAGCACCTCCTCGGTCGAGATGGTCTTGCAACAAGAGTACAACAGAAGATGTGATCGGAAAACTGAACGATCACAGGGGAGAAGCTTCCAACAAGCAGAACTTGGTTTCGTCATCAACGCCCAATCGGCTCATCTCGAGATGAAACTCGCCATTGCTTCGTCCGATCGTGGCTGCTGCCGAGTTGAGCAAGTTGGTAACTCGTAATGCGGGTTGCGCGCCGGCTTCATTTGCAACCGCAGAGATATTCATCGCCGGAGTGTTGAATCTGTGCCACGCTTCGGAGATCTGAGCCAAGAACGCAATCAATCGTCGTTCGTCTTTCCGAATAAAACCTATCGCGCCGTAAATGCCGGGGTCGAAGAGCTGGAAGTTGCCTTTCTTGAAGACATCATCAGCAGTGACCTTCAAGAGTTGCGCGTAAGATTCCCTGAGTGGAACATCCGGCGCTTCTTGAGTCATTGGCTTGATGCGTTGAACCGGCAGCTTCTCGCGCTTTCCTTCCATCTGCCCCTCGTGTATCAGAACCGATCCAGGAATGGACAGTATCAGAGCCAACGCAGCGAGATTGTCGGGCTTGTTGAACACAGAAGCCGCTCGCGGCTCGTCGTGGTTCTCGATGAAGTTTAGCGAGTGCCGGAGCGCATCAGAATCCCTTTGAAGCCGAGCGACAACTCGTCCCAAATCATGAGCAACTGACGCATCATATAGTTGCTTCTCGTAACACAGATCAAAGCCAAGCGAAAGCAATTGCGGCTCCTTGTCCCAATAGGCTTCGGCAATGAACTTGAAGTCGGGATTCACTTTCTTGACAGCGTTGATAGCCTCGTCCCAGAACTCTCCAGGCATCCTCTGATCGAAGTCCGAGTCCGACAGCAACGGACACCACAAGTTTCGGATGCAGTCTCTCAGCGCGAGCATCGCCATATCGCAACGCACGCCGTCGGCGTAGCGGCTGATTCGTTTCAGCACCTCGATCATGCGTGCCCTGAGAGCTTGGCTCGAATAGTCGAGTTGAGCTGTGTCGTTCCACGGCGGGAAGTAGGGATCGCGACCAAACGCGATTACCTCACCCGATTTGTGAAGGAAGAACTCGTTGGTAGATTGGTTGCGCACTTTAGGGTCGCTGCGCACGAACCAATCGGGACGACGACTGATCCAGGGTGAATCCAGCGCCATATGGTTGGAAACGAAGTCAACTATGACGGAGAGTCCAACCGCGCGCGCGCGCTTGACCAGCCGAGCGAATTGAGCCTTTCCACCCAATTCGCGATTGACTTCGTAGACGGGAACGGCGTAAGGCGATCCCTCGAAGTCCGCCGAGGTGATCTTGGATATCTTTCTTGCGCCGTCGCTGATCTGCCACACCCCCATCAGCCACACGGCGTCAAAGCCGAGCCGGGAAAGCTCCGCCAATTCTGAGTCACTTATCTCGTCAAAATTACGATAGTGGGCGCGCGTGTTGATTTCGTAGAGCCGCAAGATAGCCTAAACTAGGGCCGTAAACTCTGCTAATGCCGTAATTAAAGGCGTCGGCGTAGACATCCAGCTCTCAGCCCTATTGCATCTAGATTAAAGGAGAATTATCGTGTATGATATCAGTTTGAAAAAAGTGCAATTATTGCGTGTTTGATCGCAAGATGTCAACCACGACTCGTGCTGCTTTCAGGCGCCGCTGGCGAGACGCCATTTACTTCAATCTAGAACAGGCGAACACCGGACTACAAGATGAAACGCAGAATCGATAAGGATGATGTTCTCGTAGCTTCTCCGGACGAAGCGCAGGAGGACTTTGAACCCGCCGTCGGGATAGAACGCATTGTTGCGGAAATCGATGAGGACGAGGCTGAGTCGCTTTGGGAGGCCGTCCAGGTCGAGGAAGAAGAAACGCCGGAGATAACCGAAGAACCGAGCGAGGAGGTCGACGTTGATCTGGAACCCGGCAAGGATGAGTCTCTCGACCCGATGCGCCTGTACCTTCGCGAGATGAGTTCCGTGCCGTTGCTCACTCGCGAGGACGAGATCCGCATAGCCAAGCGGATCGAGCGCGGCAACAAGCGCATCTACAAAGCTCTGTCGCGATCGTTCATAACAATCGAAGAAGTGGCCCTGCTGCTCGACGATCTTGTCGATGGTGAGATCAATCCGCAGGACGTCGTCGACGTGGCAACAGATCCCGAAGCTGAGGAGGCGCTTGAAGAGCAGCGGGAAGAGATTCGTCAGCACGTGATTGAGGAATTCGACGAGATCATCAAAGCTCACGACAAACTGGTAAAGCTCTCGGCAAAGATCGAAGGAGAGCCAAAGTCTTCGAAGAAGCTCAAGAGATTGCGTCGTCAGTATGCTCACCAGCTTATAGATATGTCCACGCGCTTGCGCGCCTTCACTTTTGCTGCGGAGACAAGAAGGCGCTTCATGGATGCGATAGACGCGATAGTTAAGCAGATTCGCGGTGCCGAAGCGGAGCTCAACCGAATTGGCCGGGCCTTGGAATCCAAACGTCGCAAAGACGTTGACGAGCTGAAAAGACAGCAGCGCGCGCTTCGCAAGGCGGTTCGGGAGATCGAGCGGCGCTATGCCGCGTCGGCTGTCGACATAAAGCGCACCCAACAAACCATCATTGCTGCCGAGGCCGAAGTCGAGCAGGCCAAGCGCGAGATGATTGAGGCGAACCTGCGTCTGGTAATTTCGATCGCAAAGAATTACATCAACCGCGGACTGCATTTTCTAGACCTGATTCAAGAAGGGAACATAGGGTTGATGCGCGCGGTGGAGAAGTTTGACTGGCGGCGCGGATACAAGTTTTCGACGTATGCGACGTGGTGGATTCGACAGGCCGTGACTCGCGCGATCGCCGATCAGGGCCGCACGATCCGTGTCCCGGTGCATATGGTCGAAGTTATCAACAAGATTCTGCGCACGCAGCGCCTGATGGTCCAGGAGCTCGGCCGCGAACCTACTCACGAAGAACTAGCCCGCCGCGTCGATATGCCCGCGTGGAAGGTGCGCAAGGCTCTAAAAATCGCTCAGCAGCCGATCTCGCTTGAGACGCCAATCGGTGACGACGGGGAAACGACGATTGCCAGCTTCATCGAGGACCGTCGATCGGCTAATCCTGCCGAGACCGCGATAGTCAACAACCTGCGCGAGTTGACTGAAGATGTGCTGTCAACGCTGACGCCTCGAGAGAAGGAAATCATCAAGATGCGGTTTGGGTTGGATCAGTCCGGTGAGGAGCGCACACTTGAAGAGGTTGGAAAGCATTTCAACGTGACTCGCGAGCGTATTCGGCAGATTGAAGCGAAGGCGCTGGCGAAGCTTCGTCACCCTTCGCGCTCGAGGAGGCTGCGCGCATTCCTGGACGGGACCGCCGTGGCTCCATAGCCCTCGTTAGCGGTCTTAATAGCTCTAAGGTTTTGTTCGCAAGTGTCGGTTGGCACCGAACAACCGGGCGTGACAATTAATCCTAGGGTTCCTACTTCATTAATTGTCTTTCTCACCTGCGCTCCGATCTCGGGCGCTGAGACATGACTCGCGTGAGCTTCGTCAATCCCACCCATGACCGTCTTGCCCGATCGCGACATGCCGTCCTTTAGCGATGGTTCGGTAGCGGAGTGTGACCAGTTTAGTGCGCCTACCGGATAATCACAAACAGAATCGAAGTGTATTCGCTTGCCGTGGATGTGCAGCACGTTGAACGGAGCTTCGCGAACAGCGTCGAGGATCCTGAGATCAAAAGGTCGGCCCCAAGTCCTATACTCGTCAGAAGTCATGACTTCATCACTGGCTGCGCCCAGCGATAGGAAGATCCCAGCTGCGCCACGCTTGAGAGCTTCTTTCGAATAGTCGGCAAGTGAAGTCGCGATGGCTTCCATTGCGCCAAGCAGCGTTTCGGGATAACGTTCACACGCAGCGGTGAGGATCCCGCTCCGCGCGAGCCTTCGAGCCGTGGTCCACGGGCTGAAGATCGTCTCGATGAAGAAAGCTTCTTTCCCTATTGCGTCGTTGATGATCGACAACGCCGAAAGTTGTTCGTCCCAGCAACGATCGCTTGGAGCTATGGGTTTGATTCTTTTCCAATCTTCTTCAGTCTCGATGGCCTCCAGCCCAAGCGGCAGTGGATAGGGATAGTCGCTCATTACCTTAAGGAAATCCAGGTCGTATGCGCGATAGAAATCAATTTCTGTCGCCGCGTGCACGCGACCGGGCATGTGCTGAAGCCCGAAGTGATACCAAAAGCTGAAAGGGGGTCGATCAACTTCCGCTCCTTTGAGCGCGTTCGTGACACGTTCTATCTTGTTCAAACTGATCTCCTCTAAACTTATGATACAAGACAACATCTCGTTTTCACGTTTGATTGCCTCGCGCTAATTCAGTACCATAATAGCTCTCCAGCCATCCACCGATCATGAAAGACCCGAGGCAGACAACTATCGACGCGCGACCATCAGCCGTGGCCCCGACTCCAAAAGACGACGACCCGCATGATTCAAGTCAACGAGTCTTCCAGGTTCTTGCTCAAATAACACAAGGCGACCTCAGTGTTCTGGCCAATGGAAAGCACAAAGAGTTAACTGGAAGAGACAGGCAACTCCTCCTCAATCTCGATTGGCTTGCCCGCCGGTTGCGCTACATTGTTGGGAGACTTCAGCGCGCTGCCGATTCAATCGAAACCGTTGTCGGCGAAGTCTTGCGCGGGACGCAAATGCTCTCGGCAGGGGTGCTCGACGAAGCAAAGTCGGTCGAAGAGACGTCGGGCTCGATCGCCGAGATGAACGCGTCAATGCACTCGGTGGGTGAAAGCCTCCAGACGCTGTTGGATCTCTCTCAATCGACGTCAAACTCCGTGATGAGGATGGCGACATCGATTAACCAGGTCTCGGAAAATGCGGACGAGTTGGCGCAGTTTGTCGAAGAGACCGCCATGGCTATCGACGACATGGCAAACACCGTGCGCAAGGTCGCCGAGTCCACTGAGGCATTGGCGGAGTCCGCCGAGAAAACTGCCGGAGCCATGGAGGCGATCGACAATTCAACTCGCAGCATCGGCGACTCGGTGAATGAGACTACGATGCTCGCCGAAGAGGTCGCGCGATCGGCTGATTCGGGCAGCGAGCTTGTCGGCGAAACCGCAACCAGCGTATCGAAGATCAAGGACGCCATCGACGCTGCTACCGAGACGATAACGCGACTTGGAAAAAGGTCTGACCAGATTGGTGAGGTCACTCACGTCATCAATGAAATCGCGGATCGCACTCACCTACTCGCGTTGAACGCGGCGATACTCGCCGCCCAAGCGGGCACGCAAGGACGCGGCTTCCGAATAGTCGCTGACGAAATTAAGGAGCTAAGCGAGCGCACCTCAGCATCAACTCGTGAGATCGAGGAAGTCGTCCAATCCGTCCGCGAAGATGTGACCGAGGCGATCCAGCGAGTGGCAGTTGGCGGTGAGCGCGCGGACGAAGGTGTTGATCTGGCGTCACGTGCGGCGGCGCTGCTTACCGAGATTCGAGACAAAACCAACGCCGCCTCCGATCGCATTCGAGCGATCGCCGACTCAACCGCGATCCAGGCCTCCGAGAGCCACACGGTCCTCGAAGCCGCGGACCTCGTGCGACAGCAAGCACGCGACATCGAGCGCGCAACCGGCGAACAAGCTCTAACCTCGCGGCATATCGGCGAGCGCGCGTTGCATATGAGCGAGCTTACTGAACAGGTGCGCCTCGCGACTGGCGAACAAGCCAAGGTGTCACGATCTATCGCCCAAGCGATGGAGGAGTTGACGGCTGCCGTGGAGCAGATTCGCGTGGCTTCCGATGAGCAGTCCACCGGCGCCGATCGGGTCCTTCGCGCGGTTGAGACGATCAAGGAAGTCGTAAGCCGCAACCAGGCTTCGATCTCCGGGATCAACAGCGCAGTCGATCTGCTGGTTCGCGAAGCTGAGCTCTTGAACCGCGAAGTGGAGACTTTTCAGTTGCCGGCGCCCGAACGCGGAGGGCATTTGCGCTTCGCGTTGCGAGCTTCGCAAGTAACACTCGATCCGGCAACGGTTTCGTCGTTGTCTCGCGTAGATGTGATGTCCAACATATTTGAAGGGCTGGTGCAATTCGGTGAACGGGCGGAGATTCGACCGGCAATAGCTGAGCGTTGGGATATTTCTCCCGACGGCCGCGTTTACACTTTCTACTTGCGCGAGTCGGCGCGATTCCACAACGGCCGCCGGGTGCGCGCCGAGGATGTTAAGTACTCCTTCGAGCGGCAGATGCGTCAGAATGAAGACGCCGCAGCGTGGGCTTTCCGGCCGCTGGTCGGCGCAGAGCAGTTCATGTCAGGCGAGGCTGATTCGGTCGCTGGCATTCAACTCGTCAACGAACAAGTGGTGAAGTTGGAGTTGGTTCAACCTGTCGCGTTTTTCCTTTCGACCCTT
>WNGG01016683.1_pt1 | contig 14783 bp, 10 predicted proteins | sample 5400661 | NCBI WGS metagenome assembly WNGG01 (sample SAMN13153372, study PRJNA577476) | soil metagenome | isolation source: 100 cm soil or saprolite under Garry oak tree replicate 1 | place: USA:California | collected 2016-06-15
CAACGCATTGCCGAAGACCTGAAGCACTACCGGCAGTGGCAGCCCCACCTGCATGACTTAGGCGAGTGCGAAGTCAAACACGGCGTGCGGATCCATCTGTTTAATCTCTACACCGGAGAACTGGGCAATTCAGAGTTACCGGAAAAATTTAAACACGGAAGAGGCCGAAAAAGACTGTTGCCGAAGTCAATTTCCAAATCGGCCGTGAGTTTGGCAAAAGGCCGTTGGGCGTTGATTGCTGCAGTCCTTACGATGATCGGCGCGCTTGCCATCGGCATTGCGTTTTTCTTGCCTCGGTCACGAGACAAATCGGCAAGCATCTCCATTTCCAAGTCGTCTCCTTTTCCTGCGCCGGAGATTCCGGAAAAAAGTATCGCCGTGCTTCCATTTGAAAACCGAAGCGACGATAAACAGAATGCATATTTCGCTGATGGTGTGCAGAATGAAATCCTGACTGACCTTGCCAAAATCGCGGATCTAAGAGTGATTAGCCGCACTTCGGTCATGCAATATCAGAGCGGAGCTGCGCGCAACCTGCGCGAAATTGGAAAGCAACTGGGAGTTGCACATGTGCTCGAAGGAAGCGTCCAACGATCTGGCAACCGCGTCAGAGTAACGGCGCAACTTATCGACGCCCGGACGGACACGCACCAGTGGGCAGAGCGCTATGATCGTGATCTCGCGGATGTGTTCGCAATCCAAAGCGAAATTGCCAAGACGATCGCTGATCAGCTGCGAGCCAAACTCTCGCCACAGGAAAAAGCGCGCGTTGAAGAAATACCGACAGGGAACACGGAAGCATACGTGTTGTATTTGCGTGCGAATCAAATCTCGCGAAATCCCGACACCCTCTTGGAGGACTATAAAGCCGCCGAGCAACTTTACATGCAAGCGATCGCGCTTGATCCGGATTTTGCGCTTGCCCATGCGCGGCTTGCATCAATTCGGGCGGAGATTTTCCATTATTACGAGCCACTCGACCGCTGGAAAACGAGCGCGCGCGCCGAAGCTGAAATCGCGCTGCGGCTGCAACCGAACCTGGCGGAAGCACATTTTGCGCTCGGACAATGCATTTTCTGGATGGGCGGAGATTATGACGGCGCGCTGACTGAGTTTAACGCGGCAGCGGCTTTATCGCCCAGCAACGCGGAAGTTGGCCGGTTGATCGCTTCGGTTAAACGTAGGCAGGGGAAATGGGAACAATCGCTCGAAGCGTACGAACGGGTTGCGCGGATCGATCCGCAAAATCCGAATGTCGTCCGCGAACTTATCATCACGAATACAGCGCTGCGTCGCTGGCCGGAAGCGTCGCGTTGGGCGGCGCGAATGCGAACGACGGCGCCAGCCTCGCTCGTCGCCAAAATTCAAAGCGGTTATGTCGATTTTTGGTGGAAGGGCGACACGCGCTTGCTCAAATCGATGCTCAGCCAGGTCCCCGCAGGAAGCGATCCGGATGGCACGGTAACATCGTGCCGGTGGGACGTGGCGATGATCGACCGCGATTTTGCCGCGGCGCTTACGGCTTTGCAAACGTCGGAGCTTAATGAAGTCTCGTACACGAATGGGGGCGCCACACCGAAAAGTTTTCTCCAAGGCTGTATCGAGCTGGCCGAAGGCAAACAAACGCAAGCCCAGAAATTGTTTGAACTGGCGCGGCCGAATTTTGAAAAAGCGGTCGAGGAAGCGCCCTTGAGCGCGGATCGCCATGCCATTCTTGGTTGGTTCTACGCGTTCGCAGGTCGAAAGGATGAGGCGATTCGCGAAGGCAGGCGAGCGGTGGAGTTAAAGCCCGAATCGAAAGATGCGTTCGATGGCGCGATCATGAATTGCTACCTTGCGCTCATCTATGCGCGCGTCGGCGAAAAAGATCTCGCGTTTCCGCTCATTGAGCGATTACTCAAAACGCCAGGCGCCGTGGATAGCGTTGATTACAGCATTACAATCAACGATTTGAAATATCGTTGGGAATGGGACCTGATTCGTAGCGATCCGCGGTTTCAAAAGCTGATCGAACAACCACGCCGGTGAATCCGAAGAACTTCTTCACCGAACTGAAGCGAAGGAAAGTTTATAGCGTTGCGGTCACGTACGCAGTCGTGGGCTGGGTGCTCATCCAAGTCGTCACCCAAGTCTTCCCGCCTTTCGAAATACCAAACTGGGCCGAGCGTCTCGTGATAATTGCAATTGTCATCGGCTTCCCGGTCGCTCTCGTTCTGGCGTGGCTGTTCGATTTCACGCGACACGGAATCATTCGAACAGAGGAGCTGTCTTCCGGAGCCCGGGTTGAAATCTCGCCGCCGACGAACTCGACCGAGAAATCGATCGCCGTTTTGCCTTTCAAAGATTTGAGCCTGGCAAGGGACCACACCTACTTCAGCGACGGTATTGCGGAGGAGCTCCTCGGAGCGCTGGCTAAAGTGGATGGCTTGCGGGTGGCGGCACGGCGCTCTTCGTTTTGGTTCAAGGACAAGGAGGCCGAGCTCAGCGAAATCGCGGGCAAGTTAAACGTCGAGCATGTGCTCGAGGGTAGTGTGCGGCGCGATGGCAATCGGGTGCGCATCACGGCGGAGCTGATCGACACGTGCGATGGATTCACCATCTGGTCAGAAACGTATGAGCGCGAAATGCATGGAATTTTCGCGCTGCAGGATGAGATCACGCGCTCCATCGTCGATACTCTCAAACTGAAGCTTGCAATCTCTCCGTCGCCTCCGGCTCGCAGCACGGATGCCTACGACGATTACTTGCAGGGGCTGTTTTACTCGGATAAGAGCACCGAGGAAGCGCTGCGGCGAAGTCTTGAATTTTTTGAGCGCGCGCTGAGGAAAGATCCGCAGTTTAGTCGCGCGTGGACGGGAATCGCGAAGGCATGGCTGTGGCTGGCGGACGCTTATGTGCCGCCACTCGAAGCGTATCCGAAAGTCCGTGAGGCCGCTGTTCGTGCTTTACAATTGAACGACGAGGAGGCCGAAGCGCACGTATACCTCGCTGAGACTAAGCGGATACTGGATTGGGACCTGGATGGAGCCGAAGCCGAATTCAATCGCGCAGTGGAAATCGAGCCCAACTCGACGCCGTCCAATTATTTTGTCGCTGCTTTCTACGCCGCACGGGGCGACCGGGCCAAGGCGCTGGCCTATCTGCGGCGCGCGACGAAGATTGATCCAGCATCGCTCTGGGTGAGCAACTTTGCTTGTGATCTCTACCGTTATTTCGGGTTGAACGATGAAGCGATCGCAGCCGGCGAGCGCGCCCTGCAACTCGATCCGGCATTTGCCCATTGGGGCGAGCCGCTGCTGGCGGCGCTTTACCGCGAGATGGGACGTTTCGATGACGCGATTGCACTATATAAAAGGGCGCAGAGTTTCACCGGGCGGCCAGGGTTCGGTCTGGCTATCACCTACGCGCGCATGAATCGGCGGAAGGAAGCATTGGAAACACTTGACGCAGCCGTGGCAACCCGGCCTTACACGCCGGGCGACGCGGTTGCACATGTACACGTGGCATTGCATGCGCACGACGACGCTATTGGCGAACTCGAACGTGCATGCGAGCAGCGGTCGTCATCGGTGCACTTGGTCGGTATCGCTCCTGAATTCGTTCCTCTGCGTTCGGACAAACGCTTCCTGTCGATCCTGCAGAAAATCGGGCTCGATCCGGAGAAAGTCTTCGCGGCGACAGCGTCTTGATTATTGCACGATCGCGTCCTGCCCGTGACCGTGAGCACGCACACCGTGTTTATTCAAATCTATTTGTGCGACATGCATTCCGAAAATCAGAACGGCGATGAGACCGAAATATAAGATCGACATCGTCCAGCGCTGCGATGGTGTCACTTCGAAATAGCGTTGCTCTTCTTCGGTCCGTTTTCGGAAAAGTGAATAGATGCGGGGCAGCGACAAGAGTACGATCAACCAGATTATAAAGTTTGGATACTTCCACCCGAACCAAAGCAATAACGCAAATCCCGGCAACCAAAGCCAGCGCGAGAGCGCGGTGACGATCCGCCCGCCATCAAGCATCCCGACCGGCGTCAGGTTAAACAAATTGAGAAAATACCCAAACCAGGCGAGCGCGATGAAAAGCGGTGCCGCGAAGATTTCGCCTAAGGCGTTGCAGACCAATGCGCCGAGGCTCCCCAGCATCGGGCCCCCGATCCCGACGCACGCTTCTATCCAGGCGTTGCGCGGCGCTTGCTTGAGCGCGATGAACGCGCCCATGAACGGAATGAAAACTGGCGCGCCGACCTTGAGCCCGAATTTTTTAGCGACGAGCAAATGGCCGGATTCGTGGACGAACAAGAGGACGACAAATCCCACGGCAAATGGCCAACCCCAGAACTGCGTATAGACCCAGATCATCAGCAGCATGGTCCCGCCCGACTTCAGCAGGATCGGCAGAAACTTCAGAAGCGGGAGCAGAACAAATTTTAGTTTCGCGAAAAACTTTGCTATCACGACTCCAACCACCGCGATTGGGCCAAGCGCTTTTTTCACTCGGCTCCAGGCTGTCTCGGTGGAGGGCGCCTTGTATTCTTCGGTTTTTTCGGTTTGAAGGTTCACTGGAGAAAATTAGACCACCAACCTGTGCAATTCGTTAAACGCATCGCCCAGATGATCGAGAACATCGCGAGGCAATAACGATTGCTCGCTTTGGCCTTCGCAAAAAATCGCGATTTCCGCGGCGCGCCCGCATAGCCATGCGCCAAGTCGCGCTGCATCGTAAAGGGACAAACCTTGTCCGGCCAATCCCGCACAGACGCCGGTCAGAACGTCGCCCATTCCGCCGGTAGCCATTCCCGGATTGCCGGTCGTGTTGAAGCTCAACGGGCGATCACGTTCAGCCACGATCGTTCGACTGCCTTTCAACAAAAGCGTCACAGGGAAACGATTGCAGAATTTCGTCGCCGTTTTGGCGCGGGTCTCTTTTTTGTCGGGGAAAAGCCGTTTCATCTCGCCCGGATGCGGCGTGAGCAAACGCTCGCCTTTGCAGCGCCTGAGCGGCGCAATTTTGTCCGCCAAAATGTTGAGCCCGTCGGCGTCAACCACCATCGGTTGCTTTGCTTTTTCGATGAGCTCGAGAATTTCAGCAGCACGCAACTTGCCAAGACCAGGTCCAAGCGCCCAGACGTCGGTTTTTTCCTTGAGCAAATCGCGATAGGATTTGATCGGTCTCACCATCGCTTCCATCGGCACGGCGGCGGCAACGATCTCGTAGATTTCTTCCGGAACAAAGACTTCCACCAACCCTGCGCCGGCGCGCAGCGCTCCTTGCGTGGTCATCAGCGCGGCGCCAATAAATCCCTTTGATCCTGCCACCACACCGATCCGGCCAAATTGATTTTTGTAGGCGCTGAATTTTCGCCGTCGCAGCAGATCACGAAGAGCCGGCGCGCACGCGACAATTTCTTTTTCTTTTTTTTCCGGCGGCCGCAGCTCATCTAGCGGCGCAACTTCCAGCCGGCCCACAAAGTTTAGCGCGCCGTCTGCCACCAGACCTGGCTTTGCGAATCCAATCGTGACAGTGAAATCGGCGATGACGCAATCGCGATCAGTTTTGCCGGAGTCGCCGTCGAGACCGGTCGGAAGATCGACCGCAAAGACATAAGCGCCCTCTTTCTCGCGCAGCCGGTTTATGTAACGGCAGGCTGTGCGGATAGGATCACGCAGCGGTGGTTTGGCGCCCAATCCAAGCAAGCCATCGAGAATGACGACTGGGGAACCACTGCCCAGATAAGCTTCGGACGCGATGGTGTCCTGCGCAGCCAACAACTGATCGGCCACGTCTGCCCAAAGTTCGATAAGAGTGCTGCCGAAGTCGCTCTCGCCGCTGCGGGATGGCCTCGCACCCAAAATCTCGGGTGGCCTCCGGCGCAGGCTTTCGAGCTTCTTGCGCACTAGTTCGCTGCAATCAACCTCTTTGAAGGAGAGCCAGACTTGGATTGTCCATCCGAGGCGTCGCAAGCATTGCGCGGCAACAAGTGCATCGCCAGCGTTATGGCCTTTGCCGGTGAAAGCGATGCACTTTCCGGGATGGGGAAAAAAATTAGTGATGGCCCGGGCAATGCCTGCCCCTGCTCGATCCATCAACGCCTCCACTTGAACGCCGCGTGCGAAAGCCGCTTCTTCCGCGCTGCGCATCTGCGCCGAGGTCAAAATCGGCCAGTCCAATCAGCCCTCCCGCTCCTTTGAGGTCGCGCTCGCTTCCGGGCCATCTGGCGTCGATGACTTTTTTTTCGTCGAAGACTTGGCCCGTGAACTTCTTTTGTGTGAACGCTTGGACCGAGAGCGGCTGGAGCTGCGGACGTTTGTTTGATCGGTGTATGACTGAAGCGGGATGCTTTCGTCGGTGGCTACTCGGGTCGACGCTCCCGGGGCACTTGTGACCAAAGAGCGCCCGCGGATTCCGGCTGCGATCTCTTCCGCGAGTTTTTGACGGTAGGAAACGGTCTGTGCGTAGGCCGCTTCGGTCGGGTTCGTGAGGAAGCCGCACTCGACGAGCACTGCCGGAGTGTTTGCTTTCCGGAGAACATAGTAACCGCGCCGGCGGACTCCGCGATTTGGCGACGGCGCGCCCCCTGCCACATAATAATGAACGGCAGAAGCAAGCGGCAGGCTGTCACGGCCGTAAAAATATGTTTCGATGCCATCGGCCCCAACGCGTTTGGCCGAGTTGAAATGAATGCACACAAAGATGGCGTTGGCATACGAGTTGGCGATTGCAACGCGCGTCGGCAAGGGCACAAAGACATCGCTGTCCCGAGTCATAACGACGTGATACCCGCTGGCAGCGAGAAGGGTTTTTAGTCGTTGCGCCACGTCAAGGGTCATTTCCTTTTCTGCGACTTTCTGGCCGGGAATGCCACCGCGGTCGTAGCCACCATGACCGGCATCGATCACCACGGTCGTGGACGAGACGGTTTTTTGAGCGTCGCGGGTCCTCGGTGCGGCGGTGGAAGTGCCGCCCACCGAAAGGACAATTGGCAAACCGGCAACAAGTAAACCGAGTCGGCGAAATCTAGTTGGCATCAATGGTCGTCCTTGGGCAACTCAGGCGGGCGATTTGAAAGTTTCGGCGCCGCGTTACGCGCGCCTTGTGCAACCGGGGACTCGATCACACCGCCGCGCACTGCTACTTCGCCGTTCGTGCCATGGACAAGGCGTGGGCGGGTTTTTGTTTCCATGAACGAAGAATGCCCAAGCAGCTCACCGTTCAAGCCAACGCGCGAATAGGACCAGGCGCGCGGCGCCGCACAGTGCAGAAAATGCAATTGATTGGCGCGATCGATTTCCGCCTGCGGTCCTGCACGCGCACATACAAAGAAGTGTGGTCTGGAAAGCGGTTTGTGAGCAGCGAGTACGTGCGCGCGTCCCCGGGCGCGGCCACGCCGTCGGGAATGCCCACTGTTTGCTGCCAGATCGGTCGCGCATCGGTCACCTCGAAAACTCGTGATGCCGAATAAAAAAACTTTCCCAGGTCCGCGAAATAAATATGGGCGCGCACATGGTAGGCGCCGAAATCGTGCACTGGATAAAGGGGAGTGAGATTGATACGCTGAGTGACTCTTTGCCCGGTTTCAATTTTCAAAGGCGGTTGCGTGTTATCTGTGGCCACGGGTGGAACCGGCTGACCTTCGCTTCCAGTCACCTCGAATCCAAACCATGATTGCCCTTCGGCATCGTGCAGCTCGATATCGCGTCCAGCCAGATTAGTGATGGCAAGTGCGACTACCACCGGCTCGTAGGCGATGTATTGCAATCGCTTGAATTTCAGCTCCACCTGAATTTGCGCTTCTCCTCTGACCGCAATGAGGAAAACACAGGCAAACGGCAGAGTGTGCCTTATCACACGGTAAACTAACGCAACTTGCGGCATAAAAGAAATCGACGGCTGCTCCAGGTTAATTTCGCGTTAGCAACTGATCGAGAAGGGGCATTGGTAATGACAAAGTTCGAATGACGAAGCATTAAGGAATGACCAAACGGCGAATGACAAGATTTGTGGGTCCAACGCGTTTCGAGTTTGGAGCTTTGCCATTGCTTCGGATTTCGTCATTCGTGCTTCGTCATTTGGTGACTCGCTCTCGCATTTCGTGCTTTTGGCCGGCGCATGGAGATCGACGCCTCCATGTTCGAGAATTGAGCGTTGCACCGGTTGGCCACGGCTTGTGACGCGTCGCGGTGGATAATGGGCAGTTACATCACGGTGACGAGATACTTTCGGAAGGAGGATAAAGCTGCAATAGCCGTGCCGGTTCCGCCTGAACGGCTTGCAATTTATCATTGTAATAAACTAAAATCCTGTATCCCAGATATCTTCGCTGCCCACCTTCCGTGGAGGAACGTGCCTTCCCCGCTCGACCCTTCTGCCCCGGCTTCACTGTTGCCGCCGCCTCAGACAATGTTGCCTCGGACGGGACGCTTCCCATTTTCGGGCGGAGATAACTCACTGAGAGTATCTCCGGGTTTGTGTTCGCCCAATCGTGCTTCGGCGTTAGCCATTCATAATTCACGTCAGCGTCGGTTAGCTTAATGTCCTTATCATCCACTGTATCGTAAAAGAACACCTGGATCTTTACTTTGGTGTGATCAACTGTGGCGTCCGTCTGTTTTTTTATGCCGATCCGCAGCGTCAGGCTGGTGTCTGCGTCGGGGTCGGGTGTTTCCGTTGCTTTGACTTCGGTGATGCCGAAAGTGGAACCCTCCGGGACGCCGCCAACAACATCCTTGCGCGAGGCCGCCGCATCGAGGGATGCGCTCGCGGCACCAGCCTCGGTTGGGGCCGGAGTCGGTACCCCGAATTTTAACCGCTGCTCTGCCAGTTCATACGCCGCACCAGCCGCCGGACCCATTTCCTGAAGTTTGCGCCACATTTCATTCGAACGGTCGAAAAGCTGCATTGATTCATACGTCTTGGCTATTTCCTCGAGCACGGTGGCGTTGTTTGGATCGTTTTCCGATGCCTCATTCAGGCGAGCGAGCGCGTTCGTCATATCGCCGCGTTCGCGCAGCTCGACGCCTTCTCGCACCAGTCGATCTACCAGTGATGGGGGAGGAGTTGGGGCGACCGCCGCCGGTGACTGCGCTGTCTGAGCTGGCGCCGACGTTGCGGAAGCAGCAGGAGCCGCAGGGCGGACCAGAGTTGCCGCGACAGCCTGCGCCGATGCTCGGGCAGCGCGAGCCCGGCCAATGTAGTAAAGCGTTGCAGCGAAAATCTCCGCCACCGCCAGAATGACGATCAAGCCGAGCCCAACACTAAAAGTTGTATCGGTCTGTATAGTGCGTGAGAGAAGGCTTCTCATGGGGCGGTGGACGCATTTCTGTAAACGTGCTTTCCCAAAACTGTCAACCTTGGCTTCGCCAAGCGTTAGACCGGTGAAACGTTAGAACGTTGAAGCGTTAAGCGTGAATCCGGTTTAACGATGTAACGAATCACTAGAGCTTTCGGGCCGGACGACGATTACGAGCAACAGTACGAGCAGAAGGGACGGAGAATTCCTATCGCGAAATATCGTTCTGGCTCAACAACTTGAATCCTTCGCCCATTAGCACCGAGGACGCGCATTCCGTATCGTCCAGGTGCAAGGCGATCGCGGCGAAGCCGCGTGGCCGTATAAGCAGCGGATAAGCGAAATGGACGTTGACCTCCGCCATCACCAATGCGGCAAGCAGCTTCAACACTTGCGTGGCGACTTCCCGCAGTTCCACCATCACCACTTCGCAAACACCGAATGCGACGTTTTTTTCATGGAACAGTTTTTCCACCCGCCCGGGATCGCTCACGATAATCCGCGCGATGGCCGAGTCTGTGGATTCGGACACGCTCAGGGCTACCACGTGAATGTTTTGCGTATTAAGCAACTTCACAAGGTCCAGCATTGCTCCCACTTTGTTCGGCAGGAAAACAGAGAACTGCTTCACCAGCGGTCCTTCCATCTTTGAAGTTGTCTGCGGTAAATCGACAGCCATTTGGGGCGCACGCCGCCGGGAAAAATCGGCGTCGCGCATTGACAACTATCTCATTGCCGATCTTTCGTTGGCAAACCCAATATATTGGCGTTGCCGCGCCCACGTGATTCGTTCAAAGGTTACATCGTTACATCGGAGTCACGATTCAACAGGCGAAGCCAGACTCTTCTTTCAGACTGTTCATTTTTCGGCGGCATCGATAGCCTGCCCGAATGATTACCGGAGCGCATTTTCTCCTCTACAGCAAGGATCCGCATGCGGATCGCGCGTTCTTTAACACTGTGCTGGAATTCCGGTCGATCGATTTGGGGGAGGGGTCGCTGTTATTTGCGTTGCCCCCGGCCGAACTAGCGGTCCATCCCGGCAGCGGCGACTTCGTTCAGATGCATGCGGAGCGTCGTATGCTCGGCGCAGTGCTCTACCTGATGTGTGACGATCTGCGCTCCTTCATGCAATCGCTGGAAAGGAAAGGTGTGCCTTGCGCATCGCCGATTGAAGCCGAGTGGGGAATAAGCACGACGCTTCGGCTGCCAAGCGGAGGAGAGATCGGCGTCTATCAGCCAAGCCATCGCACGATGGTCTAAGCAGATTCGACCTGGCACAGGCGAGTTTTTGCTCCCAGACTTGCGCAAAAGCCTTACAGTCGCTTCCGAAGATGGACGAAGAGAACGAGCTGATCGCGCTACGGCGCAAGAAACTCGACGCGCTCCGCGCGAAAGGCGTCGAGCCGTTCGGCGCTGGTTTCGAGCCAAGCGGATCGGTCGGCGAAGTGCGCGAAAAATTTAAAGAAGGCGAGACTCTTCGCGCAGCTGGCCGCATTGCCGCGCACCGTGACATGGGCAAAAGCCACTTTCTTGACCTGCGCGACTCCAGCGGGCGCATTCAAATTTATGTCCACGCCAAGGAGGTTGGCGCGGAGCTGGCCGATCTTTTTCGCCTGCTCGATATCGGCGATTTCATCGGCGTCGAGGGCACCTGTTTTCTCACCAAAAGCGGGGAACCGACACTAAAGGTGCACACGTTCCGGCTGCTGGCCAAAGCCTTGCGGCCGCTCCCTGAAAAATGGCACGGATTACAGGATATCGAAGCACGCTACCGTCAGCGCTATCTCGATCTTTTCACCAACGAACATTCTCGCGTCGTATTTAAAAAACGAATCATGATTGTCCGCGAAGCCCGGCGCTTCCTCGAGGAGCGCGGTTTTCTGGAAGTAGAGACGCCGATTCTGCAAGCCATTGCAGGTGGCGCTGCAGCCGAACCATTTCGCACCCATCACAAGGCGCTCGGCCTCGATCTTTATCTGCGCATCGCGCCCGAGCTTTATTTGAAACGCTTGCTCGTGGGCGGGTTCAACAAGGTTTTCGAGATCAGCCGCAATTTCCGGAACGAAGGCATTTCCCGAAAACACAATCCGGAATTCACCATGCTCGAAGCCTACTGGGCGTACGCCGATTTTGAGAAAATCGCGATTCTCGTCGAGGAACTGATTTGTCATCTCGCCGAAGTCGTCTGCGGTTCTCTCCAAATCGAGCATCGAGACGCCGATGGCAAAATCGCTCGCACGATCAACTTGAAAAGACCGTGGCGACGCGCGCGTTACCATGATTTGGTGCGCGAAGTTGCGGGAAAAGATTGGTTCGACCTGTCGAGCGAACAACGGCGCGAACGCGCGACGCACGAGTTCAAATTGGAAATTCTGCCGCAACTCGCCGATTTCGAAGTCACGCAGCATCTCTTCGAAAAGCTCATCGAAGAGGCAACGATCGATCCGCTCTTTGTCACGCATTGCCCGAAAGAGCTCGTGCCGCTTGCCAGGCAAAACAGCGAGGACAGTTCGCTTGTCGATGTTTTCGAACTGATCATTAACGGCGCGGAGATCGCACCGGGTTATACCGAGTTAAACGATCCGCTCGTGCAACGTCAGCGTCTTCTGGAACAGGCAGGCGAGGAGACGCAAAGAATCGACGAAGAATTTCTGCTCGCACTCGAGCATGGCATGCCGCCAGCTGGCGGCGTCGGCATCGGGATCGACCGACTCACCATGCTGCTTACCGGCGCAGAATCGATGCGCGACGTGATTCTGTTTCCCCTGCTGCGGCCGAAGAAATAACGAAACGTAATTCGTTAAAAGTTACGTCGCTACATCGATTCCGATTTAACGATCCAACCATTTAACGGTTCACATCAAGCGCCACGTTCCATCTCGAACGTGACTTTCGCGTTCACGCGATAACTGACGACGTTGTCATTCTCGACCGTCGCGGTGAATTCTTTGATGTATACCGAGCGAATGTTCCGCAGCGTTTTCGACGCTTCACTGACGACGTTCTGGGCCGCTTCCTCCCAACTCTTGGGCGATTCTGACAAAACTTCGATGACTTTTACGATTTTGGCCATGGTTAATAATTCTCCTTCCTCTATTTATCGCAGATCGCAGGTCGATCGCGCGTTCCCCTGGCATACCTAGCGGTAGCGAAGGCTACACAAAACAGAACGTGGGCGAGTAGTTAGGCTCGCCCACGTTCCGAAAGAAAGAATCAAATATGATTCAACCATTGAGTTGTCCTCACCCGAGGCAACCCGGCACGCAGCTTAACTGGACGAAATTTGCCGTCAAGCCTGAAATTCGCCGTTCGATTTTCGAGCGTAATATTGGTCAATTGTCAGTTGGATTGGTAGTGCAATGCCGCATGGTCGCCTCACGAGGGCGCCCGTTCGACTTCGCTCAGGGCAAGCAGTTGCGCCCCAGAGCGGGTGCGATCAAAACGATTCGTTGAACCGATGAAAGGTTGAAGCGATGCAGCGTTGGCTTCGCCACGTTAAGTTGTTAAGTCGTTGAATCGTAAATCCAATGTAACAATGTAACGATGTAACGTTTTTAACGGTGTAACGTATGACCATGAAACCTTTCCAAATCGCCGGCCTGCCCCCCGACGAGTTGACCAGCTTCCTCACCGGAACGCATTCCGATCCGTTCCGCATTCTGGGACCGCACCGGGTCGGTGACGATCTGGAGATCCGCGCTTTCCGGCCTGATGCGCGAAAGATCGACATTGTGCTGAATCAACAGGCAACCGGGCCGATCGCTGCGGAGAAAATTCACCGCGACGGTTTCTTCTGCGCGACTGTGCCGGGAGCCAGGCGCGACCTTGATTACCATCTGCGCCTCACAGCGTGGGACGGCTCGGAGTCTCTGACGCGCGATCCGTATCAGTACGGCCCGATCATGGGCGAGGTTGATCAACATTTGTTCGGCGAAGGACAGCACTGGCAGATTTACGAAAAGTTTGGCGCACACCTGCGCACCATCGGCGATGCGGCCGGCGTTTACTTCGCAGTCTGGGCGCCCAATGCGCAACGTGTGAGTGTGGTGGGTGATTTCAATGGCTGGGATGGCCGGGTCAATCCCATGCGCAAACTCGTTGGCAGCGGCGTCTGGGAATTATTTTTGCCCGGCGTGCGTGAAGGCGCGCATTATAAATTCGAAATCCGCACCCAAACGGGCGCGCTTCTGCTTAAGAGCGATCCGTTCGCCTTTTTTAATCAGCACGGCTTATCGACCAGTTCTCTCATTTACAATCTGGACCGCTACCAATGGAGCGACGCCGAATGGATGGAGGCGCGCCGCAGACGCGATTGGCCGAAGAGTCCAATCAGCATTTACGAAGTACACCTCGGCTCATGGCGTCGCCACGCCGATGAAGGACGCCAGTTCAGTTATCTCGAACTGGCCGAGACTCTGGTGCCATACGTTCTGGAGATGGGTTACACTCACATCGAGTTGTTGCCCATCGCCGAGCATCCGTTCGAAGGCTCCTGGGGTTATCAAGTCACCAATTATTACGCGCCCACCAGCCGCTTCGGCACGCCCGATGAATTTCGTCATTTCGTCGACGCATGTCACCGAGCCGGCATCGGCGTGATCATGGACTGGGTGCCGGCGCATTTCCCAAAAGATGCGTACGCCCTGGCCGAGTTCGACGGCACCGATCTCTACGAACACATGGACCCGCGCCAGGGCGAGCACCAGGATTGGGGGACGCTCATTTTTAATTATGGCCGCCCCGAAGTCCGCAATTTCCTCATCGGCAACGCCCTCTTCTGGCTGGACAAATATCACATCGACGGTCTGCGCGTGGACGCGGTGGCCTCGATGCTTTACCTCGATTATTCGAGACAACCAGGGCAATGGATCCCGAACGTGTACGGCGGGCGTGAAAATCTCGATGCCATCTATTTTTTGAAACGCTTCAATGAAGTTTGCTATGAGCGGTTCCCCGGGATCATGACCATCGCCGAGGAATCAACCGCCTGGCCCGGCGTCACGCGTCCGACTTATCTGGGGGGGCTCGGGTTTGGATTCAAATGGAACATGGGTTGGATGCACGACTTTCTCCAATACATGAGCCTGGATCCGATCTACCGGCGCTATCATCACGGCAACATCACGTTTTCGTTGCTTTACGCGTTCCAGGAGAACTTCATTCTCGTGTTGAGCCACGACGAAGTCGTTTACGGCAAGCGTTCCTTATTATCGAAGATGCCCGGAGATGAATGGCAGAAGTTCGCCAATCTCCGGATGTTTCTGGCGTGGATGTACGCGCATCCCGGTAAAAAGTTATTATTCATGGGTAGCGAATTCGGTCAGCTCAACGAATGGAACCACGACGTAGGTCTGGACTGGCATTTGGCACAGCTGCCCCGGCACGACGGATTACGCCGGTTGGCGCAACATTTGAACTACATTTACAAAAGCGAACCTGCGCTCTGGCAACTCGACGACACCTATGAAGGTTTTGATTGGATCGATTTCCA
>WNGG01026135.1_pt1 | contig 14783 bp, 17 predicted proteins | sample 5400661 | NCBI WGS metagenome assembly WNGG01 (sample SAMN13153372, study PRJNA577476) | soil metagenome | isolation source: 100 cm soil or saprolite under Garry oak tree replicate 1 | place: USA:California | collected 2016-06-15
TATTTGACCGAAGGGCATTGCTCCCGAATGGCCAGCGCGTCTTCGTAGCTGATGGGCTTGCGCATGCGCTCTTCGGGCGAGAGGCGGCCGGTGTGAATGCCGGGATCGAATTTATAGATGAAAACGACGTTGGTGCCGAAGGATTCGATGTCCTTTTTGAACTGTTGATCGAGCCCCGAGATGAACGACGCGATGACCATCACGGTGACGGTGCCGATGACAACGCCGAGCACGGTCAGGAACGAACGGAACTTATGCGCGCGCAACGTCGCGAACGCCATCCAGAAGCTTTCACTTGTGTCTTGCTTGCTCATGCCTACTCAATTTCGAATTTCAAATTTCAAATTTGAAATTCGAAATTTGAGATCAATCCGCCCGCAGCGCCTCAATTGGATCCAGCTTGGCTGCCTTCCACGCCGGATAAATTCCAAAGAACAATCCGATACTTGCCGAGACCGTCAATGCCATCAACGTCCAGAACACCGGCAATGCAGTCGGCAGACTGAAGAATACTGTCGCCAGCTTGCTCAGACCGTACGCTATTGCGACGCCAATCAGGCCGCCGAGCAGCGACAGCACTGTCGACTCAGACAGGAACTGGCGAACGATGTCCGTTCGCCTCGCGCCAAGCGATTTTCGAATGCCGATCTCCCGAGTCCTCTCGGTCACCGACACCAGCATTATGTTCATGATGACGATGCCGCCCACGACCAGCGCAATCGAAGTGACCCCGATCGCAACTATTGAAATCGTTCCAAAAATCCTTTCGCGCAGGTTGTTCAATGCATCGGAAGTCACGATGCCGAAGTTGTCCGGGTCGTTGTAATTCAAATGCCTGCGCGCTCGAAGCACCACTCGCACTTCGTCTTGCGCACGATCGATTGACTCGGGACCGATCGCGGCCACGCGAATCGCGATAGACCCGCGCGAGCCGTAAATGCTCTGATAAGTCGAGAGCGGGATCAGGACAAAATTGTCGCGCGGGTTCCCGAACACGGTGCCGATCTCTTGCGCAGTGCCCACGATCCGGAACGGCAGGCCTTCGACCTTTATTTCTTTGTCGATGGGATCGACGCTCGGGAAGAGCTGATTCGCCACGCCGTATCCGATGAAGCATGCGTAGCGCGAATGCTCTTCTTCGGTCGTAGTTAGATATCGACCCTGATCGACTTTGACCGAATCGATATCGATCATGTTCGCCGTTACTCCCATGATCTCGATATCTTGAAGAAGTTGAGTTTCGCGTTTGATGTTGCCGCGCCGCCGCATCATCGCCGCCGCATCGCGGACGTAGGCCGGATGCTCTTTGATCGCTCGAAAATCGTCGAGCTTGATGTCTTTGTTTTTCTTGTTTCGTTCCATCCACTCTTGGAGGCTGGTGACTATGCCCATCTTATTGACGACGAAGGCATTCGATCCGAGGTCGGCGATCTTGTCGTTGAAATACTTGTTGAAGCCCTCGATCAGTGAGACCACTACGATGACCGTCGCGACGCCGAAGATGATCCCAAGAAGCGTGAGAAAAGAGCGCAGCTTGTGGGCGAAAATGGCGCTCAAGGCGAGCGCTACCGATTCAAGAAACTTCATATTACGATTCCGTACGCCCGACTTAACTTATGAATGAACCCCAAACTACCAGAACGAATATAGTTTCAATAAGTTCGGCGATTGTGCTCGCATCCATAAGATACGCAACGCGACTTGCTTCAGAGTGCAAACATAAGAACGGCGCAACGGGTCGCAGTATTAACAGACTCCGCTGCGTGATCAAACTCCGTCGAGCTCGTATAATCTTCTCTGCGCCGGTGGATCGTGAATGACTATGGAGATTAAGCTGAGCAGGTGCGTGCTTCGAGAGTGGAAGCCCGGTGATGAAACGTCACTGGTCAAGCAGGCAAACAACCGTCGTATTTGGCGCAATCTTCGGGACTCGTTTCCGCATCCCTACACGCTCGCCGATGCTCGGCAGTGGATCGAAATCGCCAATCCAACCGGGCCGATCTCTAACTTCGCGATTATTGTGGATGGCGCCGCCGTCGGAGGCATCGGACTGATGTTGAAAGAAGATGTCTTCCGAAGGACCGCCGAAATTGGCTACTGGTTGGGCGAAGAATTTTGGGGACGCGGAATCGTGACCGAAGCCGTGTGCGCGGTTACGGATTATGCTTTTGCGACTTTCGACCTGTGCAGGGTGTACGCGGGGGTCTTCGAGTGGAACCCAGCTTCGATGCGGGTCCTCGAGAAGGCTGGTTATCAGTTTGAATCTCGGATGAGGAAGAGCGTAACGAAGGATGGTCAGACGATTGACGAGCTGATCTATGCAGTCGTGAGGAGTTGACCGCCGCAAAGACTCAAAGACACGAAGGAACACAAAGAGCTTTTCGTGCGCCTTTGTGTCTTTGAGTCTTGGTGGCGAGTATTCATTTCACCTTTGCCAATAATTCGCGAGCTTTACTTCTCAGCTCCTCCAACTCCCTCGGGCTGCGCGCCGCGTCATTCGCGCTGAGCACAGATTCCAGCAGCTTTCTCGTCTCATCCTTCCTTCCCTTTTTCAGATACGCCTCGGCGAGTGACACCTTCAATTCTGCGTTGTCCGGTCCCACCCTCAAACCTTCTTCCAATCTTTCGAGGCCGCGGCGGTCGTTGCCTCCCAAGAGTCTCGGCAGATTTAAATCGATCTGGCCAAGCGCGGAATAGATCGCGCCGTTCTCGTAGGCGGGATTGATCGCAAGCGCCGCTTCAAACTCTTTGCGAATCGTTTTAACCAACCCGAGACTTTGAAGCACGCCCTTCAAGTCCGCGTACTCGCCCTCATTCGCCGCGAACCAGAAGTGACCTTCAACACGTTTGTCGTCCAGCGCGACTGCCTTCTTCGCGGCCTCGACCCCGGCTTGAAGTAACTTGCTCTTTTTTGTCTGATCGGCCTGGCGATCGGCCCGGTAGTATCTCAATCTCGCAAGCCGCCACCACGCTTCATAATTGTTGGGGTCGCGTGCGACAAGTTGCTCCATCAGTGACGCAGCGCGGTTCAAGTTGTCGTTGTCGTCGCGCGAAGCAAACAACGCATCGGCTTGCGCAATCAGGTCCGCTTGCGGCGGTGCGAGAATCGGCGCCAGAGCAATCATCAGAAATAGAATCGCGTTTGCCATCGTCATTTTGATTGCTGATTTGTTACGACAAGTTTGCCACCGCTTTCGGCCAGCAAATAAGCGGGACTGTTGGTGGCTTGTTTCACCTCGTCGAGGCGCGACGATTGCACGAAAACGAACACGCGGTCCGCGCTATTCCACAGCGCTCCGAGGTCTGCGTCATTAAGAAAAATCCCAGGCGCGTCTTCGAAGTAAGACCCATATTCCAGATTGGCGGAGCGCCCGTTCAGAATGCGCACAGGCTTCCTGGTGTAGAAGTTTATTGACGAGCCTCCTTCGTACTCTCCGTCGATGACTATCACGTCACCCTGTTTATACTCGCGGTCAATCGCTTCGGCAAGCGCGCGCGACGAAAGGTAAGGCGCAAACGCCGCGAGGCTCATGTGAGCAAAAAAGAAGAGCGCAACCATCATCGCCGCCAGCGAGGCATTTGACGCTAAGTGCTTGGCGCGAATTCTAAAGAACAAGGCGAGCACGGTGCCCGTTAACAAGCTCAAAGCCGCGCCGATCACGTGGACGCGCAGCGCGGCAATTGTACGCGGCGTCAGATCAAGCACGTGACCTAACGACAACGCGTAAGCGCCGGGATTGCGTGTGAGCGTTGCCGAAATGTTGCCGTCAACTGCGATGTCTCTCGTCGACCATAAAGCCGCCCACCAGCAAAGGCAATGACCCCGAGGCAAACGATCGCAATCTGAGTCGAACGCAGGTCCCATCGCTTCACTTCCCACCGTTGCTCGGCTTTCGAAAGAGCCAGGCCGATCAACAAAGCGAAGGCCGGATAAGCGGGCATCGTGTAGTACTCTTGAGTCGTCGAGAAACAGAAGAACACTATGACCAGCGCCGCCCACGTTACGAGAAAAAGCGTGACTCGGTGCTCCTGATTCAAATTCCGCACGCGACGGGGTAGATGTTTGAGAGCCAGCGGCAGGAAGAAGCTCCACGGAAACAGCCAGACGACATGCAACGCCAGAAACAACGGCAGTGGAACTGTATCGTAATCCGCAGGATAGCGCTTGCCGATGTAACGCAACAGGTGCTCGTTCATGAAGTAGAACCAGAAGAACCCGCGCCCCTGACCGGGACGAGGCGTGCTGCTCATCAAGCTTCCCGGATTTCGCAGACCAGCCGCTATGTGCCAGGGAACAGCAACCGCCAAAAACAACAGCGTGCCGCTGAAAAGTTTGAAATGAAGAATCCTGCGAGTCTCTCCGATGATCAGCAGATAGACGACGATGATAATCGCGGGGAATGCGGCGCCGATCAGCCCTTTAGTCAGCACCCCCAGCGCCGCGAAGACGTACATGCCGTAAACGTAACGCGAGCGTTCAGGCTCGGCGAAGGCTCGAAGGAAGCAGTACAAACCCATCGTGATGAATAGAGTCAGAATTACATCCGGCCACAACACTCTCGTGAACAGGAAGAGTCCAGCGCAGGCGCCGATGGCGAGGCCAGAATAGAAACCGGCTCTTTCACCAAACGCGAAGCTGCCGATCAGCATCGTCGCAAGCATTAGCCCCAACGCCGCGAGGGCGATCGGAAGCCTGGCTGAAAACTCGTTGACTCCCAGCAGCTCATATGAGAGCGCTATCGACCAGTACATCAGCGGAGCTTTTTCGAGGTAGCGAATCTTGTCGGCGTGGAGCGTGATCCAGTCGCCCGACTCGACCATCTCGCGGGCAGCCTCGGCGTGAACGGTGTCCGCGTCGTCGAGCAACGGAGGCGGATAGCGACAACTCGCCAGATAGATAACTGCCCAAATCGCGACCAGTGCGAGAACGTGTTTCCGGCTTCGCATCAAATAAGGTTTATAACAAGCGCGTTCGCTCGCTCCAACCGATTCTCGCTGCGACACGAGTTCAGCCTGCAAGCCTCACGGAGAGGGTTATCACCTTTAAAAGTCGGTGGAGGGTTTATTGTGAGGGACTGGGGCGTTCAGTTTTCGGCTCTGGCACCAAAACCGCGATCACGCAATAGTTCCTGTGACATATCCAAAGTTGCAACTTCCTTTTCTATATCAGGGAGGGCACGGTCAGCTTATTGGGGGAGCTTGTCTGCCTGCGCGATGAAGGCATCAACGGCGAGGATGACTTTATCTCTATGACTGACCCAGTACTCGATATAATGAGGCAAAGCCCCGGCCTGTACTTTCTTAAAACTAGACATGAAGTTTTTCTCATCGTGACTCGCCTTTTGCACCTCTTCTAGCAGCTTGCGATTTTCTTCGACAACAGGCGTGAGCGCAGTCGAGAGTTGATTGATTGCCTCGGCCATTTCGGGATTCGCGTAACCAAGCTCACCTGTCAGGTCGTGCACACCGATTTGAACAGAGATCAACATGGCGCCGCTGGGAGCCTTGTCACTGGAAGTCCTGAACTCGGCGAAATAATTTTTGCATTGGTTCGCCGCTTCAACAGCCTTCTTGTCGAATGCAGCCTTGTTCAGGGACTCGACAGCTTCCCTCGCTTGTTTGACGAATCGACCGTCGGGATGCGCTGCCAGGTAATCCTGGTAAGCCGCCGCTGTATTCTCTCTGCTGGCCGCCTCAAATTTAGCCTTGTCCTCGGTCGAACCATGACACGCGGAGAGCATTAACGAAATGACCATAACGGCCAGGAGCGAGCCGCGCGAAAGGTTCATACAAAAATAGCCTCCTCCTATCAATCGTTCGAATGACTTCCATTTCACTGAGCATTGTATCTCGCGGTTGCGCCAGGCAGCGCCTAACAAGGCAATGCCCGCCTCCTTGCTCTACGACATTAGCGGCTACTTCACTGAATTCTTTGCTAACTCCCGAATGTCGAACGCGAGTCCCGACATCCGGAAGAGGCTCAGAGTGGCTCCCGGCGGTACTGCAACAGGGCACTCGCGAAAGTTCGATGACTTAAGTGCACTTTCAAACTTGTTGCCTTTGTCGTCTTCGAGCACGAAATCCTTGAAGTACTCATCGAAATTCACCTTGCCCGTATTGATGTCTTTAACCTCCCAGCGCACGAGGACCAAGTCTCTGCCGCTTCCCGCTGTGATGGTTTGTTCTATGGCGGTGCCGGGAAACATCTTCCATTCCTTTATCTTTTCGATCCCGATAATTGTGACTTCGATGCGTCCTTCAAGAACCTGCTTAGGTTTTGCCGCCGTCGCTTTCGTTTGGGCCTCGACGATAGTGGCCAGTCCTATGGCCAAGATCAGCATGGTCAATAACACAACTCGTCGGCATTGCATGTTGCTTCTCCTCCGTTTCGATACTGGCTACAAAGTCTTGGCGCTCGCGCTGTCCGCATGCGAACTGACCGAACACCGCAGATGTGAAAGCGGCTCGTCGGCAATCGATGTTGTTCGAGGCGCCTAGGACTTCTTCTTAGGTTCTGACTTAAAGGCTACGATGTCAGTGACTGGAATCTCGACCACTCCTTCTTTGGTCGTAACGTGCAAGGCAGGAACAATCACATCCTTACCGTGCTCCGTACGCACCTCGCCCAGCAGTTTCTCTTTGCTGGCAACTCGCGGTTTGAAATCAATAACTATAACGGTATATTTCAACCCTTTGGCTGATTTGCGTTCTACGAGGGCTCCTGTCGATTCTCCCGGTTTGAAAACCTCAAGGTCATCAGGCAATCCTCCAATGGCGCTGGCCTGGACCAGCCAGACATGCGAGCGCTGAACGCCCTCTTCGTCAATTGCCTCGATGTCTTCGCCGTTGGACATATGGTAATGGGCGATGTGCTGCGTTCCCTCATCTAGAGTCTTCAATTCGACTTCGCCTTTCTGCACGATCATGCCTCTGATCTGTCCTTTGACGATCCTGCCGTCCTTACACTTGATGGTGGCTGCGAGCAGCCAAACATTCATAGTCAGCACGACCATAACAGCCGCGATAGCTCGCAGGTTGAGCCGCAAGTTGAGAAATCGAATGTTCATGGATTTACCTCCTGCTTGCTTGTTTCCCTGGCTCCGTACGTCCTTCAACAGCTTCGAGACTTTTCAGCCAAGGGACTGTTCACACAACGACCAGACTCAATATTTGCGCTCAACTGGTCATTAATTTCTGTCTTTCTTCAGTCAGCGCTACCTCCTGCCTTCTGGACGTTGGCGGCCGCCTGGTCGGCTTCAAGCGCTTTCAGGTTCCTCAGCGTTCGCACTGAGAGGTAGATTCCCAAGGATGCGCCGGCCAGGTTTACTATATTCAGCACGTACTTGAACTCGGCCAATCCTAGATAGCGCATCGAGCGATCAGGTTCAAAAGTAGCGAGCACATAAACAATCCCTAGAGCCGCGGCTACAAGCACGATGTAGCAAGCGATCTTGCTTCCCTTCTTCAGGGCTCTGATCACGCCGAAAATGAGTGCCGCCTTGACCAGCGTGAGCGCGCCGTTCAAGACGAAGACAACTCCGGCATTTCCACTGCTGCCCTTCGCGCTTGCTGCTGCCACCAGCACCAAAACGACGATCACTTGAAGAAGCAACACCGCCTTGAGGAACTGAGTTAGCGGCAGGGTCTCCGGCATACCAAATTTCTCAGTAGCTGCATCGGTGGTTTCGAACATAGACGCCTCCAGTTGACAATCGACGGTCATTTTTCATCGATTCGGGCTTGTCGAGCGATCATCATCGAGATTGTTGACAAACCAACGTATGGTCTCCGTATGCTCAAGCTGTTGCTATCCGCGCCAATCGCCGATTCCGTCCCAATGCATATCGAGTGTTCTTGCGCCAGGTATGTTTCCCAGCCGATACCACACTCGCCGCATTTCTTCTATGCCACCTTGACGATTAAGCTCTTCTCCGATCTGCGTCGCGATGGGCTCTAAGCTTGCAATAGCTGTTCTATCGTTTTGAGTGTAGGCGTTGCAGAGCCGGCGCAGCGTATCAAGCATTTCTTGTTCGCTCATAGTACCTACTCCCTTTTTATGGACTTCGATCGTAGTCGGCGTGTGCTTCGGGGCCGTGCTCCAAGAAGCTTGCCTCACAATAATCATTTCAGTTTCGCTAGCTCCAATGGCTAACCACGGTCCCGCGTATGCCATCACTCCCCTCAAAGGTCGCTTGCTCGACGTTGTCGAACGAGAAGGCGACGCCCATCAGCCGGAACTGCACCATGGCCTGCGCGAGGAAGCTCGTCGGGTTCTGAGCGTCTGGGTGAACGATGACCTTAAGCGGAGTGTGCGCGGTCATCCACTCTTTGTACGGACGACCGCGCCCATTCATTCGCGTCAAAATGGAATTCACAAACGTGTCCTTTGGCGCGAAATCCCTGTTGAAGACAATTAAGATTGCGTCAAGCACAACTCATCCTCCTTTCCTACCTTGCTAGCGCCTTGAAAGCGCTTCAGGAACTGCGTGACTGCTGCAGCTCCACCGCCCACTGTTTCTTCTGTTCCACTTCATCCTTTCGATTGGCGAACAAACTCTCAGCGATGCGCTCGAATCGCGCGATGGAGGCTACGTCGTGAAAGGCCGGATCAGTCAACAGCAGGTTAGTCAGAGCATTGAGCTTCAGCTCGTGTTCCACTTCTGCAATCACGACTACCTTGTCAGTGGAGTAATTGAGGAAGAACGGCATTGTTGTGGTGACGATCAGGTATTTTGCAGTCTCATCTTTCTGGACGAGCGCTTGGAAAGCATCGAGTACTTCTCTAGTTGATGAGAGACCGAGTTTGAGAGCAAGAGTCACCGACAAATCCTGATTGTCATCGAGCAGCGAGCCGAAGACGCTCCGGCTTGCGGGTATGGTTTGAATAAGCAGATCGGCCATCGGACCTTGCATCAAGCCAGTCTTGCCGTTGGGAAGCGTGCGAAAGGGAGCATTCGCAGGATCGAAATACCCAAACTTTAGTTTGTCGCGTCCCTTGAATGCGTAGCGAGTAAAGACTCAAGTTTTATCGGACATCATTTCATCAAAACCGAATGCCGCTCGTGATCGTCGCAGGTGATTCGCCCGGCAGGTTATGTAGCAACGAACCTTCATTGACCGCGCTTGGCACCAGGAAGAGCAGTTTCTGCTTCTGCGGCGGTTTTGCTCTCACGAAGATCGAGTGGTCTTCTTTCTCCGCCAGCCCCCACATGTCCGAGCCGCCCATCGAAAAACCAACACAGAGGACGTCGATTTCCTTGCCTCCGAATTGATATCGTAGTGGAAACTCGGAACTCTTCATCTCATTCAAGTCGGCCTTTTCCGATGCCAGTAACAGTTGGATCACGACCGTTTTGCTGTGCTCGGGATCAGATGGTCGTAGTTTGGCCGGCAGTTTTTCAATCGTGCTCTTTGCGTCAACGTAATCCTTGATCAGCGCGACATCCTGAATCTCGAATCGTTGCTTCGGGTCCTTGTATGGCTTGAACGAATTGGCGGCCTTCTGGCCAAGGCTGCCAGCAGGTTCATTGCTGCTCGCCAGTCGACTGCAACCAAACATAGCAAGAAGAATCACCGCGCTCGCGGCGTAGGCTTCTGCTCTCATCTTTAGCCTCCTCATTACCCTGTCTTCAGGTACTGTGCGAAAAGCTCCTCATCGGTCTTACTGAGGTCGGCCTTGCCGATGTTCTCGAGTCTGTTTTGGTCATTGATCACATAAACCAACCCCGCTTTGCCGGATTCACCCGCAACTGTGCTGTCAACGCGAAAAATCACAATGTTGCCTTTTACCCACGCATCGGGGCGATAGCCTCCCTCCGGGAGAAACGACACCTTTACCTTTCCTTTCGTTGAAACACCATCCCCCTTAACAATGAGAACCGCATCGGCCTTTTTCCCGCACGAAGAGAGCAGAAGAGATAGGCAAACTGTTGTCACCAGTAAATGCTTGCGTCTCATCGATGTTCTCCTTCTAGGTCAGCTGCGAACGGTCGTCGTCCGCCCAGCGGTTCAATCAGCCATCCAAACCAATCGCACTCTGCATGCGTGTCGAAAGATTTGCGATGCGCGCGCGCCAATTTCCTCAGCCTACCGGGACTTCAAGCCTTACAGCTTTCGTTCTTGTTTGCGCAGCCACGGTCCAAGCTCAGATTCCAATTGCCGCTCAGCTTCCGGCCCGGCAGCCACAGGGAGCGAAATGATATTGCTGACGATTGCTCAAACCTAAGAAAACCGCGACACTGAGCAGCATTATGCTTTTCATTCTTGTCTCCTCTCGCTGGCCAACTCGCTGAGCAAGCGTTCCATCGTTCCCACCCTGGCTTGCAAGGTCTCTTTCTCCTTTTGCTGGATTTGCAACTGCGTCCGCAGGTCATCCAACAAGGCGCCTCTATCCCTGACGATCTGGTGCAGCGCCTGAATAGCCGCAAAAGCCACTCCCTGCGCGTCTACCGGGCAGATATGCTTCTCGTCCTCGCCGACGCCAAAGGCTGCGGCAAAGTCCTGGGCCATCGGGCCGATGTGCCGGATCGACGGATCGTCCCATTTGTAGTTCCAAGTCTGAACCGGAAGCTTCGACAGCCGCTGCAGAATCAACCCCGGGTCCGCGGTCTCGAACGCCTCCTTCAGATTGAGATCAGAAACCGGAATGCAAGTGCAGATTTTGTTGCAGGTGCAAATCGTGCGACCGCCGCCTCCGCCGCCACTGTAACCGCCGCCACGGCGACGGCTCGGCCGACTAGGAGGAGGAACATAAGCCCTCTCTGCTCCAGGGACGCAGTTGCAAGTGCAAACGGCTCCCGGCGGGATAGGCGAACCGCAGGGCAGCGTGTAGGTGATAGTCTGCCCGGTCACCTTATCGTAAACGTTGTAGGTTATTCCCTTGACCTCGGAAGAATTGACGGCGACATCGAACAGGAAAGTGCGAAAGCCGGGCTTCTCTAAGTCCCACAGCGTGACCACGCCAGAGTAGTCGCCAGTGGCAAGAGTCTTGCTATCCGGTGTAATCGTCATTGCTTTCGCGTCCGAGCCCGGCGCTTCCAGAGTGGCAAGCAACCGACCATCCGGCAATGACCAGAGTCTGATGCTTCCCCCTGCCGCCAACGAAAGCAGCCATCGCCCGTTGGGCGCGAAAACAATCCTTGCTTGCTCGCGTCTGTATCCTCGCTCGCCCTGTTCTTCCAGGGTGGCAAGCAACCGTCCCTCGGCGAGCGCCCACAGAGTAATCCCGTTCCCAGAACTTGCCGCCAGCAGTTTGCCGTCCGGGGAGATTGCCAGCGCTGTTGTGTTTGGCCATTCCAGCGAGCCTACCAAGCGCCCGCCGGGCAATTCCCACAGTCTGATGTTGTCGTCATTATCACTATCGGCCACCGCAAGCAGCTTGCCGTCGGGCGCCATGGTGAGCGCAGTTATCTGGCCTTCGAACCCTACAAGTGTCTTCAGCAAACGTCCCTCGGGGAGCGCCCAGATTTTCACTGTACGGTCCTCTCGATGATCGGTGGCCGTGACCAGGAACTTGCCATCTGGCGCAACGAGCAACGTCTTCATTTCGCCTTTTTGCTCGGGCAGCGTCGCCTGCAATTTCGCCTCGGGCAGCGACCAGATTTTTGTAGTCCCATTGAGGTCGATGGAGGCCAGCGTGCTCCCGTCTCCGCTGAGCAAGATCCTTCGAACTCCTGATTGGTGGCCATCCAGTGTTGTAAGCAATCGTCCCTTGGGGGCGGTCGGCTTTGCCGTTCTGGGGGGAGCCTTCTTGCCCGTTTTTTGTGCTGCCGCGGGCGCGGGCGGCGCTCCGTCGGGTAGAGCCCACAACTTGATTGTCTTATCGCTCGATGCCGTGATGATGGTCTTGCCATCGGCAGTGATAGTTACATCAGTGACGCTCTCTTTGTGGCCGTCCAGTGATGCGAGCAGTTGACCGCCGGGCAACGACCAAAGCTTGGCTGTCCGATCATTTGAAGATGACGCCAACATCCTGCTGTCCGCCGATGTGCCCAGCGCCGTCACCATCTCGGTGTGCGCCCGCAGCGTCTTATCGGGCGGCTTGCTGGCGGTGAGAACCGGATCTGAGAGGTACCGGAGGAAGCCTCTCGGCCGCAGACCCCACAGCGCGATCTGCCCGCCGCCGTCCCCAGTAATAAGCTGCTGCCCGTCGGTAGTGAATATCGCCGCGCTCGTTTGGCCGCGCGTCTGTAGCTGCGCCAGCAACTGGCCCTCCGGCAGAGACCACAGTCCGGACGAGCCGTAGCTGACTATCGAGAACAGTATTCGACCGTCCGGCGAGAAGAGGAGATTGCTTACGTTGTATCCGACCTTCTCCAGCTTTCGAATGAGCTTCCCTTCGGGCAGTGACCAAAGGAACAAGCTCTCTCTTGATGTGCACGCGAGGGTCTTTCCATCGGGCGACATGGCGAGCGCGGTTATCGTGTCTCCCGGCTTGAGCGTCGCCAGCAGGTGGCCGTCCGCCAGAGAGCGCAATTCGATGTCGTACGAGCCAATCGCGATGATCTGGCTATCGGGCGTGATGGCGAAGCGGCCCGCAGAATGCTGACCCAACGTCATCAACAGCCGGCCTTCCGCCAACGACCAGAGCTTCAGTCGGCCTTCCTTGCTCCCGGCCGCCAGCACCTTGCCATTTGCCGTCAACCGAAGCGACTGCACGGGACCCGGATGCCCTTCAAGAGTGGCGAGCGGGAGGCCTTCTGGCAGCGACCACAGCCTCACCGTCCGATCATTTGCGCCGGAGACCAGCAACTTTCCATCCGCCGTGATTGCGATAGCATTGATGACGTCCGTGTGATCGTCGATCATCTTTCTCAACTGGCCTTCGGGCAGCGACCATAATCGCAGCGTATCGGCGGACGCTGTAACCAGCGTCTTGCCGTCGGGAGTAATCGCGAGGTCGTTCACGTCGCTTGTATGAATGGGCAAGGTTGTCAGCCACTCGCCTTGTGGCATTGACCACATCTTTACCGTGTTATCGTGAGAGCCGGACACCAACGTCTTGCCGTCGGGCGTGAGGGCCAGCTCGCTCACCTGACTGACATGAGCGAGCGGACCTTTCTCGGGAGCCTTGAGCGCGTTCTCGGCTTGAAAGCTTCCATAGTCTCTTGCGGCCGCCTCACTGCGCGACTCTATGAGGAACAAAGCAGCCGCAGCGCCAATGCCGACGCCCAACACTCCTCGCCGATCCATTTGCGTGTCCCAAGGCATGCGAGTCACCGGCACGATCTCGGGAGGTTCCTCGGCACCATCCGCATACACCCGAGCCAGCTCAAAGCGTGGCCTTTCGATTTTCATACGAACAACTCCTTTCCCCTCGGACGACCAACTGCGCCGCTTTCTTCATGCCAAAACAACCCGCCGGATTCGGCGATCTTTTCGAGTATCTGATCTTTGGTCAGCTCGCGCGTGATGTGACAGCGATCCGAACCTTGAAATTCCTCGTCGCCGTTAATGGTCAAAGCTTTGTGATAGCAATCACCCGCGCAGGTCCATTTCGCGAAGCAGCCCTGGCAAAACTCGCGGTGCTGAACTGCCAGGCCCCTCAGATTGTTCAGCACCGGCAGGTTGAATCTGAACTTGCCCTCCTGCTTGTCTGGCTCGCCGTAGAAAAAGAACTTCGCCCAGGGATTATCCTCCGAAAACACTTCGTAGCATGACGACACGTTGCCGTCCGGCGAGAGCGCGAAACTGTCTTGCGATACTCCGCAGAAGTGATTGGTCAAGATGCCAAGACGCGCGGCGGAATAACTTATCTCTCGCCCATAACTATGCGCGATCTTCTGGGCTTCGCGGTAAGCGGCTATGAAGTCTTCGGTTTCTGCCGAGGGCGCGCTTGTCCATCTGCCAAGCTGATAAGCGGGCTCGACCTGTATTTGTTCAGCCAGAAAGTTTGAGCAGATGAATTCGACAGATTCGGGAAGATTGGCGATCTGGTCTCGTGTGACCGTTACGCGCAGACCATAGGGGAAACTCGCTTCATCGAAGCGTCGAATTGTATGCATGACCAGATGACTGGAGCCTTGTCCCAGGACCGTCAACCGGTGTTTGTCGTGCGCCGACGGCAAACCGTCGAATGAGATGTTGACGCTGTGGAGATTGGCGATGATCCAATCTATCTGCGCATCGCTGAGCACACCGTTTGAGGCGGAGGCCCCTCGCGCTTCAAGATTCAACGCCGCCGCTTTTTCGCGAGCATAATCGTAGGAGTCAACCATCACCCGCCAGTTGACTGTCGGCTCGCCGCCGCCGTGATAAAGCACTTCAAAATATGGCGCACCCCGCTTCCCTGCGTTGCTGGCCACGAAATCAATGCCACGCTTGGCCACCGAGAGGGGCATGTATTTTGTGGGTGTGTCTCCCGCCGATGCGTAGCAGTAGGTGCATCGCAGGTTGCAGGCGGTAGTCAGGAATAATGTTACCGAGGTCGGTTCGGGGTCGCCTTTGAACTCACTGATCGGCAGTTGCTCGGGCGACGCGTCGAGGATCTCGATCCTCCGCAAAAATTCCGTGAGCAGCCCGTCCGGATCCTCCGAGTAGTCGAAGCGGCCGGCTTTGAGGTTCGCAAGAAAGTTGACTACTGTTCGGTTAGCTACAAACGCGGCGCGGCGCAGCGGGGCGTAGATGACGTAGCGGTGGTCGTCCAAAGGTACGATGAATAACTCGGCCGAGACAACCGGCGCTGAACCGTTGCCAGACATAGATTTGCCTCCGCTACTTGTTTGCCTCCAGGGTGCGGACAACCTTCCACAGTTTCGAGCCTTTGTCAGGTTCGACCTCGACCT
>WNGG01022263.1_pt1 | contig 14776 bp, 14 predicted proteins | sample 5400661 | NCBI WGS metagenome assembly WNGG01 (sample SAMN13153372, study PRJNA577476) | soil metagenome | isolation source: 100 cm soil or saprolite under Garry oak tree replicate 1 | place: USA:California | collected 2016-06-15
CGAACCTGCTGACTATGATGTGGCGACCGACGCCACGCCAGATCAGGTTATGCAAATTTTCCCTGAAACATATGCCGTCGGGGAAAAGTTTGGGGTTGTCTTGGTACCCGCGCCCTCACACCTCGCAAACGAAAACGAAGTAGTTGAGGTAGCCACGTTTCGCAGCGATATTGGATACAGCGATGGCCGGCATCCTGATCAAGTCCGCTACAGCAAGGATCCTCGTGAAGATGTCGAGCGCCGCGACTTCACTGTGAATGGTCTGCTCCTCGACCCGATCAAGGACGAAGTCCTCGACTTCGTCGGCGGACGCAAAGATTTGGAAGCAGGGGTAATCCGAGCCATCGGCGAGCCCGAGCGTCGCCTTGCCGAAGACAAGCTTCGCATGCTGCGAGCGGTGCGTTTTGCCGCGCGCTTTGGCTACACCATTGAGCCTGTAACTTTTGCAGCCATTCAGAAAGCCCCGCAAATTCATCAAGTCAGCCGCGAGCGGGTGCGCGACGAACTCACCAAGATGTTGACCGAGGGTCATGCGCGAAGCGCTTTCCTCCTGCTGGATCAGACTGGTTTGCTGCGCGAGGTACTGCCAGAAATTTCAGACATGAAAGGAGTCGAACAGCCACCACAGTTTCATCCGGAAGGCGACGTTTTTGTGCATACGCTGCTTTTGCTCGACAAGCTGCCGCAGCCTTGTCCGCCAACCCTGGCCTGGGGCGCGTTGTTGCATGATGTGGGCAAGCCTGCGACGTTTCGCATCGCGCCAGACCGCATTCGCTTTGACGGGCATGTGGACGTCGGAGTAAAGATGGCAGAAGAGATCTGCGGGCGTCTACGCTTCTCCAATGACGATGCCGCGCAAATCCTCGCGCTGATTGGCAATCACATGCGCTTTGCCCAAGCGCAGCAGATGAAGGAATCCACGTTAAAGAAGTTCATGCGGATGGCTCGCTTCGAAGAGCATCTGGAACTGCATCGCATGGACTGCCAGGCGAGTCATGGTGATCTGACCTCATTCAATTTCCTCCGCGAGAAGATGGCCGCGACACCGGCGGAAGTTATGCGGCCTGCCCCTTTGATTACGGGCGACGATCTGATCGACGCCGGCTACTCACCAGGTCCTCAGTTTAAAGAGATTCTCGCAGCTATTGAAGATGGGCAACTTGAGGGCCGCTTGCGCGACCGGGATGCAGCCATGGAATTCGTGCGCCAGCAGTTTCCGACCGTGTGAGGGCCGGAAGGCTTTCACCGAGGTAGTGCTAAAATCGAAATTTCTTGCGCGATAGGTAAAGTTTGAAGATGAATCGGCCAATGGAGCACGCGGCAGTAGGTCTGGAAAAAATAATGACCCATGCGTTACGCCGGGTTCCTGCGCGAGAGGCGCCTCTACTCGCGTGGCCACTGGCCTGCGGACATGCTGTCGGCGAGAGAACGCGGGCGATGGATTTCGCGGACGGTATTCTGCGCGTCGAGGTTCCGGACGCGAACTGGCGGGCCGAGTTAAAAGTGCTTGCACCGAAATATGTCGCTGTCATCAACCGCTACGTCAGCGAGAGCGTCAAACGGATTGAGTTTGTCATTGCAGGAAAGGTCGCGAGCGAGGGCGCCCGCGCCACACCAGCATGAAAGTTACTGCAAAAGACGTAAGCTACGTGGCTGACTTGGCTAATCTAGAGCTGAGCGACGAAGAACGCCAGCGCATGGTGCGCGACCTCAACTCCATCTTGGATTACGTCGATCTTCTGAATGAGCTGGATACTTCCTCCGTGCAAGCGATGGCGCAAGTCTCCGACCGATACGGCGTAGATCGATCGGACCAACGGAGCGATCGTTTTGCTTACGCCATTCGCGAAGATATCAAGGAGGGGTTGCGCAAGTCGCTTCCCCATGACGTGGCGCTTCAGAATGCTCCAGAGTCCGACGGAACCTTCTTCAAAGTTCCGAAAGTGATTGATAGGTAGAGAAGAGCTAGCTGCCGGCCTGCGAATTCCGCGTGAATCTAAACTCACTTACCATCGACGCCGTGCGCTCCGCCGTGCAGGATCGCAAGGTCACAGCTACCGCCTTGGCCGAAGAGTTTTACACCGAGATCCAAAAGGATGATCCGCGGATAGGGGCTTACCTGATTCTGTCCAAGGATCGCGCGCTGGAGCAAGCAGGCCGCATGGACCAACTGGTGTCTCGAGGAGAGAAGTTGCCTCCACTGGGAGGCGTGCCCATCGGAATCAAGGACGTGCTGACAACGCGCGGTGTCCGCACCAGTGCTGGCTCGAAGATCCTGGGCAATTATGTTCCTCCTTATGACTGCACGGCGGTGTCTCGCCTGGAAGCGGCGGGAGCGGTGCTCCTGGGCAAAACCAACTGCGACGAGTTTGCTATGGGCTCGTCCAACGAGAACTCGGCGTGGCATCCTGTGCGCAACCCTCGTGATCCATCGCGCGTCCCCGGAGGTTCTTCAGGCGGATCAGCGGCCGCGGTAGCAGCGGACATGGCGGTTGCCGCACTCGGCTCTGATACTGGCGGCTCCATTCGCCAGCCAGCGTCATTCTGCGGTGTGGTCGGACTGATGCCCACATACGGTCGTGTTTCGCGTTACGGGCTAGTTGCTTTTGCCTCATCACTCGACCACATCGGCCCGATTACTAAAACGGTGAAGGACGCAGCCATCGTGCTTCGAACCATCGCTGGGCACGATTCGATGGATTCCACTTCTGCTGACCTTCCGGTGCCGGACTATGTTGCTGAACTCGAGAAGCCAGTTCAGGGGTTGAAGATCGGCGTCGCAAAAGAGTATCTGGGGGAAGGACTCGACCGCGAGGTGCGCTACGCGGTAGAAGCTGCGATCCAGAAGTTAGAGAGCCTTGGGTGCAAGATCGTAGAAATTTCGCTTCCACATACCAAGTACGCCATTCCGACCTACTACATTGTCGCAACCGCCGAGGCTTCGTCGAACCTGGCTCGCTTCGACGGCGTGCGCTACGGTTATCGAGCCCGCGATGCGCGCACTCTCTCGGAAATGTATCGGCGAACCCGGGACGAGGGTTTCGGCGCAGAAGTGAAACGCCGGATCATGCTGGGAACCTACGCTCTAAGCGCCGGCTATTATGATGCCTATTATTTAAAGGCGCAGAAGGTGCGCACCCTGATTGCTCGAGACTTCGAAGAGGCTTTTAGCAAAGTGGACGCGATTGTGACCCCGACCTGCCCCACCGCCGCGTTCAAGCTCGGTGAGAAAGCGGAAAATCCGCTGGCGATGTACCTCGCCGACATTTATACGGTGACGGCTGACCTCGCAGGCATTCCTGGTATTTCCATCCCCTGCGGTCAGACCAGGGAAAATTTACCCATCGGGTTACAGATCCTGGGACGCCACTTTGACGAAGCAACCGTCCTGCGGGTTGCTCACGCCTACGAGCAAGCCGTGGCGCCAAGCGCTTAGATCGATGCTTCTATTTTCTTTTCCATCGCACGCCGTCCTTCGTGTTTTCCACGACGATCCCAGCAGCCGTTAACTCAGCTCGAATGGCATCGGAAGACTGGAACTTCCGTGAGCGGCGCGCCTGTTCCATCTCTGCGATTTTCTGTTCGATTGCGGCGTCAGATAGTTGTTGAGCGTCCACGGTCTTGAGAAGTGCATTGCTCACATCTTTCTCTCGATTTTCGGATCGAGCCCACTCCAGAATCTTTTTCATCTTCTCGGTTTCATCATCTATCAGCACAGCAAAGATCTGGTCGAACTTTTCTAGGACATCGAGCAGTACCGCTGCATCGTCCTTTTTCAGCTGTCCCGCATCGATTGCAGCATTAGCCTTTCGCACCATGTCGAATATCGCAGCCTGTGCCTGCGCGGTATTGAGATCGTCTTCCATCCCTGCCCGGAAGCGTTGCAATGTGTCGCGCGCGAGTTCGGCCATTGGTTCGGTTGTCCCCTGCGGAAATTGTCCTACTTCCAGTCTTGACTGGAAGTTTCGCAGGCGCTCAACAGATACAGCCGCCTGCTTCAATCCGTCGAACGTGAAATTGAGCTGATTACGGTACGGCACCGAAGCTAACAAGAAGCGGATGGAAGAAGGCTTGTGTCCTTTCAGCACCAGGTCTCGCAGCGTAAAAAAATTGCCCAGACTCTTGGACATTTTCTCCCCTTCCACCAGCAGGAAGCGCGCATGAAACCAGAAGTGAACGAATGGCTTGCCCGTCAGCGATTCAGACTGGGCGATCTCGTTTTCGTGATGGGGAAAAATGAGGTCTTCGCCGCCGGCGTGGAGATCGAAGGTTTCACCCAGCTCTTGCATGGACATGACGGAGCATTCGATATGCCAGCCGGGACGCCCTGGACCGATCGGCGTTTCCCAGAAAGCCTCGCCGGGCTTAGGCGCCTTCCACAGGGCGAAATCGCGCGCGTTATCTTTGTCGTAGTCGTCCACATCTACTCGCGCTCCGTCTTCCATTCCGGCGAAGTCTTTCTTGGACAGCTTGCCGTAGCCGGGAAATTTCGCGATACGGAAATAATACGATCCATCTTCAGCACGATAGGCACAACTCTTCTTCTGGAGGTCGGCGACAAACTGGGCCATCTCCGGAATATGCTCGGTCGCCCGCACCAATACCGGCTGTTCGATATTCAGCACCGCGGCGTCCTCCAGAAACGCCTTCTCGTACTTTGCAGTGTATTGTTGAACCCTGAGACCCGCGTGCGCGGCGTTATGAATGATTTTGTCGTCCACATCGGTGATGTTCATAACGTGACGAACTGTATATCCGCTCTGGCGCAAAAACCTCCGCAGTACATCCACAGCCACAAAAGTCCGGAAATTTCCGATATGCCCGTAGTCGTACACGGTGGGTCCGCACGCGTACATGCGAACCTCGTTGTTGCGAATGGGTTGAAACTGTTCCACTTTTCCGGACAGCGTGTTGTAGAGACGCAGCGCCATGGTTCAATCGGATTGCAGACAGAATCTTTGATTGTAGGAGGACGAAAGAAATAGGGTCAAATCACGTGGACACCGGTTGATGATTGCCCCGGAGCCGTTTTCCGACAAACAAGACGTAATGCAGGCCGGAGATGATCGTAAACGCGAAGGTTGCCCGCAAGAAGGTGAGCCGCGCAATCCATACCCAGCGTGATGGATTGACGTCAAAGAGTAAAACGAAGAAAACCGCCGCAACCTGGGCGAAGGTGTTGGCCTTGCCAAAAATGCTGGGTCGAAAATCGCGCAGTCCAGCGATGGCATACAGCACCGCGCTGGCGCACAAGATAGAAATATCGCGGCTGAATACCAGCACAGTAAATTTCCAAGGAATTTTGTGCAGAATCGAGAGCACCAGAAACATGGTGCTTAGCAGGAGTTTGTCGGCAATCGGATCGAGGTACTGACCAAGTGTGGTTTGCTGTTTTAGGGTGCGCGCGAGCAAGCCATCGAGGGCGTCGCTGAGACCAGCCAATACGAACAAAACCAGCGCCCAGGAATAATGGCCGCCAACAAGATTAATGACGATAAAAGGCAGAAACGCCATGCGCAAGAGGGTGAGCTGATTCGGCGCCGTGAGAAGTTGGGAAAGCTTCACTACCCGCCCTCTTTCGCAGGATAGGGGGCAAACACATCCGCTGGATCCAGGCCAGTTTTCGCGGCAAAGCGTTGCGAGAGTGAAGAGATATTGCCGTCGGGCAAGTCCAGTTCCATACGCTCCATACGATGTGTCGGAAAGAAGACTATTCCTGGAGAAACCTTTTCGTCTTCTTTCACCATCGAGACCAAGTCCTCAAATGAAGCCAACTCGATCCCGCACAAGCAAACTCCTTCGGGGCCCAGCGAAAGCATCGCTCCCCAGAATTTTTCCCGTGGATTGCCCAGCGTGAGCACCACCATGGTTCGGGGTTGAAACGGATTTTTGCCTGGAACTGCCAAAGCATCGCGTTCATCGACATTTTTCACAGAAACGATTGTCGCCGGAGAATGGCGGACTTTGCAACTGCGCCTCCGCGGAAAGACGTTAGAAAGAATACGATTCGCCGCCACGTGATGCTGATGCTCTGAGCCGCAGCACAACTCAAGATGGCAATTGAGCCGACTTCGCAATCTCTAGAGTGACACGCGTTTTACGCTTGTAGGCAAGATTGGCCATGTGCGCCGCGATAGCTGAGCGGTATCCGATGTCTACAGAAGCATTGGGGGTCTTGCGAGTGCGCATGCATTCAACCCAATTCGCCATGTGATTCTGATCGGCACTCTTGCCGGTCAGCGCTGCGCCTTGCGCCCGGTTTACCTTCTCGGGAAAATAGCGAGTGCTTTCTTCAGAGTTGTCACGAACCATGTCGTTGGCTCCTGCGACATGCTCGATAGTACCGTCGCTCCCCAGGAAATGCTCCCCCAACCCGTAACGGCTATTGCTGAAAGTGGATTGCCAGGTAACGACGGTATCGTTGGGGAAATCCAGTGTCACCGCAATCGTGTCCGGCACTTCGCGGCCATCTTTTTCCGAGAATACCCCGCCTGACATGTAGGCGGCGCTCGGCAAGGGCAGATCGAGCGCCGTCATGATCCAAGCAATCTGGTGAACCATGTTTTCGGTCACATTGCCGCCAGAAAACTCCCAGAAGGGTAACCTTCCCCACCAGTCCATCTTTAATCCATTTTTTTGCATCTGCCAGGGCGCCGGAACTTTCGTGCTGCAATCCGATCTGGATCACGCGGTCGGATTTCTTTGCAGCTTGCAGGCATTGATCGGCCTCAGGGATAGACCAGGTCATGGTTTTTTCGGCATATAGATCTTTGCCGGCGGCGAGCGTGTCCATAAAGTGTCGCGCGTGGATATGCAATGGGCTGGCGACAATCACGCCGTCGACATCCTTCATGTCAAGCAATCGGCGATGATCGTCCAGCGTCAGAATTCCAGGCGCCGCTTTTTTGGCTTCTTCACGACGACGACTGTAGATATCCGCGATCGCTACCAGTTGAATATCGCGCAATTCTGAAACTTGATTCAATAGTTCCTGACCACGTCCGCCCACACCGATCATCCCTACGCGCACACGATCATTTGCTCCAAGTACCCGCGCCGGTGGATAGGCCAGAAAAGCCGCTGCGCTCAAAACGCTCTGTTTTACGAAATCACGCCGCGTGTTCTTCGCCATTTTTATGCACCTCGCTTACCAGTTCCACATAGTCCCGTCGAGCTTGCGGTTCACGGGCAGATAAGCGCGCTCATACGGAAACTTGGCCGCCAACCCCTCGTCAAAATCTACCCCGTGCCCCGGCTTATCTCCGGGGTACAAATAGCCGCCCGTGAAATGATAGGCATGCGGGAAGACCTCGTCCGTTTCTTTGGTATGCCGCATGTACTCCTGAATTCCAAAATTGCTGACCGAAATGTCGAAGTGCAAGGCCGCGCCCAGTGTCACCGGCGAAAGATCGGTTGCACCATGACTTCCAGTGCGCACGTGATACATTTCTGCAAAGTCTGCGATTTTCTTTAGCGGCGTGATTCCGCCGCCGCGGACCACGGTCATTCGCAAATAATCGATCAACTGTTCGGTGATTAGAAGATTGGCGTCCCACACTGTATCGAAAATTTCACCAACCGCCAAAGGCGTGGTGGTGTGTTGGCGAATGATGCGAAATCCCTGCTGCAGTTCTGCTGCTACGGGATCCTCAAGCCAGAAAAGATGATACGGCTCCAGTTCCTTACCCAGCCGGGCGGCCTCGATTGGGGTTAAGCGATGATGCGAGTCGTGCAACAGGTGGATTTCGTCCCCATACTTTGCGCGCAGGGCTTTGAACAATTTTGGGACCTGCATCAAGTATCTCTCTGTGGACCACACATTCTCAGGGGGCAAACCTTTTGCCGCCGGTTCGTAGAACATCTTATCGTCGGACACGCCGTAGGTCGTGGGCAGTCCAGGCACACCGGACTGTGCGCGCACCGCGAGATATCCCTGCTCGATATATTTCCCGACTTCGTCGCCGGTTTCTTCGATATCTCGGCCGTTGGCGTGGCCGTAAACCATGACGCCAGTGCGGCTCTTTCCCCCCAGCAAATTATATAAAGGCGTATTTAACAACTTGCCCTTGATGTCCCACAGCGCCATATCCACCGCGGCAATCGCGCTCATGGTGACTGGCCCTTTGCGCCAGTAAGCTCCGCGATAAAGGTATTGCCAGATGTCTTCGGTCTGAAATGGATCGCGTCCAATAAGGCACGGGATCACATGGTCAGTGAGATAACTGGCCACCGCAAGCTCGCGGCCGTTTAAAGTGCAATCGCCGAGACCACAGATTCCTTCATCGGTGTAAATCTTCAGCGTGACAAAATTTCTCCCTGGCGAACAGACAAAGACCTTTGCATCTTTGATCTTCATCTGCGTGCCTCGCTGACTTGTTGCAACGACGAGTCTCCCGAAGAGATTGGCGGTAATTTACAGCGCTCCTGCTTTTTGCAGCTCGTCCCTCATTCCCTTCCAGCTTTCTATGGTGGATGCTTCCGGTGAGCCGGCGCCGCGCCAATGAGTCTCCAGGCTGACAGCGTGGTGATAACCATCACGTTTGAGCGCCTTGAACTGGCCTACCCAATCGACAATGCCTCGACCCATCGCTGCCCAGTCGTAGCCATCCACTTTCCGTACCATATCTTTGCAGTGGCAATGACCAATGCGATCCTTCGGCAGCAGATTGTATCCATCGGGGTAAGGATTTTCACCATGAGCGGCGGCGTTCCCAGGATCCCAGTTCAACTTGAAATGCGGAGACCGCACTGCACCCAGCACCTGTGCCGCCTCAGCTCCTGTCGCGGTGTTACACGCGGCCTCATTTTCCAGAACCAAGATCACGCCTTTTTTTCCGGCTTTGTCGGCGGCAGCCCGCAATCTTTCATTGAACGCGGCACGATATGGTTTCTGATCATCAAGTCTCCAGAAATCAAAGCAACGTACACGGTCAGTCCCAAAAGTTTTTGCTAATTCGATACTGCGATCGAGCACTTCACCTTGCTGATCAAACGTAAAATCGGCATTGAACTGATCGCGCTTCGGGCTGAACTTCGATATTGGTGCGCCAGGCCAATCCACTTTAAATAACGGGCTCGCAATATCCGTGACTCGCAGATTGTTCTCTTTCAGTATGCGGCCCGCTTCGGCAATTTGGTGCGAATCCAGCCTGAGCACGTTCTTGTCCCATAGGCTACGCAGTTCGATCCATCGCATGCCGAGTTTTTGTGAGGCGACTTCGCACGCATGGCCAAAGTCCTGCGCAATCTCGTCATTGATGACGGCGATTCGAAACGGTGATTTCACGACGTCTGGGGATTTAGGCATTTCCAGAGCCGGGAGTTTCATAGCGGCCGCCAGTGCAGCAGTCTTAGCGAAAAATTCACGACGCGAACCCCGAAACGGCATTAAACCCTCCTCCCGGCCAGCCAAACAGGGCTCACTGAACACTCCGAGTCTAGCGCTGCATTATCATGATTCTCTCAGAGTATGGCAATCCATATCGGTCTGATTGGCGGCGGAAATATCACGGAGACGCATGCACGCGCGGCGCGTGCGATTGCTGGTGTGGAGATTGCCGCAATCTATGGCACAAATGCGGACAAGGTTGATCGCCTCTGTCGCGAACACGGAGGAACGCGGTATCAGGACTTCGAAGAATTTCTTGCGCACCGCCCGATGGACTTGGTTGCAATAGGAAGTCCGTCAGGACTGCACGCGACTCAGGGAATTGCGGCAGCCCAGCGCGGGCTGCATGTGTTGACCGAGAAGCCTATCGATATCAGCACCGAACGCGCTGATGCACTGATCGAAGCAGCCGACCGCAACCGCGTAAAACTTGGTGTGATTTTTCAGGACCGGCTGAAGCCGGACATTTGCAAACTCAAACAATGGGTCTCAAGTGGCGTGATTGGCAAACCGATTCTCGCCGATGCGCGCGTGAAATGGTATCGGCCTCCTGGCTATTACGACAATTCGCGGTGGCACGGAACATTGTCACTCGATGGCGGCGGGGCATTGATAAATCAAGGCGTCCACACCGTCGATCTTCTGCTTTGGCTGTTCGGCGATGTTACTCGTGTCCAAGCGCGCACCTCCACGGCTCTGCATGCGATTGAGGCTGAAGACACCGCGGTCGCAATCCTCCAGTTCGCCAGCGGCGCGCTCGGAGTTCATTCTGGAGCACGATCGCATCGTGGCGGCAGATTTGCGGAATCCGCCCGCGGATACCAACGCTGACGCTACCCGGGACCGAAATCAGAGTTCTTCATCTCCGGTCGTCAGCGACTTCCGTGGACATCAAGCGGTATTTGAAGATTTTATTCAGGCTATCCAACACGACAGGATGCCGGTGTGCGACGGCCGCGAGGGGCGACGAAGTCTAGCGGTAATTGAAGCAATTTATCGCGCTGCGCAGAAACCAGACAGGGTCGTCGATGTGTGAAGGTCACTGTTGTTCATAACCGAGCCGTCGGGCACAATCGTGCAATATTTGACATTCCCATGACGGGCGTTTGGGATTTTTCGGATGCGTCAAATCGCTAGGTATACGCCCGACCAGATGCAAGAACACCGCTGCTGAATGTTTGTAGGCGGGAACCGGCTCCCGAAAAGCTACGTTGCCCATATACTGCAGCGCATCGGAAACCGCGTAATAGTCTGGATTGCCGCTCTCCCATAGCCGGTCCCGCTCGGCAAATTTCTCCGGTGCGAAGGTTGCCAGCCCGAGCAAATAATCCGATCCATACTCAATCATGTCGATGCCCAGATCGTTTCCCGTATAGATACGAAAATCCGGCCGATACGAATCGCGGAGAGCGAGCCGTTCGAGTTCGACCAGCCGGTCGAGCGAGGAATGTTTTATCCCCCTGATCTCCGGAATATCCATTAAACACCGGACAGTTTCTTCATCAAAAATTTCGCCGTTCGGCGCGAACATAGCGGCCAATTCAAAAGCCAGCACATGCGGATATCCTCGACACACTGATTGATAAGTCGCTGCTTTCTCTCTGGCAGGGGTGCCGCGCAGACGGACCGTCTGGAACAAAATAGGGATTCCCCCGAAACTTACGATGGAGTCGATCTGCTGCTGGTAGAGGGCGACTATCTCGCCCGCTCGATCTTCGATGTAGGCTCCCGCCACAAAGGGCACATCTTTCCCTAGTGCCTCTCCCGTCCATCGCAGAACGTCTTGCTTTTCTGCATCGGTCAGATAGTTTACATAGCCGGTGTCCATATTGACGGCGTTCATTAATCCGGCGCGATGCGTCGCGACCAAATGCTGTTGAAATGCTTCCACGGCCACTTTCCCGTCTGACTCATATGGCAGCAAGGCCGCTGCGATGCCTTGCACCTGGCGACCAAAGCGCCGTCGCTGGGCCAGAGATTCGATGCTCACGGGCTGAGTCGGAGGCTTCAAGACGATTGACCCTCAAGCATTAGCGGGTGTCCCTCGGGCATGGGGAGTCAGTGCTTCTTCAAAATGATGAGCCGCTCGGCGAACTCAGAAGTCTTGTAGTAACTGTCCAGCGGGTAACAACCAGACGGCAATTCGTTGCGAGGCGCAGTTGTGCAATCACTGAAAGTTCTGCAAATTCGCTTGTGCTGGATCATCTTCCCCTCGGTTGCGTCCCAGAGCAGGTCAGGGTAGGTCAATACCATTCGCCCCAGCCCAACTACGTCGACCCATTCCTGACGCACGACGGCCTGGGCCACGTTCGGCAGAAAATCCTGCAGGTAGCTGTACGCCGATCCCACAAAAATCAAATTTGGAAAACGCTTTTTCAAATGTCGTGTTACTTCCATTTGCCGAGCCACACCAATCAGCGGATCTTCCGGCGGCTGATATCCATCGGAAGGTGGATACAGAGCAGGCCGCTGAATGTGAGGATTGTAATAAGGGCTGCCCGCGGTGATATTTACGAGCCGGATTTCCAACTGCTCAAGCAGAGACAAAAAGCGAATCGTTTCGGTTAGATCCTCTTCGGTCGGAGCCAGCGGGTTTACACCAAATGCCCAACGATACGGAATCAACGTTTCGGATTTCTCAGGAATCCCGGTACCTGGCTTTCCCTCGGACGGTCGCTTCGGATCGGACAAGAAAGGTATGGTATCGAAAGCCGAAAGCCGCACGCCGATAGCTAGTTCCGGAGCGAGGGAACGTATTCCCTGCACAACCTCCCGCAGGAATCGGGTTCGGTTCTCAAAACTGCCGCCGTAACGCCCTTCTCGTGTATGAGCGCCGAGAAATTCGTGGCCGAGGTAGCCATGGCAATGCTTAATGTCGACAAAGTCGAATCCCAGATGCCAGGCCATCCAGGCTGCGCGGTGGAAATTCGCAATAATCTCCTCAATCTCTGCATCATTCAGTAGAGGATGATCATCCGGCAAACCCAATCGACGATCCAAGATCGGATGATGAAACAGAATGCGAGGCTCGATTCGATCATGGGCATTTGGTCGGCTGTAACGACCCGAATGCGTCAACTGTAAACCGATCAACAATCCATCGTCGGAACCTGTGGTTCGCCGATGTTCCTCTATCAATACGTTTCGCGGCCGGTGCAATCCTTCACGCGTATGTTTTGCTGCCAAGAGCTGATTCGGATTAGCGCGTCCTTCATGAGTGACCGCGACGGCTTCTCCGCCCCAAATCAATTTCGCTCCACTGCGACCGAAACGCTGCCAGCGCCTGATCGTGCTCTCTGTCGGGTTGCCGTCTGACGAACCGTCCCAACCCTCCATGGGTTGTACCGCGATCCGATTGCCGATTTTGATGTCGCCTTTGGTAAGCGGCCAGCGCAGCGGAGAGTCCGGCCCACGCGCGAGCTCCCGATCGCAAGGGAGGGTCAGATGGAGCGAACGCAGGTGCTGCTCCAAACGCGCAACGTCCTTTACAGTTCCGAGCCGAAGAATGGGTTGCGCGCTCATGCGGGCTTCCAGAGTTTGGGCAATAACTTCATTGCGTAAGCGTTGCCTATGGCTCTGAAGTTTACTCCACGTATCGCGGCCAGAACGTAGCAGGTTGTCTGGTATGATGCGGCCGGATTTCGAACTTTACCGCGCGAGGTACGTATGTCGATAACTCGACGTGAAATGTGTCTTCTGTTAGCGGCTGGCTCTTTCCCGGCCACTGTTGGATTGGAGGCTCTCGCCACCGACGACAATTCGTTGCCTTCCGCCACATATTCATTTGAGAAATTGCCGGTGAACACTTCTAAAAACGCCCAGTTTCGTCCGATTTTGAAGGGCAAGCTTGCTACGGGTGAATCCTTGGAAGCACACGAAACCACTTTGCCTCCCGGCGGCATGCCGCATCCTCCACACCATCATGTGCACTCCGAGATGTGGCTCATTCGCGAGGGAACAGTCGAACTCACCATTAACGGCACTGGGCATATTATGGGGCCGGGCTCGCTGGGATTCGTCCATTCCAATGACGAACACGGGATCAAGAATATTGGCACGACTCCGGCGATGTACTTTGTCGTAGCCGTAGGCCCCGGCGCGGGCTCATGATTCCGTTGCCATGAACCGGGCTGTTCAAACCACACCGTTACCGCCGGATTCGGACTTCAGTAGCAAAGTCTCCCGCAGGCGTTGGGGAATTGCCTGGCTGTTGGGATTTGGGGTGCTGGTTAATTACTTCGATCGCGTCAATTTGTCTGTCTCGCAAGCCGCCCTGCATAGCGAGTTCGGAATCTCTACCGTCACATTTGGATATTTGTTGAGCGCCTACAGTTGGACGTACGCTCTACTCCAAATGCCGTCAGGTCTATTGCTAGACCGCTTTGGAGTACGCCTGGTCGGACGTGTCAGCACTATTCTCTGGAGCATAGCTTCCTTCGGCGCGGCGATTTCCAGTGGAATCGGTGGCTTCTTTGCAGCGCGCCTTTTGCTTGGGATAGGGGAAGCCCCCACTTTCCCAGCTAATGCGAAAGCGATCGGATACTGGTTTCCTAAGCAAGAGAGAAGCCTGGCTACAGCGATTTTTGACGCAGCAGCAAAATTTGCGTCTGCGATCGGAGTGCCCCTGATTGGCATCCTGCTGCTGCATTTTGGTTGGCGATGGAGTTTCGCAGCTACTGGCTTCATTAGCCTTCTTTATTTTGCGCTGTTCTATGCCTTCTACCGGAACCCGAGCGAAGACAAGCGGCTTACCGTGGCAGAGCGGGAATTCATCACACGGGGCGGCGCACAACCAGAAGATCGAATTGAAGCCTCGAAAGGCGCTCCTCTTGGGTACTTACTTCGGCAGCGGGAAGTCTTGGGGCTGGCTCTCGGCTTCGCTTCTTATAACTACAGCTTTTATTTGTTATTGACTTGGTTGCCCAGCTATCTCTCCGTGACTCACCATGTGGACTTGCTCCATTCCGTCCTCTATACCAGCGCGCCATGGTTGTTCGCGACATTCACGGATTTGCTGGTAGGTGGATGGCTGGTTGACGCGCTCATTCAGCGAGGCTGGAACCCGATTCGTGTCCGCCAGGCTGTACTCATTGGAGGAACGGTTCTCGGCCTTGGAATATTTGGCGCCGCCACCGCGCACACACCGCTAGCTGCGCTGTTTTGGATCAGCCTATCTTTGGGTGGATTGGCTGCGGCCGCGCCGGTGGGATGGTCGATCCCTTCTTTGATCGCCCCGCGGGAAAGTGTCGGCACACTCGGCGGAATCATTAACTTTTGTAATCAGCTTTCGGCCATCGCCGCTCCGATTCTTACCGGATATATCGTTCAAGCAACGCATTCCTTCTCGGGAGCGTTCGTCGCCGCAGCTGCATTTTTGCTTCTGGGGAT
>WNGG01008047.1_pt1 | contig 14775 bp, 8 predicted proteins | sample 5400661 | NCBI WGS metagenome assembly WNGG01 (sample SAMN13153372, study PRJNA577476) | soil metagenome | isolation source: 100 cm soil or saprolite under Garry oak tree replicate 1 | place: USA:California | collected 2016-06-15
ATCCCAAGGTGTGATCGCTCATCGAACTCCTGCCTTGCGGCTCGCTGTTAGCTCCATGAATCTGGCGCCATCCAACACTAGATTTTTAGGAACTATCTTGTTTTGACAAGGATTATCCTCATTATACGTCAGTTCGGGAAGCCCTGACAATATTAGAGTCTGACATCCACTCATAATTTTTCGGGCGGGCCTACGGCCCGCCCCGGGAAGAGGGAGAGCGCGAGGACACCTCGCGCTCCGGCAAGGGCTCTGCCCCTATTACCTGTCCCCCAGACAGGGTGCCCCGATTTATGAAGGGGAGGTCAGGTTTTTGGGAAGAGTTTTTCATCCTGACCTCCCCAGGCGTTTTAATACATTCGCCTTATCAACACGCGCCTCCTCATAGCCAGAATCCAATCGAATGACCTGCTCGTATGCTTGTAACGCCTCCTGTTTGCTCACCGATGTAGTCATTTCCACTTGCCACGCTGGTTCCCTCACAAGAGAAGAGATAGAGTTACTGCTGGTTTGCACCTGTAATGCATATGAATATACTATAGCAAGTGCGGCATAATGTGTCAATAAAGATGAGTCACAGGCTCTCTACCACAAACCCTCTCTTCCTCAACAACTCCACTACTCGCTCTATATTCTCTGCATTTACATGCACCAGCCGACTTCCTTGAGCAACCTCTGGGCCTAGCAGTGTCTTCAACTCTTCATCTGCTTGAAGGTCCTGCAGGGCCTGGGTTGAGAGACTAAGGAGCGGGGCATGTTCTACCCGAATTGTGGATTGCTCACCGTATCCGCCTCCCCAGAGTTTGAGGCGAATCAGGAATGAAGGAGGGATGCCACCCTCACAGTAATTCTGGAGGAAGTGCACGATATGTTCCAGTGAGAGGCCAGTGCTTCGTGCTCTTTGAATCGCAGATGGTGTTATACGCCGCCAGCCTGTTGCTTCGTTGAGTTCACTGAGCCGCTCAAGCTCCGCTACCAGGTAGAGATCGAGTACGGCATGAAGAGGCTCTAGCAGGCCATCTTCGTGGAACCGCCATTGAGTTTCTCGTGCCAGGAGATGCCCACTCTCAAGGAGATTATCATGCATCGGCGCGGGTGCAAGTGCAGGCAGATAGTTACGTCGCCAGAGGGCTTCTTGTACGGCTGATAAGCCATGAGGTGCAACTTCTGCTAAAGAGGGGGTCAGGCGACGGCCCAGCAGGGAACTTGTCCCTTCGTCGGCAAAAAGTGCGTCGAGCAGAGTCGGGTCGTCTACTTCAAGTAGTGTAGCTCCACGCCATAGTTCAATACGGCGTGCCTGCCGCTCCCATTCTACTAGCGAATACTGGACATTCTGAGGAATCTCCCCACCAGCAGCCTGCTCCAGGGTCTGCTGAATGGTCTCTGCATGCAATCCCAGAGTAATGGCGCGGGTGACGCTGGCCTTCGTCAGACGATACTGTGCGATATGCTCCAGTCGTGTGCGCTCGGCAAACCGATCCAGCTTGATTAGGAGACTTTCAGAAACGGGTGCCAGCGCCACTAACTCAAAATTTGGTTGTACAATCAGCCGACCCCCAGGCGGTTCATTAATGTCTGAGGGTGTCTCGCTTGTAATAAGTGACGCCCCTGGTATCAGCCGAAAAGCACCCGGATTCTCCATGCTGTTCGTCTCTACCAGTCCTAGCCAATGCAATGGCCCTCCTACTACAGCACGGATGAAGCCTCCCTCTACCATGTGCCAGCCTTCGCGATGAGTTAGCCAACCGCGGCGCAGGCGAAAGTCGTAGCCATAGGGGTTACTGCCTATAGAATAGCGGTCGGCACGAGAACCGTACTGGCGTGGGAAGAGCAGGTAGGGGATATACAACTTGGTACGGGCGATAAACGCCGGAAATTCACACCAGGCTCCAGGTTGCTCGGAGAGCACTCGTTCCGCTATTGCTTGTCGGGAGCGGATAACTTCCTCGTGTGCAGAGTCAAGAGGGTTGGGCAACGGACGTACAATCACATCTGGCAGATAGCATAATTCATTCCAGAAAGGGGTCTCCAGCCAGAGACGATAACAACGACGGGCTCGCTCCAGCAGTGGCAAGCTAAAGAAATCTTCAGCAGGGGCGGCATACAGCGCTCCCCGGCGATTATAAAGCAGCCCCAATTTGAGCATCAGCAGGCGTATGAATAACAGGTGGGGCACTTCATTCTCTGCTCGTATCTGCTCAAGCGATGATTTGGGGCTCAATTGCCCTACCACCAGGCGCAGGGCAGAGCGTGAGAGTAAGCCGCTGCTAACTATCTGTAATCCTTCGCGTGTTATTTCCACCAGCGACCAGTAGAGATAGAGTGTGCGCTGCAAAGCCAGGGCACCTCCCCCCACGACACCCACAAGGGGTGTCGCTACATTTTGGTGTTCCCCACTCCCTGCCACGACATCCCCTGTGGGTGCCTCTCCATGTTTTTTGGCCCACTCGTTGTTGGCTACATCCATCACTGCCTGGGGAACGATGAGTATTCCATCATAAACGCCACTTGTGTAGTCGCGGCCGGCAAAGTTCGTTTGTCGGCCCCAGAAGAGCAGGCCCTGAAGTAACAAACGACGTAAGGCTTGCTCAAAAGGGCCATGTGGATGAGGGTTTGGGTAGAGCAAGCTGCTTTGATAGCTTGTTGGTGGTACTTCTGTTCCTTTCTCGCGTCCAATCAATCCGCTACTCGCCAGGTACAGGGCAAGGTCACGGCTGTTGGCACGTCCACCACAGGCTACTAGTTCACGTAGAATCAGGGCTTCAGGTTCGCCCAGATTCTGGATTGATTCACTGAGGGCGGCAGGATTGAAGAGCTGCTCTGCAATCTCCGTGAGCAATGCTAAAGGTGGGATCGAAGACGGTGTGAAGGTTTCTCCCTTGAAAGAAAGCGGCAAGTGTCGTAATTTGGCTAATGCCTGCAGGTGGTAGGGGGGAACTGTATATAGCAGTTCGATGTCACTCTGTTGCATCGTCTACCTCTTCATGCACGAGAGGACTCTGGCCACGGCGCTTGAGTTCTTCGATGATGCGCTCTGCTCCTTGCGATTTGAGAATCAGCAGTGTTGGATGGATGGTTTTTACTATCTGCTCTTCCAGGGAAGTGGTGGCGCTAAGCTCCCGCATGACCAGGGTATCGGCAGCTTCCAACAAGGTTACACCTGTATACAGGCGAACTCGTCCATAATTCGCTGTCCAGCCTTCAAGTTGTGCTAACAGGCGAGCAAGAGGACTATCCTTGGGCGCAATGAATTGGTGGGGGTGCATTTTTGTATCCCCTGGCCGATAAATCGGCGGTGGGCGCGATAAATCGGCCCCTACATTTCCAGTGGTGTGACCATCACTCAGCGACTTTGGGGCCAGCCGATAGCAGAGCTGACCAGCGCGGACTCCATGTACTTCGGCGAAAACTTCGATCAGTTCAATCAGTGGCCATGCAGCGGGGGTGGAAGGAATCAGTATTTCACCACTCTGCAACACTTCTACTGTTGGTAACATGTCTAGCGACGCGGGCGGCCACAAGGGTCCCCACCCCGCATCCACTTCACTCCCGCCCCTACGGAGATGTTGCTCATCGATGGATGTGCTCCCCAGGAGCAGACCTGCCAGGGGAGTCAGTCGAAATGCCAGCAAGTCTCCATTCCTCGAAACGGCAAGATCACATACACCCCACCAGTGTAGAGGGCCTTGTAAGAGTTGAGTCAGGTAACGTCCTTCTGCTCGCTGCCAATCATTGAACTGAGTGGGACGGAGCGGTCGTCCTTCTTCTTGCTCCAGCCACCAGTGAGGGGTGAGGAAGAGGCGCTGCTTCTTTTGTAAGAATGTCGGGTTCAGGCGGTAGATGAAACGCGCAAATGCGGAGAAACTGATCCATTGGTTCAAGGGAGCCTGTGCAAGCAGAGTTATAAGTGTTTGCCGGGCCTCACTATTCTCCACAGCCAGTTCGGTTGGACGAAGTGCCGGTTGGTTGGTCAAGGTGGTGCGACAGCGTAGCCGTAGGCCTTCTTCTTGCAGGTCAAACAACTCTTCATAGGTGGGCTGAGTAAGCCAGAGTTCAAACAGATCATCTGCTACTTCTGTCCGTTCGGGGCCAAGCAATAGTTGCGCTGCATTCGGGAGGGTGCGAAGTGTGGGTAGTGAGGGTAGTGAGGGTAGTGAGGATGTTGCTCCTTCCTCTTTGTAAAGGATGTCCGTTAGCCGTAGGAGGCGGATGGCAAAGCGGAGAAATGGAAGAGGTCGTGGAACGATGGTCTGTAAGGATTTGAGAAATGAGGCCGCAGGTCTCTCCTCTGGCGGAGGGATCGCGGCCGAGCCATCACGAGCAGCTCCCCCCACGGCACCCACAAGGGGTGCCGCTACATTTTGGTGTTCCCCACCCCGCCCTCCAGGAGGGAGCGCAATGAATTGGCTCTCTAGATTCCCTGGATTCTCGTACTCAAGTTGCTGGCCATTAAGTGCTCGTGCCACTAACAGCAGATCAGCTAGCAGGCCATAGGGTTCTACCTGCTGCACAATTGGTGCCTCAGTTTTCCCGCCAGCGCCTTTCTGCACATCAAAAGGTGTAATCGGTAGGGTAACACGCAATGTGTTACGCACCTCCGACGGAATGTGCCAGGTCACATCGAATGCTGTTCCTATGCCAGTCACTCCGGCTCTCTGCAAAGGGCGCGATAAATCGGCCCCTACGCTTGTCCGAAAAATCAATGCTTTCTTTTGGAGGGTGGCGAGCATATTCTGCAATTGAGCGGGAGTGCCAAGTGAGAAACGTTCAGCCAGTCCTCGCAGGTCTTCGTCATTCATTGAGCCGCCTGCAAGCGCCAGAGTTGCCAGCAACTGGCGTTGTGGTTTCTCCAGTGTACTTACTACTCGTTTGATTGCTTCAGGTCGTCGAAGAGTTTCCGATACTGCATCTAAAAGTTGCTGTTTACTCAGACCTGTCGTGTTAATGTCATATTCCTTCGCGATCCCCCGCAGGTCGCTCACTCCTTGTAAGCCTAGTATCTCAGTGATGCTCTGTTCCGCCTGTCCCTGTGGTTGCCCCTGTTTCAATGGGGCAGTTATCCGTCTTCTCTGCTCCATAGAAGGAGATGGTGTTCCATTGTTTTTAGAAGAAGCAGAAAAAGAAAGGGGCCCTGTTGGTGAAATGAAGGAGGGTGGTACAAAGGTGGTGGGATGGTTCACCCATTGATACAGGAGGGCTGCTGCATGCTGGCAGAGGGAGGGAGAGGTCAGACCACAAGGGCAGTTGGTACTCCATGAGGTAGAACTATGAATCTCAACTTCAACGTGATACTGGCGGCGTTCAGTTTCTACGTGTTCTATCTCCTGAGCACTTTTTGTCGGTGATGCTGCTTCTTCACGAGCCGTGACCGCCCTATCAACGGTACCAGGGGATGTCTCTTGTGAGAATCCATTCTCTGACACTTCGTTGGCTGCTCTGGACACTCGAGGAGATACATCAACGATGCCACTGAGACGTGCCCCTTGACGATTCGTTGTATGTACTGCACCTCTACGAGAATACTCTTGTCCCAATGCTGCTACTGAAAGCCCCGCCATGCGGATAATATCTGCCGCTCGCAGGTGCTGTAGTGCGCTGGGTACAACATCGACCATATACGTTGTCCGAGTTACAAGGGCGACCGCAAGGGTGCAACCCTACCAGGGGACGACAGGTTAACTTATGTGACGTTATGATAACATGATGTGGGCATGGGGTCAATGAGCTATGGCAGGGCGACCGCAAGGGCGGAGGCAAGCCGCTCCCTGCCTCTCCATGCCGCCCTCGCCCCTACCCAACTACAGTTTCGCTCCTCCCGCCTCTTGGTACTCCGAAGATTTCAACCCCTGATTGTTGGCAGAACCCATTCTACTCCAGCTCGTACATCACATTTGCCACAGTGGTTAATGCGGCAGTCTCGGCACGGAGAATTCGAGGCCCCAATGTCACCACCTGCACACCATGTCGTTGGGCCAGCTTCACTTCCTCGGACATCAAGCCACCCTCTGGACCGATGAACAGGACAATAGTTATTGTTGGAGAAGTACCTGCAGGACGAGGGCGACCACGAGGGTCCCCACGGGCGGCCACAAGGGCCCCCTCCCAACCCCTCTCCACTCCCGCCCCTACGGTTGATGTTGGGTCTGACAGCGGTATCCGAAGACAGTCGCGCAGGCTACGTGCGTGTTCCTCCTCCCATGGCATCAGAGCAAGCGCTCCTGGAGGAATATCATTAAGGGCATGCATCAGGGGGCGAATAGGCAGAAGTTCTGGCAGGCGTGAGCGCCCACATTGCTCTGCTGCCTCCCTGATGATGCGTTGCCAGCGTTGCGTCTTTGATGAGCCAGCGTCCTCAAGGCCGGTCATTGAGCGACGACAAAGAATGGGTGCGAAGGTTGCTACCCCTAACTCTGTTCCCTTTTCCAGAATCCACTCGAAGCGAGCCGATTTGAGCAATCCCTGGCAGAGGATAATCCGAACATGGGATTCGCGCTTGCCAGCTCGACGCTCCAGTAATTCAACCTCTACTCCGGTCCGGCTGCTCTTGGCGACCTGTGCCAGCACTTCGTCGCCACTATTATCAAGTAGTACCAATTGTTCACTGACTGCCAGGTGCAGTACGTCGCGTACCTGGTGGGCAATATCTTTTGGGAGAGCAATGGTCCCCATTCTTGATAGTAGTTCTGGTGGAATAAAAAAGCGGTGCATATTTCTGCATCCCCTGGACGATAATGGATATTGATAAAAGAATCGGACATCCACTAGCCGATTATGATTTTTCCCGACCAAAACCGGTAATCATTCTCACCGATGGCTTGAATCAACGGAAGCCGCACGCTCCAGCCCTGTCATCCCTTCGCTGTGCTCAGGGCAGGCTCTGAGCGAAGCCTCTGTGCGCCCATCGAGACAGACCCTTCCCCTTCACTTCGTTCAGGGCTAAAGGCTGAGTTCCGCTCAGGGTGACAAGCGACCCGCGATTATTACCAGTCTTGGTTGTTAAAAACCATTATCGGCGGTGGGCGGCGAAGAAATTGATACGCGCTCCGCTGAACCAAGCCAGCTTGCCAACGACGCTAGCGCGTCTGAACTAAGACAGCTTGCCAACGACGCTAGCGCGTCTACTGCTTCGCAGTCAGGCAAGCTGCAAGGCATACTGTCGCAGTCAGGCAAGCTGCCAGGAGTGCGCTCCGCTGAGGCCACTACGGTCTGGCCGCGGTAGTTTGTCAATCTGCATAATCGGCCCCTACGTTTTGCCGATCCTCATGACTAACGTCACCCAATCATCAATCATAGCCTTTTCGATCACTCGCAAGCCGCTATCTAACAAAGGTTGTTCTGCTTCGGGACGGTGTACTTCTATGATGCCGCCGGCAATCAGCAGGCCGCAAGGAGCCAGCACCTTTGCAAGGTAGGGAGCAAGCGAGCCGATCACGCTAGCAAGAATATTTACTAACACGAGGTCAAATTGTCCTGCCAGTCGTGCTGCTTCTACCTCATTGAGTTCGCCTAATACCACGCTAATGCGATCACTCAGGCCATTAGCTGCGGCATTGACTGTAGCACTCTCCACTGCGACGCTACTGTTATCTATACAATAGACACTTGCAGCATCAAGTTTGGCGGCTGCCAGCGCCAGTATGCCTGAACCAGTTCCTACGTCAAAGACGCGCATGCCGGGTCGAGTACGTTGTTCAACCTGTTCCAGGCACATGCGGGTTGTTGGGTGCAGCCCCGTACCAAAGGCCATACCAGGATCTAGTTCCAGGACAACTTCATCGTCTTCAGGCACATACTCTCGCCATGATGGACGAATAACGAGCCGTTTGCCAATGTGAGTGACATGGTAGTAGTCTTTCCAGGCATTGGCCCAGTCCTCTTCGCTGACAATGCGCGTTTGCAACTCTCCCACGAACTGTGGTCCCAGGCGTGACAGGTGCCAGAGTCCTTCTGCTATTCGCTGGCGTGCCTCTTCTTCACTGCCGTCCATGGGAAGGTATGCATGCACCTGGACAGGCTGGCCTGTCAGCACGCGGTACTCTTGCCCTTCACCAACCAGTTCAATCGGTTCCTCAATCGCGACGCCCCCAGGAGTGTGCCGACTTAAGAGTTCACTTACGGATTCGATGGCTTCGGGGTGGGTTTGTACTGTTAACTCTAACCAGCGCATTATGCATAAATCCTAGATGTTGAGTGTATAGTAACCGTAGGTGGTTACTTCTTTAAATCCACAGGAGCGGTAGAGGCCGACAGCATTTGTATTGTCGATGTCCACTTCGAGTGTGATACGCTTCTGCCCCTGGACCCGAATCTGGGAGATTATTTGCTCTAACATCTGCCTCCCATAACCTTTTCCCTGGTACTCTGGAAGGACACCAAAGCCATAAATGCCGACCTCTTTCTCATTCTCGTAGAGCTTGAAGCACCCAACAGGTTTTTCACCAAGTTTTCCAATATAAAATTGGCAGTTTGGCTCACGGAGATCGGTCAAAATATGTTCCTGCACCCTCTCCTCAGTGCTTCCAAAAGCAGCTGCTGTGATATGTGCAAGCACTCCAATATCTTTTGCATTGGCTTTCTGAAGCTGAATGCGTTCACGAGCAAGACGGGCGGCCACAAGGGCCCCCACCCCTACACGTTGTTGCCGAACTTCTGCCAGCTCCATTCTATATTCCGAGAAATCATAGGAAGCACCCATCGCTTCTGCAAAAGCCTTCCCCGCAGGCGAGGCAGCTTCACTGATCAGGATCAAGCGGGAAATACCTCGTTGTGTGCATTCTTCTTTTGCTGCCATCAAAAGAGTGCGAAAGATGCCTTTGCGGCGATAGTCAGGGTGAACCATCCCGGCCACTTCTCGGTCTTGAGAGCCAAACCTATCGAGGGCGAGAAAGCCGATGAGCTTCCCATTTCTATAATAGAAGAAGTCATTGATTTCATTTCCTGAGCCAGTTGATCCTTCCTTTGGGCTTAATTTTAAGTCCAGGCCCTCATAAGCATTGCAAATATTCATAAGTTCTCGGATTTCCCGAACCTCGTCAGTCGTCAATTGTTGCTTTTTGATGACGCCTTGTTTGTTGTCAGGCATTATTTTTCTCGTTTCTTCTTGCGATAGATGAATTCTCCCGAATACTGCGGATACAGGCGGCTTTGCCGCCTGTATCCGCAGTATTCGGGTAGCCGATAAATCGGCGGTGGGCGCGATAAATCGGCCCCCACGTTAATAAACTGCTGGCTCCATGTATTCGCCAAACGCCTCTCGGAAGACATCCATGATCTCGCCCAGGGTGGCATAGACCCTGACTGCCTCAATGATGGCAGGCATTGTGTTCTCTGTTCCCTGAGCAACACGGCGCAGATTATCCAGTGCTTTCTTGACGGCGGCCTGGTCTCGCTCCTGGCGTATACGGTTGAGACGTTCAAGATGTTTCCCTTCAGCTACCCGGTCGATGTAGAGTGTTGGAACCTTGATCTCCTCGTCCATGGTATAGTTGTTGACACCCACGATGGTGCGCTTATGCTGGTCGATCTCCTGCTGGTAGCGATATGCTGACTCTGCAATCTCGCGCTGGAAGAAGCCGTTCAGGATGCAGGCCAGGACTCCACCCAGCTCGTCGATACGATTGATATAGTCTATTGCTGCTCGTTCTGTCTGATCAGTCAGAGCTTCGATAAAGTAGGAGCCGCCGATGGGATCAACTGTATTGACAACACCACTCTCGCTGGCAATGATCTGCTGCGTACGGAGTGCAATCAGGACAGCCTTCTCTGTGGGCAAGGCCAGGGCTTCATCCAGGCTGTTAGTGTGGAGCGAGTTAGTGCCACCAAGTACGGCGGCCAGAGCCTGGATGGTTGTGCGAACAATGTTGTTTTCGGGCTGCTGGGCTGTCAAAGAAACGCCTGCTGTCTGGGCATGGCAGCGCATCATCCAGGAGCGTGGGTCTTTGGCACCGTAGCGTTCTCGCATCAATTTAGCCCACAGACGCCGCCCGGCGCGGAACTTGGCAATTTCCTCAAAGAAGTCATTATGCACATCGAAGAAGAAGGAGAGCCTTGGGGCAAACTCATCAATCTTCAAACCACGCTTCAGGGCGGCGTCTACATAAGCCAGGCCATCGGCAATGGTGAAGGCTAACTCCTGAACGGCTGTGGCTCCTGCTTCACGAATGTGGTAGCCGCTGATGCTAATGGTGTTCCATTTTGGCATGTAGCGGGTGCCATACTCGATAGTGTCCGTCACTAAGCGCATCGATGGCTCGGGCGGGAAGAGAAATTCCTTCTGAGCGCTATATTCTTTGAGAATATCATTTTGCAGCGTGCCGCCGAGCACTTCCTTGGGATAGCCACGCTTTTCAGCATTGACGATATACATAGCCCAGATCACTGCGGCAGGGCTGTTGATCGTCATCGAGGTGGTAATCTTGTCGAGGGGCAGCCCATCGAAGAGTATCTCCATGTCTGCCAGTGAAGAGATGGCAACGCCGCATTTGCCAAACTCCCCCGCTGCAAGTGGATGGTCAGTGTCATAGCCGTAGAGGGTAGGCATATCAAAGGCTGTCGAGAGACCTGTCTGTCCCTGCTGCAGCAGATATTTGAAACGTGCATTGGTGTCTTCGGCGGTACCGAAGCCTGCGAACATGCGCATTGTCCAGGGCTTTGCACGATACATCGTTGGTTGCACGCCACGAGTGTAGGGATATTCGCCGGGAAGGCCGATGTCGCGGGTATAGTCCAGGTTCTCATTGTCTTGCGGTGTGTAGATCAGGTTAACAGGGACACTGGACGTGGTCATCAGGTTGTCGCGTTCTGGCATGCGTTCCAGTGATTTCCTGACGGTCGTCTCTTCCCAGCGCTTCCGCTCACTCTTCAGATGTTCTAATTCTTCTTTATCAAACAGTGTGCCTTGTTCGACAACAGGCTGCTTTGTCTCTGGTGATTTTTGATCAAGCATAGTAAATGGCTCCTCCTCGTTGAGGTTCTAGAGACCCAGGGCGACTATTACCTCTCCCCCAGAGAGGGTGAGGGTCGCCCCTACCCAACCACGAAAGATGCTGGCCTCTTCAGGTAGATGTTATTAAAGTATTGTACCACACCGAGGTTTAGGGGTTTTGGGTGTCGGGAGTATGAGTAATATTCAGGGAGTCGGATCAGGCGTAGGCGAAAGGCCGGGCGTAGGCGTAGGTGTCGGCGTAGTGGTCGGAGTAGCAGTAGGAGTTGGCGTGGGAGTGGTAGTAGGGTTGGGAGTGGGTGTCGGGCTGGGTGTTGCGGTGGGCGTAACGCCAGAAGTCGGACTGGGAGTAGCAGTAGGGGAAGCGCCAGTAGTAGGACTGGATGCAGAAGTAGCACCGGGGCTGGCGGCAGAGGTAGCTGTGGCAAAATCAGGAGCAGTAGTGGCAGTAGCAGGGGAAGTTGGTCCGGGAATAGAAATAATGCCCTGCGAGAACACCAGCCAGGTAGTGATGCTAACGACTACAAGTCCTACCAGGCAAGTCAGGACTGTAAGTCGTGAGATTTTTCTGCCGGATGGCTGAGGCACCGCAGGTGGAGGCACTGCAATGGAGGAATCTGCTGGGATGGGAGTGGCCACATTGGGCATTTGTGAAGACTGGTGCTGATTCTCTGGAGAGCTTACAAAAGGTTGTAACTGAGGTTGATTTTGCGAGGTATTTATCAGGGTCGCCTGGGAAGACGAATCTAATACTGGGGGCACGTAGGTAGAGCCTGATGACTGAATTGATGGGGTCCGCACGTATGTGGACTCGCCTGATTGGCCTGGAGCGGGAACTACATAAGTGGGTTGGGATGATTGCCCCAACGGAGGAACTACATACGTAGACTCTGATGATTGATCTGGAGGAGTGACTGTATAGCTGCTAGATTGTGACGACGTGCTTTGCGGCGGAATTGCATAGAAAGGGGCGGTTATCTTTGGAAAGGACTGGTATACCTGTGGTATCTGGGATGCCTGCTCCAAAGCATTGGCAAAGGCTTGTACGTTGGCAAATCGCCGTTGTGGCTCCTTGGCGAGGGCTGTCAAAACTACTCCTTCGAGATCAGGAGAAATAGTTGGTACTTTCGCACGCAAGGAGGGAGGAGGAGCATGCAGGTGCTGACCGTAAAGCTCAGGTGTTGAACCACGAAAGGGGCGATGTCCGCTTAGCCATTCGTAGACGACGATCCCCAGGGCATATTGATCACTGGCGGGACGTGACTTCCCCAGGATTTGTTCGGGAGCCATGTAGGGAACGGTACCAGCCATCTCTTGTGTTGCCAGTGACCCGGAACTGTGAGCTGGCAGTACGAGACCGAAGTCACTGAGGAAAACTTCATTATTGCGCCCCAGCAACATGTTCTCTGGTTTGACATCGCGATGGATTAACTTCTGCTGATGAGCATAGTAGAGGGCAGCGGCAACCTGCTTGACGTAGGGAATGATGATGCCTGTAGACAGGCGGGAGGCATGTGGGTGACGTTGACGTAGTGACCCGTTGGGGGCGTAGTCCATCACCAGAAAGGGAATGCCCTCCTGCACTCCGAAGTCCAGTACACGCACGATGTTGGGATGTACCAGGCTGGCAATAGTCTGGGCCTCCATGCGGAATTCTTCCATGCTACTACCAACCAGGCGCACCTGGAGCAATTTGATGGCAGCCTGTGTCTTCAGGTGAATATGCTCACCAAGGTAGACATCGGCGAAGCCTCCCTGTCCTAGCAAACGCACCAGGCGGTAGTTGCCGAGTTGTTGTCCTATATAGTCAGCCATCTTCAAGTGCTCTCCTGGGAAGTCAACCAATTCTTCTATAGCATACGAAAACCCTATTGAGGCTGTTACTTCTGATACAATAGACGCTGACACTCGCTCGTTTTTGTATCCAGTTAAATCCCACCTCCAGGGCGACCGCAAGGGCCCACCGAACTGCATCCGCCCTGGCAGGGCGATTTAAAAGTTCTTTTTTGCCGCCTTCGGCGGCGGGAAGGAAGGGTTTAGCGAGGGCACCTCGCACTTCGGCAAAGGGCTGCCACCCTCTGCACTCCTGCTTTGTGGGGACTTTTACATCGCCCTGCCGCCCTGGTCTCCTCGCTCGACTAGCCACTTTTCTTATGGTAAACTTTCTGAAAAGGGGACAGCATGGATTCAACAACACAAAACTCTACCGATATAACCGAAATTGGGCGACCACAAGGGCAGCCTCTGGATACCTCTGAAGAACAAGTCACCGCTATCCCTGGCGCAGGACGTGATCTCACCCTGGTTAGTGCTGCTCACGCGGTCATTCATGCTATGACGGTGCTGATGCCGCTGATCTACCCTATTATTCAGGTGGAGTACCACCTCAGCTACACACAGATCGGTCTGATCGTCGCCATACCCAATGCGGTAGGTGGTCTCTTGCAGATCATCTTCGGGTTGCTTAGCCGTTATTTGCTACGCAAGGTGATGCTGGGGCTTGGAAATATTTTAGTAGGGCTAAGTACCTTTTTTACAGGTACGATTACTGGCTTCTGGACGTTGATGCTCTGGAATATGCTTTCGCGGATTGCCGGGTCAGCGCAGCATCCTGTGGGCAGCTCATATCTGACTGACCGCTATGGGCGTAAGCGTCATGGCTATGCCCTGGCATGGCATGTAGCAGGCGGCAATATTGGTACGCTTCTTGTTCCACTCATTGCCGGTCCATTACTTGGTATGTGGGGCTGGCGTCCTGTACTCTATGTAGCCGCGCTGCCAGGTATTCTCATCGGTATCGCCATACTCATCCTGCTGGAAGAAAGAAACCTGCTGGACCGTCGCACGATAACGAAGAGACCATCTGAAGTGGCTGATAACCAGTCTGAAGGTAGTCACAGAGCAGATTGGAAGGCTGGCTTAAAGAGCCTGTTTGAGCCATTACGGAACCGCACCCTGGCTATCATCATCATCGTCTCGATTGTGGCAGCAGGTGGACGTGGTATCGGCAACGTCACAACATACGTTCCGCTTTACTTGCAGAACATCTTGCACATTGAAAGTAAGAGCAGCGCGGGTTTTATCCTCTTCACGATACTATTGATCGGCAGTGTGCTTGGTCCACTGATCGGTGGTCGTCTCTCAGATCGTGCTGGACGCCGTCGGTTGCTACTTATCTTCTATGGTGCTTCGGCAGTGACTACAGTCCTCTTTATTCTGGTGGCCAGTCCTGGCATGCCTTTCTGGCTGGTTCCCCTATCGTTGCTCCTGATGGGCTTCGCTGTCTATGCTGAAAGCCCACTCTTGCAGGCATACCTCGCTGATTCTGCCACTCCGCAGATGCGTGATCCAGCCTTTGGCCTCTACTTTACGTTGGCATTTGGTGTCGGGTCTATTTGGAGTGGTGTGCTTGGCTGGATGATTGACCTCTTCGGGTTTGGCGCGGCCTTCCTGACGATGGCGGCTTCTTATGCTGTGGCTGGTTTGCTGCTGTTGTTCATTCGCAAGGAGCAATCTGGGTAATCAATCAGGTCTTGCGGACCAGAAAGTGATAATACTCATCTCCTTCCGCCTCTTCAAGTATATCGAACCGCGCTTCGAATATCCATTTCTTAACCTGTTCAATTGGAGGATAGTAATGGTATCCTCCCTCGTGTGCACGCTCACCCTCAACGATGGGTAGTCCCAGTTGTTTGCCAGCAAGAAAGACTTTACGAATCTCCTCTTCACTTGTGATTTCAACGGTGAAGTAGAGATGCCCGGTGCTCTTGAGTGCCCGGTGGAAGTTGCTCAAGACGAGCGCCCAATCTTCCGGGAACACAAACTCGAACGTGTTC
>WNGG01007197.1_pt1 | contig 14772 bp, 5 predicted proteins | sample 5400661 | NCBI WGS metagenome assembly WNGG01 (sample SAMN13153372, study PRJNA577476) | soil metagenome | isolation source: 100 cm soil or saprolite under Garry oak tree replicate 1 | place: USA:California | collected 2016-06-15
CCAAAGAGCACAGTGGACCATAGTTTTGGTTGCGGCTGGGCTGCTCCGTGTTCATCTGTGTTTATCTGTGGTTTCATTCATCCTTTTGGTTGCGGTGCTCACCAGGTCAACTTCAGCAAGGAAACTCCCTGCCGAGGAAAACTGAGTTCAGACTGACGCGGCCGCTCGCGGCCGGCAGCAACTTGGCGGATCTGCAAAGACGGAATTGAAGCGTTCGCCGCGCCACGTGGCACCTCCTGCAAGGATTCCATCATTTTGAATTGACGGCAGAATGGTACGGCCAATAATTTCGCCGCGGCAAGGAAAAACGAGAAGCAAGTTCAATGCTTTGATCGCGTGGCTTCGTTGGCGTCTTCGTGTCTTCGAGGTGGATTTGGGGGCAGGCTTTACCATCAAGGCGCGAAGACGCGAAGAATCGCGAAGGCTTGGTTGCGGAAGGCTTGGTTGCGGTTCTGCTGTCTGTGTTTACCTGTGGTTTCATTTTGTGCAGTGGTCGAGGTTCTCTTCGTGTCCTTTGTGGTGGACCACAGTCGAAAGAGCGACGAAAGCCACGAAGAAATGCTTGTTGCCCGCCCGTTTTTTTGCGATGCTTTTTCCTCATGATGGAAGTGGAGCCACTTACTGCCGAAAAGGCCGAGCGGGTTTGGCCCGGTCGGAGCGAGCCCCTGGGGGCCACATGGACGGGAAATGGGGTCAATTTCGCGCTTTTCTCGGAGCATGCCGAGAAAGTGGAACTCTGTCTTTTTGCCGCCCCGCGGGACGCGCAGCCCGTCAGGACCATTGTTCTAGGCCAGAAGACGCGCCACGTGTGGCATGGCTTCCTCCCGGGCTGCCGCCCTGGCCAGCTTTATGGATATCGCGTCTACGGTCCTTATAACCCGCCGCGCGGAAAGCGTTTCAACCCGGCCAAGCTGCTGCTGGACCCCTACGCTCGCGCGATTACCGGCAAAGTGGACTGGTCGCGCGGGTCTGCGTTCGCTTACGATGCACGCTCGCCTTCGGGCGACTCCGCGCGGGATGATTCTGATAACGCCGCCGCCATGCCCAAGTGCGTTGTCATCAATCCGGTTTTCGACTGGGCCGGTGACACGCGACTTGACATTCCGTTGCACCGCTCGATCATTTATGAACTGCATGTCAAGGGCTTCACCTGGAATTTCCCCGGGATCGATCCCAAGCTGCGCGGAACCTACGCGGCTCTGAGCTCGCCGGAGGTTCTGAAGTATCTGACGGAACTCGGCGTCACCGCGGTGGAGTTGCTTCCCATTCACGAATGCCAGCCGGAGAAGTTTCTGAGCGACCGGGGCCTCACGAATTACTGGGGTTACAACACAATAGGCTTTTTCGCGCCGGACAGCCGTTTCAGCTCTTCCGGGACTCTCGGCGGCCAGGTCACCGAATTCAAACACATGGTGAAGCAAATGCACCGCGCGGGGCTCGAGGTGATCCTCGATGTAGTCTATAACCACACCGCTGAAGGGGATCACCGAGGGCCTACTCTGTGCTGGCGCGGCATCGACAACGAATCCTACTACTGGCTGGTCTCGGTCAATCCTTACTACTACATGGACTTTACCGGCTGCGGCAACAGCCCGCGCATGACCCATCCCGATGTGTTAAAAATTGTTATGGACAGTCTTCGCTACTGGACGAGCGAAATGCATGTGGACGGATTCCGCTTCGACCTTGCCTCCACGCTGGCGCGAGAAGAGAACGGCGTGGATCGACTCTCTTCCTTCTTTGACATCCTGCACCAGGACCCCGTTTTGACCGGCGTGAAACTGATCGCCGAGCCGTGGGACGTGGGCTCGGAAGGCTATCAGGTCGGTAACTTCCCGGTCGATTGGTGCGAATGGAACGGGCGCTATCGCGACAGTGTGCGGCGTTTCTGGCGCGGGGAACCCGGGCAGGTGGCCGAGATCGCTTATCGCATCACCGGCAGCAGCGACCTGTACGCCGATGATGGCCGCAGCCCGGGCGCCAGCATCAATTTCGTCACCTGTCACGACGGCTTTACGCTTGCCGATCTGGTCAGCTACAACGCGAAGCACAACGAAGCCAACCGGGAAAATAACCGGGACGGCACGGATGACAACCTCAGCTGGAACTGCGGCGTCGAAGGGGAAACCGGCGACCCGCGAGTGCTGGAAGTGCGACGCCGCCAGATGCGGAATTTGCTCGTCACGCTGCTCCTCTCGCAGGGGACGCCGATGATCTGCGCGGGCGATGAGCTGGGGCGGAGCCAGCGCGGAAACAACAATGCGTACTCCCAGGACAACGAAATCAATTGGCTGGACTGGCGCTTGAAAGAAAAAAATGCGGATCTGCTGGAGTTCGTGCGGCGGCTGCTCGCCTTTCGCAAGGAGCACCCCGCCTTTCTCCGCCGCCGTTTTTTCGAGGGACGGTCCCTCGGACTCGACGAGCTCAAGGACATTACCTGGCTCCGCCCGGACGGATCTGAGATGACTCTGGAAAACTGGCGCCAGGACTTTGTCCGTTGCATCGGCTTTATCATTGACGGGCGGGACATAAATGACGTGGATGAGCACGGTCACCAGCTGACCGACTCTGTGTTCCTGGTCCTCATGAATGCCCATTCTGAGCCGATACCGTTCCGCGCGCCAGACCTTGAAGGCGGAACCTGGAAGTGCCTTCTGGATACGACCCGTGGCTGGCTTCCGGAGAGTGCATCCCGGGACTGCATCCCCGGTGCCGCTTATGCATTGGGCGCACGCTCCCTGGCCCTCTTCCAGCGACTTCCACACTGATTGCATGGGCTGTTGTTCGGAGTTCAGTCTTTAGCCTAACCGGGGGTCAGTGCAGTCTGAAGGCTGAACTCCAAACCTGAACTCTGGGCTGACCTCCGAAGCAGACATGGAGTTCAGGCTTTAGCCTGCTTCAGGAGTCAGTGCAGTCTGAAGGCTGAACTCCATGCCTGCGCAGATGAACCCACGAGCTTGTTGTCCGGAGTTCAGACTGGAGGAACCATGCGACCTTTGCGCTACGGCAGGAATGTTGTGCTTTCCCTGTTGTTGATGGCGCCCGCCATGCTTGTAGCCCAGTCCCAGGCGACGACAGGGACGATCGAGGGGAACACCTTCGACCAGACGGGGGCCGTCCTGCCCGGCGCGACGGTGACCATTCGAAACCCGGCGACGGGCGTGGTGCGTACGGTCGCGAGCGACGAGAAGGGCTACTTCCGCGCGCCGCTCCTGCCCCCGGGTTCTTACCAGGTCACCGCGGAGCTGAGCGGGTTTGCCAGGCTGCAACGGACCGGCTTGACCTTGAGCATCGGCCAGACCGTGAACATCTCTTTGAAGCTCCAAGTCGCAGGCGGATCCGAGACAGTGACGGTCAGCGGGGAAGGGCCGGTCGTGGAAACCACGCGGACCCAGATCAGCTCGACCGTGAATGAGCGGGCGATCGCCGGGCTCCCGGTGAACGGACGGAACTTCATCGACTTCGTTCTTCTCACACCGGGAGTGACACGAGACGTGCGTACCGGCGACATCAGCTTCGCCGGTCAGCGCGGGACCTTGAACAGTCTGGTCATTGACGGCGCGGACAACAACAATACCTTCTTCGGACAGACGCTCGGGAGGACCGGGTCCGGCCGCGCGCCCTATCAGTTCAGCCAGGATGCTGTGAAAGAATTCCAGGTCAACTCCAACGGCTATTCCGCGGAGTTCGGCCGGGCGGGTGGGGCCGTCATCAATGTCGTCACCAAGTCGGGCGAGAATGCCTTTCATGGATCGGGATTCTGGTACTACCGGGACCGCTCGCTGAACGCCAACGACCTGATCAACAAGATCAACGCGCGGGAGAAGTCTCCGTACCACTTCAACCAATTCGGCGGCGACGTCAGCGGGCCCATCAAGAGAGACAGGGCCTTCTTCTTCTTCGATTACGACGGCCAGCGCAACACTCAGCCCAACCTGGTGTTCCTGAACCTGCCCGCGTCGATCCCTTCGGATGCCGACACCCAGACAGGGTTACAAATCCTCCAGGGAAAGTCCCAGAGCTGGAACCGAACCCAGGATCAGGATGTGTATCTCGTCAAGACCGATTTCCAGCTCAACACCAACAATCGCCTTTCCGTGCGGTACAACCATCAGAACTTCACCGGCGAGGGTTTCGAAAACGGCGGCCCCCAAAATTCCTTCGAGCATACGGGGGCATCTCTGGTGAAGACGGATACCCTCAACGTTGCCTGGCACTCCATCCTGTCGCCGACGTTCCTGAACGAGTTTCGTTTCCAGTACGCGCGCGACAAGGAACCCGGGTTGGCCAACAGCTCCGACCCCGAGGTGACCGTCCTTCAGGGAGGACAAACCGTGCTGGTGATCGGCCGGAATTTCTTCAGTCCGCGGGACACGACCATCCAGCGCGGCCAGTTCGCCGACAACATCTCACATCTGCGTGGAAACCATAATTTGAAGATCGGGGTCGATCTCAACATCGACCACATCCTGAACTTTTTCCCGGGCAATTTTTCGGGGGCGTACCGCTTCACGTCGCTGGCCGGCTTCTCCAGGGGACGACCCACGGGCCCGGGCGAACGCTACGTCCAGGCTTTTCCCGGTGAAGGAACCACCGGAGCTACGACACGCCCGAACATCCTGGAGTTCGCGGTCTTCTTCCAGGATGACTGGCGCGTGAGCCGGAGTTTGACCCTGAATTTCGGCGCGCGGTTCGACCTTCAGTCCTTCGAGCAGCCCTCGACAAAGAATCCGGACCCGCAGCTTGCCAGCAACGGGATCGACACGAGCGTTCTCAATACCGACGGGAACAACGTGGCTCCCCGTGTCGGGTTTGCCTGGAAGCCCATGCCCGCCGGGAATCGTCTGGTGTTTCGCGGCGGCTATGGGATCTTCTACGGACGCACTCCGTCGATCATGGTCGGGACCGCCCACTCCAACAACGGCCTCAGTGTGCAGACTATCACCTTCACCGGCGGCATCGCGCCTACCTGGCCGAACCGGTTGACGTCCATCCCGAGCGGCGTGGCATTGCCCAAGCCGACCATCTTCGTTTTCTCGCCAGACTACGTGAATCCGTACGTGCAGCAGGGGAGCTTTGCGGCGGAGTTGGGTCTGACGCCGGAGACCTCCTTCAGCGCAACCTACCTCTTCGTCAAGGGGACGCATCTGCAGAGGTCCCGCGACATAAACGTGGGGGTTCCTGCGGCAACTGCGATCCCGGTGGCGAACGAAGGCACGATGTTTACCTTTCCCCGCTTCCCGAGCGCGAGACCGTACCTGAATTTCGACCGTATCATTTCGTTTGAGAGCACCGCCAACTCCGTGTATCACGGCATGACGCTCGAGCTCCGCCGTCGCTTCGCCCGGCACGTCCAGGGTCAGCTCTCTTACACACTCGGCAAGGTAATCGACGACGTTCCGGATGCCACGGCCGTGGTCCCGCAGTCGAGTGACGACGCCAAGTTTGCGCAGAACCCGGCCAATCTGCGCGACGATCGGTCGGTCGGGGGCAACGATCAGCGGCACCGCTTCGTGGCGAGCGGGCTTTGGGACCTGGCCTATGCGGAGAAGATCGGAAATCCCGCGCTGAAGGGAATCCTGCAGGGATGGTCTCTTTCGCTGATCTGGACGGTGCAGAGCGGACAGCCATACTCCGGACTGATTAACACAGATCTCAACAACGACGGCAACAACCGAAACGATCGCGCGCCCAATCTCGGACGCAACACCTTCGTGCTGCCGCGCACCGTCACAGCAGACCTCCGTATCTCCCGTCAGATCGAAGTTCGCGAGACGATGCGGCTCCAGCTTATCTTTGAGTCCTTCAATCTATTTAACCGCGCGAACATCACGAGCGTGCGAAACACACTCTACAGCGTTTCCGGAGGACAGCTCGTGCGCCAGACGAACTTTGGTTCAGCACTTGGGACTTCCGGGCCGCGCATCCTCCAGTTCGCTGCCAAACTCCTCTTTTAGAATTGTTTCTTTCGCGCAACTCAGGTTCGGAGTTCAGCCTTTAGGCTGCCCGCAGAGTCGGATCCCCTTCAAGGTCCGTTGTGCAGGCTAAAGCCTGAACTCCATGCGACATTCGGAGTTCGGCCTTTAGGTTGCCCGCCAGAGTTGGAACGCTTCAAAATCGGTTCGGAGTTCAGCCTGCCAGAGTGGCACCTTCAAACTCCCTTGCAGGCTAAAGCCTGAACTCCATGCCTTTTGAACATTGACTTGGGGGCTTAGCGTCGCTTAAGCTGCTAAAAAATAAATACATCTTAGAACCTATGATCGACGGATGGAGAAAGTTGAAGCTATTCCGTTGGGTTGCAAGCCCTGGCATAAAAGCTATGTGCATCTTGCTTGTAGCTCTTTTGGTCATCAATGCTTTAGCCATCTGGGGGATTCTCTCCTCCCGAAGTAATGCTGAGAGTATAGCGGTTCGGGATCTGCGCCTCCAAACGGAAGCGCATGCACGTTCTCTCGAAGCCGTGTTGTCATCGCGGCGCGGGGATTTCATTTTTCTTTCCCAGACACCGCCGCTGGCGAACGCCGCGGCATCGCTGAAGAGTCAGGATCCTATCCCACAAAGGTGGATGCGCCTGGATATTGAAGGCAGTCTCTTGCTCTTTATGGCGGCGCATCCTGAAGTGGAGCGTCTCGTGATCCGGGATGAAGGAATGCGGCCTCTTGTAGCGGCCGGCCGCCGCGAGGGAGCCCCCGTCCTTTATCCGTCCCGTGATTTTCAGAGACCCGCGCTCCCTGGAGAAGGTTACCTGCTGGGGTCGTGGCCGCTTAGAGGGACCGGTAAAGAAAGTGGGATTCTGGAGACCGCGCTGCATATTCCGACTCTCGTCCGGATTGCGGCGCCCGGTATGGGACCGAGATTCTCTTTGCATGAGCAGGACATCTCCGGCCCCCTCCCCGCGGGAGAGGATTCCTTTGTAGTTTCGTCGGCGGTCACCGGTGAGGGCTGGCCCAACCCTGTTCAGTGGACCCTCGTGTGCCGGGAAAGGAAGGGGCGTCTCCTCGAATCCGTGACCGCGCTTGCGGGACGGTACCGGACTACCGTGATCCTGAACCTTACAGTAATGAGCCTGGCTCTGGTTCTCGGTTTTGTTGGCTTTCAACAGGTCAGACGTTCCATGGTTCTCGAAGCTGAAAACCGGCAGCAGGCCAAGCTGCGTGAGTTGGAGCGCCAATTAATGCATAACGAAAGGCTGGCGAGCGTAGGGCGGCTTGCGGCGGGTATGGCCCATGAGATAAACAACCCCTTGGAAGGGATGTCCAATTATCTCGCGTTGTTGGAGGACGATGTCCGATCCGGAAGGACAGAAGACGCTTTGGATCTGGTGGGACGCGTGCGGGAAGGCCTGGACCGGGCCTCAGGGATAACTCGGCAGGTCCTGGGCTTTTCCGACGCGGGAAGCGTTTCTTTCTCTCCGGTTGATCTGAACGAGGTTCTGCGCGAGACCGTCAGGTTCATTCGTTCCAGACCGGCGTTCCGTCGCGCCGAGGTGGTGCTGCGAACCGCAGACGTAGAGGTTGGCGTCCTCGGCAACCGTGTGACCTTGGGCCAGTTGTTCCTGAACCTCCTCATGAATGCTTGCGAGGTCCAACCCGGGGGTGGGCGGGTAGAGGTGACGTCGGACAATGAGGCAGAGAGGGCGGTCGTTGTCGTCGCTGATTCCGGACCGGGTATTTCCCCGGATGCGCTTTCCCGCATTTTTGAGCCGTTTTTCTCAACGCGCGGCTCCGCGGGCCTCGGTCTCTATATCTGCCACACTATTGTCTCGGAGCACGGCGGAACGATACATGCCAGGAACCGGCCGGAAGGCGGCGCAGTCTTTCGCGTAGAGTTGCCCCTCGGATCCACGGCCCTTCGCGAGATCTAAGGGGTCAAGGGGCAAAGGGGCAAAGGGGCAAAAGGGAAGGGCTTAGCCCTTTGGCCCTTTGTCCCTTGACCCCGTTGTGGTGAGCTCGTTCAGGTGGTATTGAGATGAAGATCCAAGCCACAGTGCTGATTGTGGATGACGAAGCCTATGTGAGGGAATCTCTGGCTACCGTTCTGCGAAGAGCCGGCTACAAGATCCGGACTGCAGACGGATCTCAGGCAGCCCTGCAACCAGGGATTCTGGAGGGACTTGACGCTGTGATCACCGACCTGCGCATGCCGGGTGAAGATGGGCTCGGCCTGCTCCGCACGTTGGTTGAAAAGGAGCCGGGTCTTCCGGTCATTCTCCTCACGGGTCATGGATCCGTTCCCTCCGCCGTGGAGTGCATGAGGGCCGGCGCCTACGACTATTTGATGAAGCCGGTTCGACCGGAGGTGGTGGCCCTGCTCCTGGAGCGCGCGTTGAGTCAGAGTACGATGCGGCGCGAGCTGGACTATCTGCGCTCACGCGGCGGGCGTGGGTCGGAAGCACGCGGGCCGATAGGCGTGAGCCGCGGTTGGCGCCAGGTTGTGGAGATGGTCGAGCTCGCCGCGCCCGCGGATACTACGGTTCTTCTGCTGGGTGAAAGCGGCACGGGAAAAGAAGAGGCGGCGCAGTTGCTCCACGGCAGGAGTGCGCGGGCCCGCAGAGCCTTTGTTCGGGTGAACTGCGCCGCCATTCCCCTGGAGCTCTTCGAGAGCGAATTTTTCGGCCATCGTCGAGGCGCGTTTTCCGGCGCCGGTTCCGACAGGGAGGGGCGCTTTCGCGTGGCCCACGGCGGCACTCTTTTTATGGATGAGATCGGCGCGATGCCGGAGGCGGCTCAGGCCAAGGTGTTGCGCGTTCTCCAGGACGGCGTGTTCGAGCGCGTGGGCGAGAGTCACCCCACTTCTGTCGACGTGCGCCTCGTCGTGGCCAGCAATGTCGATCTCGAGGCGGAGGTCGAGGCAGGCAGGTTTCGCCGGGATCTGTTCTATCGTATCAACGTAATGACCATCCGGATCCCGCCCTTGCGCGAGCGGCGCGACGACATACCTCTTCTGGCCGGAGCATTTCTTGAAGAGTTTGCGGCGCGCTTCGGCAAACCGGTCCGCGCCATCCACCCTGACACGATGGCCTGTCTCGAAGCGTATCACTGGCCCGGGAACGTGCGCGAATTGCGCAACGTCATCGAGCGGGCCGTGCTGCTGGAGAAGACCGCGCGAATGCTCCCTTCGAGCCTTCCGTTCGAGCCGCCTCGGAGCGGAGCCGGACCCCCGATCAAGGATCTGAATCTTCGGGGGGTCCTGGCAGAAGCGGAACGCCGCACGCTTCTTGAAGCCCTCGATCGCGCCGGAGGAGTGCGGCGGGAGGCCGCGCGGCTTCTTGGCATCGATGCCCGGAACCTCGGCTACTTCCTTCGAAAGCACGGTCTCGAGAAAAGGGGAGAGGGATGAGACTCCGGTTGCTGGTTCTCGCTCTGTGCCTCTGTGCTTGCGGCTGCGGCCGCTCCAGGGGGACGCGCAATGAAGGCGGTTCCTCCGAGCCCGCTGCCCCGGGATCCGAAGCGGAATCTGCCCCCGCAGGTGAGGAAGCCGCACCCGCTGAGGCTCCACGGAACGCCTTCACCGACATCACGGAAGATTCCGGGGTCAGGTTCACGCACTTCAACGACGCTTCGTCGCGCAAATATCTGCCCGAAACCATGGGATCCGGAGCGGCTTTCTTCGACTACGACGGTGACGGAAGACCGGATCTCTATCTGGTCAACGGAGCCCCATTGCTCGGTGACCGGTCGCGAGCGCCCTCCGGCATTCTTTACCGCAACCTGGATGGCCGGCATTTCCAGGATGTGACCCGAGCTGCCAGACTGGACGCGCCGCTTTACGGCATGGGAGCCGCCGTGGGAGACTTCGACAACGACGGGCATCCGGACCTTCTCGTTACCGGGTTTGATGAAGACCGCCTGTACCGTAACCGCGGAGACGGAACCTTCGAAGACGTCACGCAGGCGGTGGGGCTTACGAATCGCGGATTCAGCAGCAGCGCGGCCTTTGTCGATTACGACCGGGATGGGTATCTCGATCTTCTGATCGGCCGTTATGTCGAATGGACTCCTCAATCGGATGTTGCATGCAGCCCCGATGGAAGTCACAAGACTTACTGCACCCCGGAGGTGTACAAAGGTCAGAGCAACCGGCTTTACCGGAATGTCAACGGCCGGCGCTTCCAGGACGTGACTCGATCGTCCGGGATTTACAATCCCGAAGGGAAGACGCTCGGTGTGGCCGTTCTGGATCACAACCATGACGGATGGCCCGATCTGGCTATCGCCAACGACACGGTTCGCAACTTTCTTTACGTCAACAACCGCGACGGAACATTCAGCGAGAGCGGGGTTGTGACGGGAATGGCCTACAGCGAGTCGGGCGCCACCCGGGGAGGAATGGGAATCGATACCGCGGATCTCGATTCCGACGGATACGCAGACATCGTCATCGGGAACTTTGCTCAAGAGATGGACGCCCTGTATCGGGGTTCCGAAAAAGGATATTACGTGGATGACGCAGCGCAGGCCGGCATCGGGCTCCCGACGCTGATGACTCTGGCGTTTGGAACCCTGCTGGCGGATTTCGACAATGACGGGTGGCTGGATCTCGTGTTTGTCAACGGGCACATCGAGCCGGATATTGCGCAGATTCATCCCAGCCAGTCCTACGCGCAGCCCATGCAGTTTTTTCACAACGAGGGGAACGGGCATTTCAGATTGCTGACCGGCAAGAGCGGGAGCGTATTTCAACTTCCCCTGGTGGGGCGTGGATTAGCCGCCGCAGACATTGACGGCGATGGAGATCTGGACCTCGTGGTCACCCAGAACGGCCGCAAAGCGGTCCTGCTCCGAAACAACGCAGCCGCGCAATCCTGGATCCGGCTTCGATTCGAGGGGCGCGCGAGCAATAGAACTGGGTACGGCACGGTGGTGCGGGCGGTTGCCGGAAGTAAAGTCGTTACGCGTTCTCTGACTTCAGGCCGGTCTTACCTTTCCGCCTGCGAGCCTGTGCTGACGATCGGTTTGGGAAATGAGTCCAGACTGGACCGGCTCGAGATCGCCTGGCCGTCCGGGATCACGCAGACGCTCGAAAACCCGGCGTTGAACAAACTTCTGGTGGTCGAAGAGCCTGCACCCGGGAAGGGAACCACGCGGTAGACAATAGGTATGGAGTTCAGGCTTCAGGCTGCACGGTGTCTGGGGCAGGCTGAAGCCTGAACTCCGAACCACGGACTGCGAGGTATGGAGTCCAGCCTTCAAGGCTGCACTGAGCCGGAGCAGGCTGAAGCCTGAACTCCGAATCAAAACTGCAGCTTCAGGCCGAATTGGATGTTCCGCGGCGGACTGACGGAGCCGTTCCAGATCCCGAAATTGGGGCTCGAGACGTCCGTGTTGAAGGCCGAGAAAGCGCTGGACAATCCGTCCTCGCCACCCCGGCCGACGAACGTGTGCCAGTTGAACACATTGAAGAGCTCAGCGCGGAATTGCAGGCTCACTTTCTCGGTAATCCGTGTGTTCTTGATGATGTTGAGGTCCTGGTTGTGATAGCCGAATCCACGCAAGTTCGAAACACGCGGTCCCGTTCCAAAATAGAAGTTGAAATTGTCGGCGGATTCAAATGCGGCCTTGTCGAATAGAGGCCTGTTCGGATCGAAACTCCCATCCTTCGACTGAGCGAAAGGGCTCGCCCCGGGAAGAACCGCCGGGATGCAGCCGGCAACGAACTGGCCCGGTATATTGCAAGTGCCGGAGCGGAACAGAAATGGAACACCGGCAGTGATGCGCAGAATGCCGCCGAGTTGCCAGCCGCTGATGAGCCGGTCGGCCGCGCCCGAGCTGCTCGCGAACCGCTTGCCCCTTCCGAACGGGAGCTCATAAATCATCGCGAGGGAGAAGGTTTGGGGGACGTCGTTCAGGGCAAGCGCCTTGTTGCGTTGCCTTTCGAACGGAGAAATGACGCCGTAAGCGCCGCTCCAGAGAGTCGCATCGGCCTGCACGCTGTCGGTGCTCGTCAGCAGCTTGGCGAAGGTGTAGGAGGCGAGCAGCCACGTGCCTTTCGAGAAGCGGTGTTCGGCTTTGAGCTGCAAGGAATGGAACGTCGAATTTCCGGCATTCTCGTTCTGGCCGAAGAGCGAGCTGCAATATTGCGGGTACGGCAGCAGCGCCTGAGCCACGGTGGGCGCGCATCCGGTCATCTGCCCGACCCAGCCGTCATACGGAACAGGCACTCCGTCCAGTGTGGTCTGTCCTGGCTGGAACTCATCGTAAAGCTGTTGGCCCATGCCGAGATACTTCGGATCGAGCGCATTCAGCGGGGCAACCCGGGAGAGCATCCGGGTTCCCTTATTTGCCACGTAGGATGCGCTGATGTAAAAGCTGTCGGTGAACTGGTGCTCGACGGTGAGGTTCCACTGCTGCGAGTATGGCAGGCGGTTGGCGTCGAACGGCCGGTAGCGGAGGCTCTGGCCGTTACGGTAGCTCGAATCGATGAACGGCGGCCGCACAAAGTTCTGCGGCAGGCCGTTGCTAAGCAGGAACGCCGGCTCCAGACCGCCCTGCGAGCTCGAGAAGCTCTGGCCGGCATTGAAGCCGTCGAGCGCGACTCCGCCGTTCCAGCCGGGATAATAAGCCTGCGTGAAAATATGGGACAGGCTGTACGCGAGCGCCAGCCGAGGCGCGAAACCGCGGAACCAGGTCTCCTCAGGATGCCGCGCGCCGAAGCTCGCCGCGCCCCATTTGTCTCCGGCGAACGCGAGGCGGCCCGTACGGTTGCCTGCGCCGGGGTTCGGGCCGAAGTCGAAGAATGACGTGCGGTCATATTTTTCGACCGCGGGGCGCGAAACATCCCAGCGAAGACCCCAGTTCACGCTCAGCTTAGAGGTGGCGCGCCACGAATCGCCGAAATGCAGGCTCCAGGCGTCCGCGCGCGCGTACCATGCCTCGACCGTGTTGAACTGTCCAGAAGCGTTGTCCACCAGACCAAGAATCAAGCTTGCGACCGCATTCCCGCTGGTGATTCCAATCAGGCCGGTGCTGAGCCGCGAGAATCCGAAAGAGCCGGAACCGTTGACCCGGTCCACGCTGTTGATCCCCAGCTTGCGGTACTCGCCGCCGAACTTGAAGATGTGTCTGCCGCGCACCTTTGTCATGAGATTATTGACGACATACGTGGGCCGGGCGCCGCGGAATTCGTTATTGCAGCCCCAACCATTAAAGTCTGAAAAGTACACTACCGGCGGGTTGTTGTGGTCTGCAACGCCGCCAATCTTAGGCATATCACCGGCGTATTGTTTGTCGATGCAGAACGACTCTGCATACGTGTCGTTGTAGCCGAAGGCAACGTGGTTGAGCAGTGTTGCGCTGAACGTATGGTCCCAACCTACCCGGGGCATGACTGTCCAGTTCGTCTGATACGGCTGCTCCTGTGCGAGCTGCGGCGGCAGTTGAGTCGCGGCGGGCGCAAAGGATCTGCGCGAATGATGCGACCCGAAGAAGTGGTCCTTATCGCCATAGTTGTAGTCGATTCGGATGTCCCACAGGTTCGAGTCGTTGAAGATGCCCGCGCCGACGGGCACGGGAACGACATAGTTGTTCAGTGCGCCGCCGAAGGTCGGTTGCGGCAGGAACTTGAACCATTGCGCGGCGAGCGAGCTCTGAAAGCGCGGGTCGGACTGGCAGATCACGTTCGGACTCTTGCCGTCGCAGCCCATGAACTGGTCTCGCAGGAACGGCAGGCTTGCCGGGCCGGAAGTCGCGCTGGGATCGAAGTTGGGATTCGGGCGCGTTGTGGCCGGGTCGTAGACGGGGATCACCTTTCCGTCGCTGCCGACCCAGTCGCTGAAATCGCCGTTGCGTTCCTTGACGGAGGGAATGCTGAGGACGGGAGTGCTGGCGCCGCCGCGGACGCGGAAGCGTTCGTGTGAGATAAAGAAGTACAACTTCCCCCTCGCCGTCCAGGCTCCTGGGAGCCTGACGGGGCCGCCGATGGTGCCGCCGAAGTCGTTCTCGATGTCCTTGGGCCGCTGCGGAATGCCGAACTGGCGGGCATTGAGCGACGTGTTCCTGAGGAACTCGAACAGCGAGCCGTGGAACTCGTTGCTGCCGGCCTTTGTGACGGCGGTGACGACGCCCGATGAAGTGGAGCCGTACTGGGGCTCGACGTTCGACGTCAACACGCTGACTTCGCTGATAGCCTCGGGCGAGAACGGGCTGTTGCCGAACACCAGGGCGGCGCCGGTCTGTGTGTTGAGCCCGTCCTGTATGCTGATGCCGTCGAGCACGGCCTCGTCGCCCGATCCCATGCCGCCGTTGATGCGGGTGTCATAGGTGTTGGCGCCCGCGCCGGTTGTCACGCCGGGCATGAGCACGACAAAGGAGATGGCCGATCGCGGCAGGCCGCCTACGATGAGCGGCAGTTCGCGGAGCGTGTCGGGCGTGATGGCCTGCTTGAGCTCCGCGTTCTCGCTGTTCAACGGTGAGGCGTCGGCCGTGACTTCGATCGCCTGGTTAGCCTGCCCGACTTCGAGCGGAACATTGATGGTGACCGTATCGTTGATGCTCAAACTGATGCCGCGCTGTACGAAGTCCCTGAATCCTCTGGCGGAAACGGTGAGCTCGTAAGCTCCGGCCTGGAGGTTGGGAAATCGGAACAGGCCGGACTCGTTGGTCGTTATCTTGGAAACGGCGCCGGTAGCAAGTGACTTCAGGCTGATCTCGGCGTTTGGTATCACGGCGCCGCTCGGGTCCTTGACCGTTCCGCTGACTGAAGCGTTGATATTCTGAGCGTGTGCCGGCGGGAAGGAAAGAATCGCGGCCAGGAATGCAATCACAACAAAAAGGC
>WNGG01015315.1_pt1 | contig 14771 bp, 9 predicted proteins | sample 5400661 | NCBI WGS metagenome assembly WNGG01 (sample SAMN13153372, study PRJNA577476) | soil metagenome | isolation source: 100 cm soil or saprolite under Garry oak tree replicate 1 | place: USA:California | collected 2016-06-15
CGCGAAACGAACTGGCAGGTGTCTGCCGATTTCCTCCTCCACGGCAAGCTGGATGAGACCCCCGCGACGTTTTTCGCCGGCATCGAGCAGGTCCCCCCGGGATGCGCGTTCGAGCTCAGGCTCGATGGCCGTTGGCGACAGTGGGCCTATTGGTCGCTTTCAGCTATCGAGCCCGAGCCGACCACACAGGTCGAAGAAGCATTGGCAGAGCTGCTCGAAGACGCGGTGCGGATCCGCCTGCGAAGCGACGTTCCCGTCGGCGTGTGTCTATCCGGCGGGCTCGACTCGACGGCGATCATTTGCGCCATGGCGCGAAACCGTCAGGGTGGTGGTGCCACCGCCGCTGGTCAAGCGGCCCCGCTCCTGGCCTTTTGCTATCATGAGTCCGCGTTCGATGAGCGCGCCTTTATTGCCGACACCCTTGCACAGACCAGCGCGTTACTGCGACGCATCTCGCTGACTCCCGAAGCGATGTGGGAGAGCCTGACAGAGGTGCTGCGCTTTCAGGATGAGCCGATCATCTCGGGGGCACCGATTGCCGGGTTCCACCTGATGAAGCTGGCAGCGAGCAACGGCGTGAAGGTCGTGCTGAACGGTCAGGGATCGGATGAAATCTTGGCGGGCTATCCGAGCTACTTCCCCGACCACTGGTACACGTTGCTCCGCACCGCCCAAGTCACCAGAGCGTGGCACGAGATCCAAGAGTACGCCGCCTGGCACGGGACCAGCACCGGGCAGCTGTTCCTGCGCTCACTGGGTCGCTTGTTCCACCAGGAACTGCGGCGTCTCCCGGCGTATCGCCGCCTCGCAGGCAGGCGGCGGTGGCGCCGCTTCAAACACAAGGGCTGGTTTGCACCATATCTGCTCGAGCGTCACGCCGCACCCGACGAGGGCTACCAAGACTCTCACTTGAACGCCGTGCTCAGACGCTCCGTCGAGCAGGCGCGCTTACCTCATTATCTCCGGCTGGAAGATCGCAACTCGATGGCCCACGGCCTCGAGGCTCGCTTGCCCTTCATGGACTACCGCTTGGTCTCCCTCGCCTTCCGCGTACCGGCCGACCAAAAAATGCAAGGCGCCTGGAACAAGGCCCTCCTTCGCAGAAGTGTGCGCGGCCGTGTGCCGGACTCCGTGAGAAATCGTGTCGAGAAGATGGGCTTTCCCACGTCGCTGCACCTGTGGGTGACCGGCGCCCTCGCCGAACCCCTGCGCGACATCCTGGCCAGTCGGGCTGCCCGTGAGCGGGGGATCTACAACGTGGAAGCGATGCTGAGCGTCTTGCAGAATGATCATCGCATCGAGCCTGAGGCCGCACTGAAGCTCTTCCACGTGGCCGAATTCGAACTGTGGCACGAAATCCACCGTAGCTGAAAGGCCGCGCACCCAGAGCGCTGCTGCCCGGCGACAGGTGTTGCCGTCGGGGCTACAGGCCATCGCGCGCGGGGGTGTGCTCGCACAATTGAGGAAGCGGGGGCGTCGCAGGTGCGGAACTTGCTAGCCGCTCCCCAGTCATGGCCTCTGTCGGCGTCCGCATGTTGCCTCGCATCGAGCCGGGCTGGGTGCGCTTCGCACTCACGCCGTTGCTGCTGTGCGCCGCCTGCGCACCGCCGGATGCGGTTGGGCCCGATGGCGGCCGCGCGACACCTGAATTCGCCAACCTGCCCTTCGACTCAGCGCCGGCGTTTTACGTCTCACCGACTGGCTCTCCTTCCGGCGACGGATCGTTCGCCAACCCCTGGGACTTAGCGACGGCCCTCGACGGCCCGGCCGCAGTGACGCCGGGCAGCACGATCTGGTTGCGCGGAGGCACGTACGCCGACGGGCCGTACTCCGGCGGCTACTTGAGCAATCTGACTGGGACCGCGGCCGCGCCCATCCTGGTACGCCAGTTTCCGGGCGAGCGCGCGACCGTGACGAAGTTCCTCGTCGTCCTAGGTGCGTACACGTGGTACTGGGGATTTGAGGTCGTGCACACTATCCCGCAAGTCGGTTCCGGCCTCTTTGGAATCTACGACCGAGCGCCCGGGGCGAAGCTCATCAATGTGGTAGTCCACGATGCAACCGGGAGCGGGATTTTCATCGGGCCCGAGGCAACCGACGCCGAGGTGTACGGATCCATCTCCTACAACAACGGACGGACCGACAATCTAGACCATGGCATTTACTGTCAGAGCCAGAGCAGCTTGCTGGTGCAGGACAACATCGTGTTCGACAATTGGGCGTTTGGGATTCACTGTTTCGCCAAGACTGGACCGTATCTCCAGAACATCACCATCCAAGGCAATGCCGCATTCAACGACTACGTCTGGGGCGTGCCGTCGGATGCCGACATGTTCGTGGGCGGCCACTTTCCCGCGACCGGGATCATCATCGATCAGAACTACACGTACCGCAGTGCTGACTCCAATACCAAGGCCGCCGACATTGGCTACAACTTGGTCGTGAACAACGACCTCGTCCTCAGAGATAACTACTTCGTGGGAGGGTGGTTGCGCTTGGGCGCCTGGGCGACGGCGACGGTGTCGGGAAACACGTTCTTCGACTTTACTCACGGCGGCATGGTGTGGAACCTCGGGGATGTAAGCGGCCAGACCTGGAGCGGCAACACGTTTTTTGGCGACTCCACGACCTTGGCGTGGCGCCACGACAGTAGCGCCGTGACCACGTTTGACGGCTGGCGCACGCTCACGGGGCTCGCCGATCCGGGCACCTACGCGGACAGTGCCCCAACCGGGGTCAAAATCGTGGTCCGCCCGAATCGGTACGAGCCGGGTCGTGCGAACATCATCGTCTACAACTGGGCGCAGCAGAGCACGAACTGGGCGCAGCAGCGCACGGTGAGCGTGGATGTCCCGGGGATCCTCGAGGTGGGCGACCGCTACGTGGTCCAGAACGCCCAGGACTTCTATGGCGCCCCCGCGGCCGGCGGCGTCTACACCGGCGACCCCCTCCCATTGCCGATGGCCGGCGTCACGCCCCCGATCCCGCTCGGAACCACCACGGCTCAGCCGGCGCCCGTCACCGGGCCGACCTTCAACGTGTTCGTCCTCATGACGACGAGCCGCGGGCGGTGCGTTCCCGGTGAGCGAGGAGATTTCGAGGAGCCGGGAGGTCCAGAGGGTTGTGGCCCTCCCCGTTGACTGCGACGACCTGGCACCCGGGCTGGGTGCGCTGCGCGCTCGCGTGGTCCTTGCTGCTTGCCTCCTGCGCACAGCAAGACGTCGTCAAGGCCCGTCCCGGTACGCCCGGGATAGGCACCCCGCTCCCGGCCGGCCCGGAGTTCTACGCATCGCCGCGCGGCTCACCGCTGGGCGACGGATCGCGCACCAAGCCGTGGGACCTGCAGACGGCCTTGAGCCAGCCGGCGCCGGTCACGCCCGGCAGTACGATTTGGTTGCGCGGGGGCAGGTACACGGGCGGCACGCATCGCGGCGGGTTTCTCAGCAAGCTGACCGGGACGGCTGACGCACCCATCGTGGTGCGCCAGTTTCCCGGCGAGCGCAGCATCGTGACGAATAGCCTCGACGCCACGGGCTCGTATACGTGGTTTTGGGGCTTCGACGTCACGAGCGCACGGCAAGCCGCCACGGGCACGGATTACGAGTATCTCGTCAGTGTCCGCGCCGGCGTGGGGAATCGCTTCATCAATCTCGTCATCCGCGACGGGCCGAACACCGGCGTGGCGAGCTTTACCCCGCTGTACACCACCGCGACCCAGACCACCATCTACGGCTGCCTCATCTACAACAACGGGACGCATTTCAACCTCGACCACGGCCTCTATCTGCAAAACGATGTGGCCACCGGCACCGTAACCGTCACCGATAATATCGTGTTCAATAACGAGGCGTTCGGCCTGCACGTTTATTCCGCGCCGGCGGACGGCCGCCTCAGCGGGTTCAACATCGAAGGGAATGTCTTGTTCGGCAACGGCTCGATCAGTACGCCCGTCAATAGGAACAACGAAATCTTGATCGGCGGCACCGCCGCGGCCAACGACATCGTCGTCCGCAACAATTATACCTATCGGGAGGGGGCCTCGGGCTTCAGTCCCTACAAAGTGGCCGCGGAGATTGGGTATACCGATGGCTCCAACGCGAACGGCGACGTCGTGCTGGAGAACAACTACTTCGTCGGAGGCTTCTACATCAACCGGTGGTCGTCCGCGACCGTGCGCGGCAACCTAGTCTATGATTATGGGGGGCCGATGGTGCTGACTGACTCCAGCGTAAGTGGTCAGACCTGGTCCGACAACCGGTTCTACGGCGTCTCCACCCGGTCGAACTGGCAACATGCACCCAACAGCCCTGCGGACTTCGCGACGTGGCGGGCGCAAACGGGCGTGCCCGGTCCGGGCAGGTATGCGGGGAGCGGTCCCCCACCCAACCTCGTGGTCGTGCGCCCTAACCAGTATGAGGCCGGGCGGGCCAACATGGTCGTCTACAATTGGGAGCAGCACGCCACGGTCAGCGTGGACCTCTCCACGGTGCTCAACGTGGGGGATCGCTACGTCGTGCGGAACGTCCAGGACTTCGATGGGACCCCGGTGGCCAGCGGGACTTACGAGGGGGGCAGTATTCAACTCCCCATGGCCGCCGTCACGCCGCCGGCTGTCATCGGGAGAGCGTCCACGCCGCCCCCGATCACGGGGCCGACCTTCAATGTCTTCGTCGTCATGAAGGCGCCGTGAAATCACTGCCGCCTGATCACGCCTAGGTAGTACGTTCGCAGCGGCGGCACGAGATTCAAGAGCGCGCACAGCGTCCACGAGAGCGGCGCGACGAGGCGTGTCACCGGCGCGGCCATCGTGACCCGGTCCAGCTCCACCGAACACTTGGGGAAGAGGCGTCTGATCTCAGCGGCCTTGACTGGGCTGACATCGGGGTTGCGAGGGTTGGGCACACAGAAGTCATACCAGAGAATGACCCCCTCGGGTGTGAGAACGCGAACCATCTCCTCCGCGACACAACGCCGCACATCGGCGTCGAGGATGGACGTGAAAACCATGAACTGCGTGACCAGATCGAAACTGGCGCTGCGGAACGGCAAGGCCACCGCACTGCTGCAGAACAGCCCGATGTCCCGCGGACAGCGCCGCGCCGCGCGGCGGACTCGGTCGCGCAGCAGGTCGATGCCGGCGGCATGGTCCGGCCGTGCTCCCCACCCGATCAGACGGTGCAGCCAGTAGCCTGTGCCGCAGCCGACGTCCAGGATGCGTCTCGTGTCCAGCGGCCAGAGCCTCGACCGGCGCAGCACGGCGAGCACGCGACGCTCGAGATCGTGCATCATAAAGACGTACGCCGGATTGCCCCAGTCGTAACGCCATGCGCCTCCCCGCCTGGCGTACGCGGCGCGGATCCGTTCTTCCTCGGCGCGTGACCGATCTCCCGTCACGCGGCCGCTCTCCTCTGGGGAGTCGACCTTCAAGGTCTTCGGCCTCATCAAGGCACGGTGACCGCCTGGCGCGCGGACGCCAGCGGCAAGCTCGCCCCCAGGACCTGGTCGACGAGGGGAGCTATCGCGTCGTACGTAATCGGGACGGGGCACGGCGATCGCTCTCGCGCGCCGTCCCGCCAGAGCTGCTCGAGCACGCACGCAATGCCATCGACATCGGCTGAATCGCGAACCGCGGCGCCGAGGCGGTTTCCCTCGACCGCCGCGGCACTGCCCGCCGGCGCCACGACCAGCGTGGGGACGCCCATCGCCACCGATTCATAGAGCTTGGCGGGGATCTGCAGCTCTTGGTCCTGGGCCAGGACCACGGCCAGGCGCGACCGGGACACCACGTCGAGCGCGTCGGCGCGAGACAGCAGGCCCAGCACCTCCACATACTGCTCGACGCCTGCGACCGCGACGGCGTCGTTGAACACCTGAGCGTGGCGTGAATCGGCGTCACCGGCGATGCGTAGTTTCGAGCCGGCTCGGGCAGCCTCTGGATGATGCTGCAAGAAGATCCCAAGTGCCCGCATCACCGGCCCGAGATCCCGGCCTGCGTACAATCGGCCGGTGTACGCGATGCCTAACCCCGGATACCGATGACGCGCCGGTGGCGGCACGCCATCCGGGTCGACGCCGTTGGGAACGCACACCACCGGCACGTGGGGATACTTCGCCGCAAGCACCTCGGCCAGCTGCGGCGTGTTCGTAATGACCCCATGAGCCGCCCGGAAGGCGAGGCGCTCCAGTCGCGGGGTGAGTGTGCGAAACACCCGAGTCCCGAGTCTCCGATGCGACTGCCAGACCTTCGGGATCGGTCCCGCCCATGGATCGCGCAGGTCGATCAACCAATGCGTCGCGCTCCCGATAGTGGCCAGGCCCGCCACCAGATGGGCGGAGTGCGGCGGGCCGCTGCTCACGACGATCTCTGGCTGGAACCGCCGGATCACCGACCGCGCGCGCAGCGCCGCTCGGAGGATCCAGCCGTGGCCCTCGTCCGGAAAGGCCAAGAGCGTGGCGACCTCATTACGCAGCTGGTGCAGCAGACCGCGTGGCCACCCGGGAGTCGTAACGCGCGATACGTTCCGGGACAACCCGAGCGATTCCCCGAAGATCAGCCGGCGTAGCAGCCGGTAGCCGTCGCCCAGCGTCCAGAGACGCGGACACCGCTCCAGCTGCGCGCCGATCGCCGCGGTACGCCCGCACGGAGGAGCGGCCGTGACGACTGAAATCGTCCAGCCCAGCCGGGCGAGGTACTTTGCGATGCCCGCCCAGCGAAGGCCACCGACGGGACCGCTGGGACCGAAGTCGTAGGTGATTACCAGCAGCCGGCGAGTGTCCCCCGGCGCTTCGCTGGTGGGCGTGCTCACAGAGATCCCTCGGAGCTTCCGCGGGCCGCCACGACGAGCTCATAGAATGCCTTGAGCCGCTCGCGGTGCAGCAGCAGACAGGCGAGCCCATAGCTGACCACTCCCGCCCCGATCTGCGCAGCCAGCCGTAGGCCCCCGGTCCACGCGCTGCCGCTGAGCCACCCGACCGCGAGCACCACTGCCGCCATCAAGAGCGTCCCGCTCAAAGCCGGCCACAGCGCCATGAGGTACGCCCTCGGGGACAGCGCGATCTTGGAGAACACTCGCCAGTACAGCAAGCTGGCGATCAGCGGATCCATCACCACCCATGCCATCGCGAGACCGACCGTCCCCCAGCGCTGCCCGCTGATGTAGAAGCTCGTGGGCATGACGACGGCAGCAGCACCCATGGTCCACATCTCGAACTTCGTATCCCTGATGGTGTGGAGCACCTGAGCCAGGAGTGGGGTGATCGAGCGAACAGCCGCATAGGCGGCGAGGATCTGCAGCGGTGCGATCGTCGCCTCCCACTTGGAGCCGAGCACCGTGAGCACGAAGTCCCGCGCGACCAGAGCGAGCCCGACACTGACCGGGAACGTTATCAGTGCGATGCCTTCGGTAATCCTCAGAAGGTAGCGCCGCATGGCTGCAGCGTCCCGCTGTACCGCGGAAAAGAAGGCCGGCGTCACCTGCCCCACCAGCGCCGTGATCTTGTCCACCGAGACGTTGGCCAACGTCCAGCCGACGTTGTAGAAGCCGAGGGCGGCCTTCCCCAGGATGCGCCCGGCTACCAGGAAGTCCGCGTTCACGGAAGCGTACCAGCAAAGGCGGGAGATCAGGACGTTGGAACTCAGCGTTGTCGCGTGCTTCAGGGAGTGCAGCCGTGGCCACGCCAACGGTGGGTGCCGCAACCGAAGCACGGCTCCCGTCGAAATAAGGGCGCCCAGCACCCCGCCGCACACCAGTGTCCAGTACCGCAGACCCGCTGCCGCAAGCCCGATCATGCTGATAGCCAGCACGAGCGCCTGGCCCAGGTCAATGAGTGCGAGCGCCCTGAAGCGCAGGTCGCGCTGCAGTAACGCGAGCGGCACGGTCTTGAACGACGTGATGACGAAGGTTGTGCTCATTGCCGCGACGACGAGCGGCAATTGCGGAGCGTGGAAGAAGCGCCCCAGCGGGATCGCGACGGCGCAGGACGCGACTAGGCTGGCCAGCCCCAACAGCACCGCCAGGCCATTGAGCTGGTTGATCTGCTCCACACTCAGCTCGCGCACGGCCAGCACCGCAGTGCCGAGGCCAAACTCGGAGACCAGTGTGATCAGCCCGAGGTAGATTGCCGCCATGCCCACGAGGCCGTAGTCCTCAGGGCTGAGCAGGGCGACGATGAGCCACGATCCCCAGCTGAGCGCCTGGCTGGCCCACTTGGCCGCGGCAGTCCAGGCGACGCCCCGCAGCAGCGAGCGATCGAGCGCCCCGGTTTCGACCTCGGGACCCGACCCCCTCGCTTCGGAGACCACCGTTACGTCACGCACACCCGACGCTCGGCAGCAAGAGCGAGACCAGCCTGGGCCAGCCGCTCTCGGTGCGCGGTTGTCGCGATCGCGCAACGGTCAAGGCAGGGGCACGTCCCTTGCACCGTGGGCCTGCCACGAGCGCCGATGCGAAGACCGCCGTAGGACTCGGGCGGCCATCGGAGCACGGCGTGAAATCGCGCCGCTCAAGTTGTGTCTCGTGAGGTTGGGGACGAGGGCATGTGCGGGATCGTGGGGATCGTCAAACTGAACCAGCGGGAAACCGTGGACGAGGCGCGTCTCACGCGGATGCGGGACGTGCTGCGCCACCGCGGGCCGGACGGCGAGGGGCTCTGGATCCAGGGACCGGTGGGGCTGGGGATGCGCCGGCTCGCGATCGTGGACGTGCTCGGCGGCCGTCAGCCGATGGCCAACGAGGACGGGACCGTGTGGATCGTCTACAATGGCGAAATCTACAACCACGCCGACCTGCGGCCCGGGCTGGAGCAGCGCGGTCACTGCTATCGCACCCGCAGCGATACCGAGACGATCCTGCATCTGTACGAGGAGGAAGGGGAGCGCTGCGTCGAGCGGCTCCAGGGGATGTTTGCGTTTGCTCTGTGGGACCGAAAGCGCGGGCGGCTGCTGCTGGCGCGCGACCGGCTCGGCATCAAGCCGCTCTACTACGCTTGGACTGATCACGAGCTCGTGTTCGCATCGGAGATCAAGGCGATTCTCGCCGGGGGCTCCGTTCGCCCGGCGCTGAACGAAGCGATCGTCCCCGAGTTCCTGGCGAGAGGATTCGTGGCCGGCGAAGAGACGTTCTTCTGCGGGGTCCACAAGCTCTTGCCGGGGCGGACCCTCTCGTGGTCATGCGCCGACGGACCCCGGCAACGCCGCTACTGGCGGATGCCGATCACGACCGACAACGGTGCACCGGAGACGCTCGAGGATTGCGGACGCGACGTGCGTGCCCGGCTGGCGGAGGCGGTCCGGAGCCACCTCATGAGCGACGTGCCGCTCGGGCTGTTCCTGTCGGGCGGGATCGATTCGAGCGGGCTGGCGGCCCTGATGGCGCCGATGGTCAAGGAGCCCATCCGCACCTTCGCCGTCGGCTTTTCCGACCGTGAGGCGAACGAGCTTGCCTACGCCCGTCTGGCGGCCCGCGCGGTCGGGGCGGAGCACCGCGAGTTGGTGGTGGCCCCCGCGGAGTTCTTGGGCGCGCTGCCCCAACTCGTCTGGCATGAAGACGAGCCGATCAGGTTTCCGTCGAGCATCCCGCTCTACTTCGTCTCGCGCCTGGCGCGGGACCACGTCAAGGTGGTGCTCACCGGCGAGGGGGCCGATGAACTCTTCCTTGGCTACGACCGCTATTGGGTAACGGCCTGGAACGAACGGCTCGGGCGAGCCTATTGGGCCCTGACCCCTCGAGCCCTTCAGGGAACGGTGAAGGGGCTGGTGAGCCGACTCCCGCAGCCGGTGCGTCGCTACGCCGCGCGGACGTTCCTGGCGGTCGGACCCGGTCCGCGGGAGCTGTTCTTCGAGAACTGGGCCATTTTCCCGCTGGCCGTCCAGCCCCACCTGCTGTCCGACCCGGACCTCCTCAGCGCGCGCGACCCCTACGCCGAGGGACTGCGCGCCTACGAGGAGACGACCGGTGGCACGCTGGAGCGGATGAGCCACGCGGATGTCCAAACGTACTTGGTCGAGCTCCTGATGAAGCAGGATCAAATGAGCATGGCAGCATCGATCGAGAGCCGGGTGCCCTATCTGGATCATGCGTTCGTCGAGCGCGCCGCGGCGATCCCTGGCCGCAGCAAGCTGCGTGGCTGGCAGACGAAGGCCGTGCTGCGGGCCGCGCTGCGGGATCTCGTGCCCCGTGAGATTCTGACACGACGGAAGGTGGGATTTCCGGTTCCCGTGAATCGGTGGTTTCGCGATCGGTTCTGGCCGGTCGTGCGCGAATTCGTTCTGGGACCGCGAGCACTCGAGCGAGGGCTGTTCCAGGAGGCGTTCCTCAGGCGGCTCGCCCAGGAGCACCGAGTGGGGACTGCGGAGCACGGCCTTCGCCTCTGGCTCCTGGTGAATCTCGAGATCTGGCGGCGGATTTTCGTGGATGGCGAGGATGTCGCGGACGTGATGCGGCCCGTGGAAGGCAGATGCGGATCCTCTGGGTGAAGGTCGATGGGCTCTGGCCCCTCAACAGCGGCGGGCGACTGCGGAGCTTTCACATCATCGCCGAGCTCACCCGTCGGCATCGCGTGACGGTGGTGACGGCGCACGGCCCGCAGGACGATCCGGAAGGGCTGGCGGCCCGGCTGGCGGCGTGCGAGCGGGTGATATCGTTGCCGTACGCGGCCCCGAGACATGGGAGTGCCCGCTTCGCCCGGGCATTGGTGAGATCCTGGCTCTCGCCGTTGCCGGTCCATATCCGCAAGTGGCGCAGCCCGGCGGTGCGCGAGGAGGTAACGCGACTCCTCAGGGCGGAGCCGTTCGATCTCTGCGTGGCCGACTTCCTCATCACCACACCGAACATTCCGCTCGATGGCCCGGTCGCGACCGTTCTGTTCGCTCACAACGTGGAATACCTGATCTGGAAGCGGCTGAGCCAGGTCGAGTCGCGCCCGTGGCGGCGCGCCCTCCTGGAGCTCGAGTGGCGGAAGATGCGCAGGTACGAGGTCCACACCTGCACACGGCTCCCACTCACGGTCGCCGTTTCCGACGCGGATCGTTCGGTGTTAGCCGCCCAAGCTCCCCGGGCGAGGATCCACGCCGTCCCGACCGGTGTGGACACCGCGTACTTCACACCCAACGGATCGGGAGAGCAGTCCGGGGCTCTCGTTTTCACGGGCGCGATGGATTGGTTTCCCAACGACGACGGCATCGCGCACTTCGTCGAGGTCGTCTTCCCCCGCATCCGCGCCGCAGCGCCTGACGCATCGTTGACCGTGGTGGGGAGGAACCCCGGTCCCCGCGTGCAGCGGCTGGCGGCGGTCCCGGGCGTCCGGATCACGGGGACGGTGAATGATGTCCGGCCGTACGTCGCTCGAGCGGCCGTGTACGTGGTGCCGCTCCGGGTCGGCGGCGGGACGCGACTCAAGATCTTCGAGGCGCTCGCGATGGGAAAGGCCGTGGTGTCTTCGACCGTGGGCGCGGAGGGCCTGCCGCTCACGCCCGGGACGCATTTCGTTCAGGCGGACGACCCGGCACAGTTCGCCAACGCGGTCGTCGCACTGCTGCGAGATCCCGCCCGCCGCCGCGCGCTGGGCAGCGCCGGACGGAGCCTGGTGGAGCAGCGGTACTCGTGGTCGCACGTGGCACGAGAGTTCGAAGCCAGGTGCGCGGAGGTGACCTCACATGCGCGTTAACGTGTTCGGGCTCGGCTACGTAGGATCCGTGACGGCCGCCTGTCTGGCGAAAGCGGGCCACGAGGTGATCGGCGTCGACATCGACGAAGAGAAGGTCGCGATGATCAACCGTGGCGCGTCGCCGGTCGTGGAGCCTGGCCTCGGAGCGCTGATGAGCGAAGTCGTTGCAACCCGACGGTTGCGAGCGATGATCTCGACGCCGGAGGCCGTACGACAAGCCACGATAGGACTGATTTGTGTCGGGACCCCGGGGGCGCCGAGCGGGCAGCTCCGCGTGGATGCGCTGGAACGCGTCGGCCAAGAAATCGGCCGGGCGCTGACCGCGCGCGACGAACCCTACAGCGTCGTGCTGCGAAGCACCGTGCTCCCCGGAACCACCGAGCGGGTGCTCGTCCCGGCGATCCGGGCCGGCGCGGGACGGGAGCTGGGACCCTCCGTGCGAGTCGCCGTCAACCCAGAGTTCATGCGCGAGGGCTCCGCAATCCGTGACTTTGCGCGTCCCCCGTTCACCCTGGTTGGGTGCGTCGACGCCGGGACGGCCGCGGTGCTACGCTCGCTGTACGGTGAGGTCGAGGCCGCCTTCGTCCACACCACTGTGACGACAGCGGAGGTGGTCAAGTACATGTCCAACGCGTTCCACGCTCTCAAGGTGTGCTTTGCCAACGAAATCGGCGACGTATGCGCGGCGCTCGGGGCGGACGCGCAGGACGCCATGCGGATCTTTCTGATGGACCGAAAGCTGAACGTCTCCGAGGCATATCTCCGCCCTGGCTTCGCCTTCGGCGGCTCTTGTCTGCCGAAGGACCTCCGCGCCCTGGTGTACGCCGCCCGCACCGCGGACGTCCCCGTCCCGCTGCTCGCCGCCATCCTCCCGTCGAACGAAGGGCAGGTGCGCCGGGCCGTGGAGGCGGTGCTCGCGACGCGGAAACGGAGGATTGGCGTCGTCGGCCTCGCCTTCAAGGCCGGGACCGACGACCTCCGCGAGAGCCCCATGGTCACGCTGGTCGAGACGCTCATCGGGAAGGGATGCGACGTGCGAATCCTCGATCCCAGCGTCGCCGTGGCCCGCTTGCGAGGAGCGAACCGCCGCTACATCGACGAGGAGATCCCCCACATCGCGTCCCTGCTGTGCGAGAGCGTCGAGACACTGCTGGCGCACGCCGAGGTGCTGGTGGTTGGCAACGCCTCCGCCGACGCGACGCGAGCGGTGGCGGCGGCCCGCCCCCACCGCGTGGTGATCGACCTCACGCGCGGCGCGGCCCGGCGCCGGGCGGACGTGAGAGAAGCGAGCGAGCAGCCGCAATGATTCGAGACCAGTACCTCAGTGGCGAATACCTCGTCAAGAACCCACTGTGGCATGCCGACGAATCCCCGTGGAAGGCGAAGTACGTCCTTCAAATGATCGCTCGCAACAAGCTCGCACCCACCACGATCTGCGATGTGGGGTGTGGAGCCGGAGAAGTCCTGCGGCTGGTTCATGAGGGACTGCATGGACGATGCAGCTGTTGGGGGTATGACATCTCGCCCCAGGCGTTTGCGCGGTCGCAGCGGCTGTCGCGCGAACGGCTTCAGTTCAAGCTGGCCGATATCCGACAAGAGCAGGATGCGCACTTTGATCTCCTCTTGCTCATGGATGTGCTTGAACACGTGGAGGACTACTTCAGCTTGCTGCGCGACCTCCGGCCGAAGGCTGACTACAAGATCATCCATATTCCGCTCGATCTCTCAGTGCGAGCGGTCCTGTTGGGCAAGCTGTGTGACTTCCGAGCGGCGTATGGCCATCTCCACCATTTCACGAAAGAGGTGGCGCTCGAGATGCTGCGAGACGTCGGCTACGACGTCATCGACCATGCGTACACGTGGCAGGCCAACAATCTCCGATACGTGTGGAACGAGAACAAGCAGAACCCGTGGAGACTGGCGCGGCGGGTGGCCGGCTTCGTCGCGCGAGCCATCGTGGCCCTGCCCAGTCACGTGCTGTTTGCGATTCACGAGGACTGGGCGGCTCGTCTCGCGGGGCGATGGAGACTGCTGGTCCTGGCACGATGATAGGCCGCCGTGCTGGCGCCATAACGCGCCCTAACGTGAGATCGAGCCGCATCGATCCGATGCAACCGCGCAACGGTGGCTACCATGGCCGGAGCCCGGCGCAGTTCTTGCGCCGCCGCTCGGTTACGATGAGATGCGACGCCCTAGTGCTCGACGCGTCGCTCCGGCAAGCGCTCGTGACGGTGCGGTCCCTTGGTCGGCGGGGCCTGGCGATCGCCGCAGCGGATACGCACCCTGAGGCACCGGCCTTTGCATCACGCTGGTGTCAGGGAGGGTTCGTGTGTCCGGCCCAGGAAGGGACCGACGCCTACGCCGTCCTCCTCGAGCAGTGGCTGGATCGCACCGGCGCGCGAGTGCTCTTCGCCTCGAACGACGCCACGATCGCGCTGCTGCGTCGGCATCGCGCGCGGCTCGAGCAGCGACTCCGCCTGGCGCTCGCACCCGCACAGGCGCTGGCGACCGCGATCAACAAGGAGCGGACGCTCGAGGTGGCGCGGCGCCTCGAGGTACCTGTGCCGCGCGAGGTTGTCGTGCGCGACGCCGGAGATGTCGCGGCAGCGCTGAAGGAAATCGGACTCCCGGCGGTGATCAAGCCCAGCGAATCCTGGTTGTGGAACGGACGCGAGGGAGCGCGGCTGGGTGCCCAACTCGCGGTCACCGCCGCCGAGCTGCGTGACGCCGTCGAGGCGGTGACGCGCTTCGGGGAGGTCGCGCTCGTCCAGCAACTGCTCACCGGAAGGCGCGAGGCGGTGAGTTTGCTGTATGCCGACGGCGACGTGTACGCGCGCTTCGCCCAATGGGCCAAGCGCACCAGTCCGCCCCTGGGCGGGAACTCGGTCCTGCGCCAGAGCATCGCCATTCCCCCTGACGCAGGGAGCTACGCCGAATCGCTGGTACGCGACATCAACCTCGAAGGCTACTGCGAGGTAGAGTTCCGCCGTGACGCCGCCGGCGTCCCGTACTTGATGGAGATCAACCCGCGGCTCTCCGCTTCGGTGGAGCTCGCGGTGCGCGCCGGGGTCGATTTCCCGTACCTCCTCTATCAATGGGCGAGCGGC
>WNGG01025439.1_pt1 | contig 14767 bp, 11 predicted proteins | sample 5400661 | NCBI WGS metagenome assembly WNGG01 (sample SAMN13153372, study PRJNA577476) | soil metagenome | isolation source: 100 cm soil or saprolite under Garry oak tree replicate 1 | place: USA:California | collected 2016-06-15
AGGAGAACGGAGAAAGAGCATATTGGGTGGAACGCGGAAGGCGACCTTCAAGCCGAGAATATCCGTGTAGAACTGTTCGGTCTTTTTGAGATCGCGCGTTAGCAGAGCTATATGAAGCAGGTCGTGACTCGCCATAAAATGCTCCCTTCAGGGGTAGCGAACGGGTGAACTCTTCGGCTTTCATATACCCTGTCATGAGGATTGGAATCAACTTGACTGCGCCCCCATTGTTTTTACAAGAACGGTAATCCTTGGTAGTTTGGAAACTGCTACTCTTAGCGGCAACATGAATTCCAAGACCCCTTCTCATTACAGCGCCAGCCAACCTAGGATCTTTTACGGCTGGTACATCGTCGGTGTGGGTTTTCTCTCGCATATCGTGTGCGCGTTTCATCTTTCGAGCACGCTCAGCGTCTTTCTCAGGCCGCTCACCGAAGACTTGGGAGTCTCTCGCGGTCTGTTTTCTCTTCTGCGGTCCGGAGAGATCGTCATCGGCGCGGTAATGGCGCCCTTGGTTGGGACTTGGGTCGATCGCTATGGCGGCCGGTGGCTCATGGCAGGGGGTGCATCGCTCGCGGGCATCGGCTTCCTACTTCTAAGTCAGGTGACGGCGTTCTGGCAGTTCCTGATTGTCCGTTGGTTTCTCGTCACCGTCGGCGGCGTTTTTATGTGTTACATCGCTGTCACTGTGACGATCTCGCGTTGGTTTGTAAGAAGGCGCGGGCGGGCCATCGCCATCGCGACTTTAGGACAAGGCATCTCCAAAGTCGGCATCCCGCTCTTGGCGGCGACTTTATTTGTCTGGCTCGGATGGCGTCATACCTGGAGCGTGTTCGGGATTGTAACCGTTGTCCTGGTGGTAGTGCCGGCAATCGCTTTCATGCGCCGCAATCCGGAAGAGATGGGGCTACAGCCGGATGGGATCTCCCTTTCCTCGGACTTTCCGGCCGAGACTGACACAGAATCGGCTCGCGCCATCTCGGATACGCGCAATTTTGAAAAGAGCATCGTTTGGACGCGCGGAGAGGTCGTTCGCAGTCGGGTCTTTTGGTTGCTCTGTTTAACTTTCGGTATGGCTAATGTCGGCATCGCGGGTCTCAACCTCCATGTCTTTGCTCATATCTCGGATATGGGCTATCCCAGTTTTATCGCCGCCACCGTGATGGGCATCATTGCATTCACCCAACTTGGATCAACGATGTTTTGGGGATTCATCAGCGAGCGTGTAGAAATCCGCAAGGCAACGATGCTCATGTTTTTGATCCAAGCCACCGGGATCGGCATTGCTATCGCAACCGGGCAACTGGTGCCGATATACGCCGGGTTTTTCTTGTACGGTATCGGCCTGGGTGGGAGTTTGGTTTTGCAGGAAATGATATGGGCGACGTACTACGGCCGCGCTTCCCTCGGAATGGTACGGGGACTGGGTATGCTCATCACTCTGACATTCGGCGCCGGCGGCGCGCCATTCTTCGGTTTCATTTTCGATGCCACGGGGAGCTACGCAATCTCGTTCATAACCTTCGCGGTTGGTCTTTTGATCTGTGCTTTTTTGACTCTGTTGGCCGGTGCGCCGCAGAAGCAGAACCTGATCTATGCCAAAGGATAGTCGAATTTTCATCCATCGAGTCGCCGACCTCCATTCGGTGATTCACCCATTTCTGGCATCGACAAAGCCGAATCCATGAAACAACCCGCTTCTTCAACGGTCGCATTACGAAGTCTCGGAACACGCGACGGTGTCTTCACCTTCGCCATTGAAGGCCGGCTGGACTCCGGTAGCGCCGGGAAAATCTGGCGCGAAGCGAATGAAACCGTCGCGCGAGCCGCGAGCAAACAAGTCACGCTTGATGCTTCACGGATCGAATACTGTGACGTCTCGGGCATTGCGCTCTTGGTCCAATTGCGCAATCGGCAGCAGCGGGCTGGCGGGACTTTTGAAATTCGTGACTTGCGGCCCGAATTTCAAGAACTCTTGGACGCTTGGGGATCTGAAGATCCGGCGCGATTAGAAGGCCAGCCGACACGGCGGAACAATTTTGTGGAAGAGGTCGGCGAGGCGGTGGTTGAACTTTGGAAAGATACTTGTTCGCTCATCAGTTTTGTGGGCGAACTGGCATCGGCTCTCATAAAGACGACTTTTCATCCCCGACGCGTGCGCTGGAAGGATACGCTTCTCATCGCTGAGGCGGTTGGGGTGAATGCTTTGCCGATCGTCGCACTCGTCGGTTTTCTCATGGGGCTGATCATGGCGTTTCAGGCGGCGATTCCGCTGGGTCGGTTCGGCGCTCAACTCTACGTTGCTAATCTAATCGGTCTCTCGGTCTTGCGCGAGCTTGGACCCTTGATGACCGCCATTGTCGTGGCCGGGCGCTCAGGTTCGGCGTTTGCCGCGGAACTCGGGACGATGAAAGTTCGCGAGGAGATCGACGCGCTAATCACCATGGGCCTGGATCCCGTGCGTTTCCTGGTGGTGACCCGCGTGATCGCGGCGGTGCTGATGACGCCGCTGCTCACGATCTTTGCGAATCTTGTAGGGCTCATTGGCGGGTCAGTTGTGTTACTTTCGTTGGGGTTTTCGTTGACCACTTTTTACCATCAAGTGCAATCGTCTGTGACTTACGGCAGTTTGGTGGGCGGGTTGGTGAAGTCGTTTGTGTTTGGTATCTTGGTCGCGGGGATCGGTTGCCTGCGCGGTCTACAGACAAAAACCGGTGCGACCGCGGTTGGGGAATCGACGACGCGCGCCGTGGTGAGCGGCATCATTCTGATTACCATTACCGATGGCATCTTTTCGGTGGTCTACTACTACCTTGGAGTTTGAGTGACGATGCGTTCGGAGCGCGAGGCGATCATCCGGGTGGAAGATTTCACCGCCGCCTACGACGGGCAGGTCATCCTGGCTCATGTTAACTTCGAAGTCTACGCGGGCGAAGTGTTCATTATCCTCGGTGGCTCCGGCTGCGGCAAGAGCACTCTGCTGAAGCATATGAACGGCCTTTATAAACCTGCCGCGGGTAAGATCCTAATCGATGGCGAAGATATCGCGGCCGCGGAAGGAGATGATCGGCTCGGCATCCTGAGAAAGTTCGGCGTGATGTATCAAAGTGGTGCTTTGTTTGGCTCCATGACGCTGCTCGAAAACGTCTCCCTCCCGTTGGAAGAATTTACCGACCTTCCGCCTGACGCGATTCGGTTGATCGCGATGATGAAGCTTCAGCGGGTGGGTCTGAGCGGCTTCGCCAATCTGATGCCATCAGAGCTCAGCGGCGGGATGCAAAAACGGGGCGCCATCGCTCGGGCCATGGCGCTCGATCCACGACTGCTTTTCCTTGACGAACTGTCCGCTGGTTTGGACCCAGTGACATCGGCGGAATTAGACCAATTGGTCTTGAGCCTGGCACGGAGTCTCAAAATTACCTTCGTCATCGTCACCCATGAACTCGCGAGTATCTTCGCGATTGCGGATCGCGTCATTATGTTGGATAAACAGGCTAAGGGGATTGTGGCTATGGGAAGACCTCAGGAATTGCGAGATCAAAGCGATAACCCGATGGTGCAGCAGTTTTTCTCACGTCAGCCTTCGCACGAGCCCGGCTAAAATCGGGACTCACTTCTTCTGCTACGATGGAAAATATAAGCTACTTCAAGATCGGTCTATTCGTAATTTGCGCGATCGTCATCGGCGTTATTGGCGTCGTCGTTCTCGGCGGCGGCAAGTTTTTTCAGAAAAAAAATATTATAGAAACCTACATCGATGAGTCCGTGCAGGGCTTGGACGTCGGATCGCCGGTCAAGTTTCGCGGCGTGCTGGTGGGGAATGTCGAGGAAATTACGCTCACGGGCGTCGAATATGGCACGCGGCGCGGATACGTTGTCGTGCGTGCAGGTATCTCGCGGAACGTGTTTCAGTTTTCGTTGGCGGATCCCGCAAACCCCGCTTTCATAGCCGAGGTGCAAAGGGGACTGCGAGTGCGGTTGGCCCCGCAGGGATTGACGGGGCAGGCCTACTTGGAAGCGGATTATCTGAATCCGAAGCTTAATCCTCCCCTGGAAATTGACTGGAGACCCAAATATCCCTACGTGCCCTCGGCCCAGAGTAAGATTACTCAATTAAGCGATGCCGTGGAACGCATTCTGCGCAACGTCGAGCAACTGGACATTCAGCGTCTCATCGGCAGCGTGGAAAGCTCACTGAAGACCATCGATAAACTGGCATCGGGCGCCAACTTGGACAAAATCAGCACCCAAGCGGTCGCCTTATTGACCGAAGTTCGCCAGACCAATCTTCAGCTCAAGCAAGTTGTCGGCAGCTCGGAGCTCAAGGACGCCGTGAAGGACGCAGCGGTTGCCGCCGGCACGGCGCGGCAGATTCTCGAGCGCGCGGATAAACCGCTGAGTCAGCTGATCGCCGATCTCCCCAAGGCATCCGAGAGCATCAATCGCGTGGCGCAGCGCCTCGATGCCGTCACGGCGAATCTACCGGAAACGAACGCTCAGTTCAGGCAAACGCTACAGCAACTGAACCGTCTCATCTCCGGTCAGCAGCGCGACATTGAAAAGACCGTGGAAAACCTTCGCTCCATGTCCGAGAGCTTGAAAGAGGCCGTCGACAATTCAAAAAAGTATCCGTCTCAACTCCTGTTCGGCGCTCCGCCACCGCCCTCGAAGGTCATGGGAAAATGAAAAGACTCCCTTTCAACCTGTGCTGTGCGTCGTTCTTCCTGTCGGCGTTGTTTTCCGGTTGCGTAAGCTTTGAGCGCAGTTATCCAGACAAGCATTATTTTGTGCTCGACGTGGGCCAGGGTGTAAAGCCGCCCAATCAGACCGGGAATGGAGTTCTGGAGGTATCGGACATGCGCATCTCCCCCCGCTACGAAAGCCAGAGTTTCGTCTACCGGACATCGGAAGCGAGCTACGAGTCCGATTTCTATAATCAATTCTTGATCCCGCCGGCGGCTCTTATCACCGAAGAAGTCCGGAAGGCGCTGGTTCAATCGCGGATTTTTGAGCACGTCATCAACTCGTCCAGTCAGCTGCAACCGACACACAGATTGGAAGGTATGGTCAATGCGCTGTACGGCGATTTTAGAAGCACCAGCCCGGCGAGCGCGGTGGTAGAGATTGAGTTTTTCTTGAACAAACCAAACTCGGCCGGAACCGAGATCATCATGGGTAAGCGCTACTCGAAATCGGTTCCCGTAAGCGGTCGCTCGCCGGAAGCGTTGGTGAAAGGCTGGGACGAAGCCTTAAGCGCGGCGTTGGGTTCTCTAGTCGCCGATCTGCAATCCGCAAGCTTGCAACAATGAGCTAGTGTCCTGGAACCAAAGTTCGTTAAATAAGTCATTCAGATCTTCGCCGTCATACCGGCGAAAGCCGGTATCCAGAAGTCTTTGAAATTCCTGGATTCCCTTTTCACGGAAATGACGGCGAAGGTACTTCGAATTTAAAGCATTCTTAGAAGTGGTTGGGACCTGCGTGGGCCAGATCGCTTCACTCCGCCGGCCGCACGCGGCAGAGGTAGGAGCGATGGGGAAGGGAGCCGCTGATAGGATCGGCGAGTTCCGTGCCGATGAGGGTTCCGGGATTCGCCCCGCCGCGGCCGTAGGGATCGTAACCCGGCAAGTCGAGTTCTTTGCAAGCCTGCCACCAGCCATGCTGACAACAAATGACGCCCGGCATAATGTTCGAATGTTCGGAGTCACGCGGGCGCGGACTTTGATGGCGCCGCGCGGGCTCTCGACGATCATCCATTCTTTGTTCTTGATGCCGTAGCGGTTGGCAATGTCCGGGTGAATATCGGCCGTCGGCTCGGGTGAAGCCTTGCGCAGACTTCGCAAAGCCCGCTGCTGGCTGTGCACGAAGGTCGTGAATTTTGCGTTAGTGAGCACGAGAGGAAAATCGGCGGCGATCTCCGGCTTGCTGACCGGGCTCAGAGCCGGCTCGACATATTCGGGCATCGGCGGGTATCCGTGGGCGGCGAACTTGTGGCAGTAGAGCTCAACTTTCTTTGACGGCGTGGGAAAACCGCGCACGACTCGGTCTTTATTAAGCTTCGCGTGCTTTTCGTGCGTCGGCTCGATGTGCCGCGAAATTCCCCCTGGAGTATCTTTCAGCTGTTCCAATGATATGCCCGACGGCGCAAGCTCATAGGCGTAACCCGCCTCGATGTCGCCGTTCCAGAACCGATCGCCGAAGCCGAGCCGTTTAGCCAGCTCAAATACAATCCAGGTATCCGATCGGCGTTCGGCGAGCGGTTCGACCACCAGGGCGCGATATTGTAGATGCGTCTTCCCCGATGGCCGATGCTCGAAAGCGGTCGTGATGTTGGACATTTCCAAAAAACTCGTCGCCGGTAGCACGTAGTCGCACAGTTCAGCCGTTGGCGTCATGAAGAGGTCCACGGCGACAGCAAACTCCAGTGCACAAAGCGCTTCGCGGCCCCGCCGGGAATCGCCGGTGGACATCACGGTGTTCGAGCCGAAGTTCAAGAAAGCTTTGACGGGATAGGGACGCTCTTCAAGAATCGCGGTAAAGATATCGTAAGCGGCGCAGTTGCCGGGCGTGGCCGGCGGCCCGAGAGGTTTTCTCTCCCGGCCGACGCGCAACGCGGCCATCTCCGTCGACAGGAATTCTTTGCCGCTGACGTCGTTGGTCGGCACCTTGGGGAAGATCACATTGCCACCCGCTCGGTCGATGTCGCCCAAGAGCGCATATAAGGACGCGATGGCGCGGCTGGTTTGCGTGGCATTGGTATGTTGGCCGAGACCGTTCCACATGTACATGCTCACGGGCCTATTGTGGGCCAGCAAAAGGGCAGTTTTCCACACCTTGTCGGCCGGCACCCAGGTGATCTTCTCCGATTTTTCCGGCGCGAACGGGGCGGCGATTTCACCGAGTCGCTCGAAGACCGGCTTGCAGGAAATTTCTTCGTCTTTGCCGGTTAGTAATCTTGTGCCGAAGAGAGCGGGTTGGACGCCGTCTCTCTCATACGTGCCGGTAGCCGAATCATAGGTGACGGCTTGATTCCGCAGTTCATCCCAGACGATGTAATGGGTAGGATTCCCTCCGGCGGCGAGATCGGCTTCGGTCACAACTTTTCCCGTCTGCGAATTCAAAAGAAAAGTCCCGTTGGTCCATTGCCGCGCGAACCCCGCGTCGTACCAGCTTTCTTCCATCAAACAATGAATCAATGCCAAAGCGAGGGCGCCGTCGGTGCCGGGACGCACTTGCAGCAAGATATCCGCTTGGCTGCCGATGCCGACGCGTCGCGGATCGACCACGACCGTTTTCATGCCGCGCGCTCTGGCCGCGACGATGTCGTGGGCGAGAATAAGCGACGTGGAGCTGGGATTGTGACCCCAAAGAAGAAAAGTCTTGCTGCGCTCCAGGTCCGGTGTCGGAAGATTCGTGCCGAAGGTGTAACTGAAGCCGGTGTCCTTATGCCAGTTGCAGACATGGGTCGTCGACACCCAGTTCGGACTGCCGAGCAGATAAAGCAGACGGCCGAGCCAGCGTTCGACGTCGTCTACGGAAGTGCCGCTCTTTGTCCCTTTACCGAGCGCGATAGATTGCGAGCCGTGTCGTTCGCGGATCGATAGGAGGCGTTTGGCGATATCATCGAGCGCCTCATCCCAACTGACCCTCTGCCAGCCCGGATCAGGGTCGCCTTTGGGGCGCCTGCGCTTTAGCGGGTAATTCAATCGGTCCGGGTGATAGACGAGTTCAGGGGCGGCTTTGCCCTTGATGCATATGACGCCGCCGTTGGGATGATCGTCATCGGGCTCGAGTCGAATCACCCGTCCGTCTTCGACCGTCGCGATGGTAGCGCAGTGCGCCGTGCAGAGGGCACAGTAACCGCGAACTGTATGCGACGGATTCAAAGGTTCAGCGAGCGTGGACATAATTGCGTGGGGATTTTCTCATTGGGGCCGATTCGGTTTGCCCACGAAGCCCGGACCGAACCCCGCTTCGTGAGCGGCCCACGCTCCTGCAACTCGGCCGCTGAAGATCGACGGACCGAGCATCGTGCCTTCGAGGCCTGCTTTGCCGTTGATGTGGCCGCCGGCCATGCCGGCAACTTCGCCAGCGGCGTACAACCCGGGAATCGGTTCGAAGTATTTATTCAGAACACGGCAATGAAGGTCGGTCTTCACACCGCCAAAGTTTTTCCGCGCGAGCGGAAATAGCTGAATCGCATAGTAGGGTGGCGCATCGAATTTCTTCGACAGCTTCAGCGATTTGCCGAACTCGGGCTCGCGCTCGAGTCCGTCATCGAAAGCCTTATTGTAGCGCTCGATGGTTGAAGTAAAGGATGGCAGATCCACTTCGATCTTTCTCCCCAGTTCGGCCAAGGTGTTTGCCTTTTTGATGTAGGGAGAATTGTCGAGCAGCTCCTGCACCTTATCTTTACGCACTTTGTCGCCATCGCGGTAATAAGGATCGGCGACTTCCATCTTCGCCGTCATCGGTGTATCGAGAATCGCCCAGGCGTGCGGTGGATTCTGTCTGAGCATTGCCGGTGTGGCCGACGCGCCGCCCGTCAACGATTCATTGTGAAAGCGTTTTCCTTGCTGATTGAACCAGATGTAGCCGGGTGTGAGACGGAAGACCAAACCGCGCCGCCCCTTGGGGTCGCGATAATCCGGCGTGGCATAAACGTAAAACCAGATGTGATCCATATGCGTGAAGTAGCCACCCAGCTCGCGAATCATTTTGTGACCCGAGCCCGTTGCGCCGAAGCCCGAGCCTTCCATGACCTTGAAGGCCTTGAACTCGGGCCGATTCTCCAAGATCATATCGAGATTCGAATTAAAGCTTTCCGTCGCGACTACGACGCTCTTGTTGATGAGCGCCGTCATGAGGCCGAGACCGTTATTGTCGGGCCGGTGCCAGCGCATCACACGATTGCCCTCCTGAAACTTCATATCGGTCCATTTTACGCCGCAGCTCTCGGCCCAGTGATAAAGGTCATGAAGCGTATGCTCGAGATAAAATCTTGCCCATATCTCGTCGGCGGCACCCTGTCCCCACTTCACCCAATCCTCGAAGGCGATGTCTGGCGTGTCATCAAGTCCCTGTGCTTTCTGTAACGGCGTGCCGACGATGCAGCAACCCCCGCCGGAAATGGCCGCGGTTCCGCCACAGGAATCTGCTTGCTCTAAAACGATGGCTTTGCCGCCGGCCCGCCCTACTTCAATCGCCGCGGGAATCCCTGCGCCTCCTCCACCAATGATTGCAACATCGGTTTCCAAACGGGTTTCGTTAGCCATATAAGCTCCCCTGCTGTCTTACTCTCAGGGAGGGTTTACCACCGTTATTGGCGTTGGGTCAAATCCGCTCGCCGTCGACTTAACCGGTTCTATGACTCGTTTAACTTGACAGGTTACGGCCAAGTTTGATAGCCGGACCACGTTAGCCATGAAGCCTGCGCCGTTTGAATATTTTGCTCCGGTAGAGCTGCAAGAGGCGTTGGATCTGCTCGAACGCTACGGCGATGAGGCGAAGATCCTCGCGGGTGGACAAAGCCTTATGCCGCTTATGAATCTACGCCTGGCGCGGCCAGGGCTGATTATCGATATTAACCGTTTGAGCGGTCTCGATACCATAACCGCGACGCCGGAGGGCGGGCTAACCATTGGCGCGCTGACGCGCCAGCGGGCGCTGGAGCGCTCCAAAATCGTTCAGGAGCAAAATCCGATTCTCGCCGCGGCAATGCCGCTTATCGGCCACTTTCAGATTCGCAACCGGGGAACCATCGGCGGCAGTCTCGTTCATGCAGATCCAGCGGCTGAGCTTCCAGCGGTGAGTCTGCTTCTCGGCGCCGAGTTTTTATTGAGGAGCAAATCGGCCGTACGAGTAGTCCCGGCAGGGGAGTTTTTCCTGAGCTACTTAACGACAGCCATTCGGCCGGCGGAGTTGCTCACGGAGATTCGCTTGCCAAAATGGCCTTCCGGCGAGGCATGGGCCGTCCAAGAGATCGCACGACGGAAGGGGGATTTTGCCCTCATCGGCGTGGCTTTGCGGGCGGAGCTGGATGGGGAAGAAACGGTGCAGAAAGCGGTCATCGTTATGTTCGGCGTGGATAGCAAACCCCTAAGAATGGAACGGGCCGAAGCAGTCTTGAAGGGACGCCGAATCAGCGAGGCGTTTTTACGCGAGCTTAGCGGAGTCGTTGCCGAAGAGCTCGAACCCGATTCGGACATTCACGCCTCTGCCGCTTACCGCAAGGAAGTGGGTGGCGTGTTGGTTCGCCGGGCACTGGAATCGGCATTGGCCAAGGTAAAGGAGACGAGGACTTGAGCGCAAAGCAGGTGATCAAAGTCACGGTCAATGGACGGACCTATGAGCGCCTGGTGGAGGTGAGAATGACGCTGGCGGACTTTCTGCGCCAGGAGTTGGATCTCACCGGCACCCATCTGGGCTGCGAGCACGGAGTATGCGGCGCTTGCACGATTCTCGTGAGCGGTGAGGCGGTACGTTCCTGCATTATGCTTGCCGTGCAAGCGGACGGCGCCGAGCTTCTCACTGTGGAAAGCCTGGCCGAGGGTGATGAGCTGCATCCATTACAACGAGCGTTTCAGGATCAGCACGCGCTTCAATGTGGTTTCTGCACTCCGGGTTTTTTGATGACGGCATGTGCTCTTCTGAGGGACAATCCGGCGCCGACGCGAGCAGAGGTGCGCGAAGCCATTTCCGGCAATATTTGCCGCTGCACGGGATATCAACCGATTATCAACGCGATCCTCCAAGTCTCCTCAGAACCGGAAGGAAAAACCAAAGGCGAATGACTTAGGTGGAGCACATAGGCAAGACAACGCAAGGTTACGTGGGCACGCCGATTAAGCGGCGCGAGGACATTCGTTTCATCACCGGGCGGGCAACTTATGTCGACGACATCAAGCTCACGGGCATGCTCCATGCGGCTATCCTGCGCAGTCCACGGGCCCATGCACGGATTCGGTCCATCGATACTTCCAAGGCAGTGGCGCTACCCGGCGTCATCAAGATCTTTACGTACGCAGACCTGGGAGATCTCGCCGCCGTGCCGGTACCCATCCGGATGGTTCAGCTGCCCGGATTGGAGCGTTATCTGCAGCCTCTGCTAGCGCAGAAGCAGGTTCGCTATGTCGGCGAGCCGGTGGCGCTGGCCATCGCGGAGAGCCGTTACTTGGCCGAGGACGCGCTCGACGCCATTGAAATCGATTACGAAGATCTGCCCGCGGTGGTCGATGTGTACGACGCTTTAAGAGACGAAGTGCTGGTCCATGAAGGAGCCGGCACGAATCTCGCTGCGGTGCATGAATTCTCCATCGGTGACGTTGATCGTGCTTTCCGAGATGCCGAGTACACCCGCCGAGAGGAATTTCGCGTTCATCGCTTCACCGGCAACCCGCTGGAGACACGGGGTTTCGTCGCTTCGTTCGATCGCGGCAAAGGGGAGCTCACTGTTTGGGGCGTCGCCAAGCTACCGCATCTTAACCGGCAAACCATCGCGGCGTTCTTGAAGCTTCCAGAGCGTAGAGTTCACTTTATTGAAAATGACATTGGCGGCGGGTTTGGCATCCGCGGGGAACTTTATCCGGAGGATTTTTTGATCCCGTTCGCTGCGGTAAAGTTGGGACAACCAGTTAAATGGATCGAAGACCGCCGCGAACATCTGATGGCGGCGAATCATTCCCGCGAAAATCGCTGCGAGCTTGAAGTGGCCGCCCGCAAGGATGGTACGCTCTTGGCTTTTCGGGCGATCGTTTACGGTGATATGGGCGCCTATGTGCGGACTCATGGCGGATTGGTGCCCTGTTCCACGGCTGCGCTGCTCACCGGACCGTATCGAGTACCTAATTACCACGCCAAGATCCATTTAGTGGTGACAAACAAAACCGGCCTGGGGACTTTTCGCGCGCCGGGGCGCTATGAATCCTGTTTCTATCGCGAACGCATGCTTGACCTGATGGCAAAGGATCTCGGGATTGATCCGGTGGATCTACGTTTCAAGAATTTGATTCGTCCCGAGGAGATACCCTACGAAGTCGGCGTTACGCGGCCCGGTTCGAATGCCACGGTTCTTGATAGCGGAAATTATCCGAGCGCGCTTGAGCGCGGTCTCGATGAATTCGGCTATGAAGATTTAAAGCCGCTTCAGGGTCGTCTTGAGAATGGCCGGTATCATGGCACTGGCATTGCCTGCTTTGTGAAAAATACTGGAGGGCTCGAGCCTTACGAGGGCGCGCGCATCGTGATTGGCGACCGCAATGATGTCGCCGTCTATCTGAGCATTTCGATGTTGGGCCAGGGTCATGAGACCGGCATGGCGCAAATCTGCGCCGATGCGTTGGGTGTGCCGATGGACTGGATCACGGTTTATCACGGCAATACCGACATCACTCCTTTCGGTTGGGGCACCTTCGCCAGCCGAGGAACCGTCATGTGCGGCAGCGCGGTTCATCTAGCGGGGCAAAAGCTCAAGCAGAAGCTCCTCAGGGTCGCCGCGGAACAACTCGGTGTTGATGCCGCCGTGTTGGAATTCCACGAGGGGAAAATCTACCGCACGAACACCGAAGCGCCGCCCGTAGACCTGCATGAGATCGCTGCCAAAGCTCGCCATTGCGGAACCCTCAATCAGGGGTTTCCGGAATTGGAAGAGACGGCCTATTTTCATTCGAGCCAGATGACATACTCTTACGGGGTTCACTTGGCGCATGTGGCCGTGGATGTCGAGACCGGCATGATGGAAGTCCTCAAGTATCTCGTCGTCGAAGACGTCGGGCGCTGCATCAATCCGCTTTTGGTTCACGGCCAAACCGTCGGTTCAGCGGTCCAAGGCATCGGCGGTACGATGTTGGAAGAGCTGATTTACGATGAAAACGGCCAGCTCTTGACCGGTAGCTTGATGGATTATCTTTTACCCACCAGCACCGACGTGCCCGACATTGGCAGCGTGATCCTCGAAGAGGCGCCGTCACCGCTCAATCCGCTCGGTGTCAAAGGTGCGGGCGAAGGCGGTATCGTCGGCACAGGCGCGGCGCTCGCCAACGCTCTTTCTCACGCTCTCAGTGATTTTGGAGTTTCGGTGAAGGCTCTGCCGCTCACTCCTGACCGCATTCGCGCGTTGATCGCAGGCCGGGCCCGCCAACGGTAGAAGTCAACGACTTTCCATCGGTGCCCGGGTCATTGCACGCCCAGACGCTCGCGGATTTTTCTTACGTAGCCTATGAACTTGGGATCGTCGCGCAGCGCGGTGGCGCGGGGGCGCGGCAGCTCGATTGTCATAATTTCGGCGACTTTTCCCGGCCGCGGGGTCATCACGACAACGCGGTCGCCGAGAAAAACCGCTTCGGGAATGCTGTGTGTGATGAAGAGCACCGTTTTCTTTGACTCGCTCCAGATCCTGAGCAGTTCCAAATTCATCTCGTCGCGTGTAATGGCGTCCAGCGCGCCGAACGGCTCGTCCATCAAAAGGAGATGTGGATCATGGATAAGTGCGCGGCTAATGGAGACCCGTTGCTGCATGCCGCCGGAGAGCTCGCTCGGATACTTGTTTTCAAAACCGCGCAATCCGGTAAGCTCCAGAAGATCGAGCGCTTTCTTTCTGTACGCAGCGACATTCAAGCCTCGAGATTCGATCTGTAGTAGAACGTTGTCGAGCGCCTTGCGCCAAGCCAAGAGCACCGGCGACTGGAACACGATGCCGATGTTGGTCAGCGGACCTATGACCGGATTCCCCGCGATGCGAACTGTTCCTCCAGTGGTGGACAGAAGTCCGGCGGTAATTTTGAGCAGTGTGCTTTTACCGCAACCGCTTCGCCCCACCACTGTAACGAACTCCCCTGGCTCCACGCCAAAGGAGACTTCTTCGAGGGCGGTAACCTCATCGCTACCTGAATTGTAAATTTTGCGAACCCTCTCGTATTCGATGAGGTTTCCCAAAACCAGTCCTTTACATCCCGGGGGTTTTCCGGATGAATTGATTCGTGTAGGTCATTTTGTAATCGACCGCCGGGGACAACTCAAAGTACTTGTTCGCTATGTCCACGGACCTTTTCATCATCGACTCTTTCATGTAGCCTAACTCTTGCTGCTTGGTTTCCGGGTCCACGACGTCGTCGAGTCCAGCTTCCATTTGCGCCAAACTGATGTCCCGATCCTTTTGCGGATTGGCGCTCATAAAAATCTCGAAGGCTTCCTTCCGGTTTTTGAGCGACCATGCCCAGGCGTCGAAAACGGCAGATACGAATCTTTTCACCTGATCCGGATTGTTTTTGATCCGATCCTCCCTTGCCTGAAGCACATGGCCGTAGGTCTCAAGCCCCAGGTCCTTAAAGAATAAGTACTTAATTTGTTTTCCCTGGCGCTTTCCAAGAATAGCCATCCTCTGGATACTCGAACCGTTGGTCCCCGACATCAGGTCTATTTTCCCCTCGAAGAGGGCGGGCGTGCGAACCGCAGGCTCCATCGTCTTGATGACGACTTTTTTGTAATCAAATCCCGAGGCCGCTGCCACTGCCGGGAGTAAGATAAATGCAAAATCTCCGGGATTCGTTCCAAAACTCTTACCCTCGAGGTCTTTCGCCTTTTTGATTCCCGAGCTTTCCAAAAAGATAAGGCCACCACCGTTGAAGGTCATGCCAACACCAATGGCGCGATTTTTCCCGCCTTTGGACATGACTTGGAGGGCTGTCAGTAAGTCACCATAGCTATACTCGGCCTGTCCCGCGTCAACAAAAGTGGCCGAGTTGCCCGAGCCCTTGCCCTCGATAAGGGTCAC
>WNGG01006358.1_pt1 | contig 14766 bp, 13 predicted proteins | sample 5400661 | NCBI WGS metagenome assembly WNGG01 (sample SAMN13153372, study PRJNA577476) | soil metagenome | isolation source: 100 cm soil or saprolite under Garry oak tree replicate 1 | place: USA:California | collected 2016-06-15
GCATCCTCGGCGAGCGATGGGACCAGCGGGCGGTGGTCCCCAAGGAAGAGATCGAGGCGATCCGACGGGTGGTGAGTGCCCGTCTTCCCGCGCTGCCTCACCCCTATCTGAAGGAGGGCCAGCGGGTGCGGATCCTCCGCGGGCCGATGGCCGATGTCGAAGGCATTCTACTGCGCACCAAGCCGAATAAAGGGCTCCTTGTGCTCTCGGTCGAGCTTCTCCAGCGGAGCGTAGCGGTAGAGGTCGACTGCACGCTGGCGGCCCCTGTTTAGACGATGAGGCGGTGACGATTCAAGTTCCCGAGCGGGAACCCCTTTCCGAGATCCTCGATCGGGTTCTCGACAAGGGCATCGTGATCAGATGGTGGGGTCGCATATCGCTCGTCGGGATCGACGTGGTGACGGCCGTCGCCGACGTCGTCGTCACGTCGCTCGACACGTACCTCAGGTACGCCAACGCGTTGAACGATGTGGCTTCGATCCCGATGCCGTCGGTGGAGGGCCGAACCAGCCGTTCACGGGGCGCCGGACGCCCGGCCCCAGTCCGGATCGTGCGCGAGGCCTTTGCCGCGTGGAATGGTCACGAGGTCGACCGCTACGCCGCGCTGCTGGACGATAGCTATATTAGCGAGACGCACCGACGTTCACCGCCGCTCCGTGGCCGTGAGGCCGCCCGCCACGCCATGAGGGCGTCCTTCAAGGTGCTTCCGGACCTTCACTTCACCATCGAAGGCGCGCTTGCCGCAGGGGACGACGTGCTCGTGAGTTGGCTGGCCACGGGGACGCCTTGCGACGAATACAGCGGCGCCCCTCTGACCGCACGGCCATTGCAGGTTCCCGGCTGTACGGTCACTCGACTCCGAGACGGGAAAATCGCCCACACCTGGAACTACTGGGATACCGACGAGATTCTGGGGGAGCGGCGGGCAACGACGGAACGAGGCAACGATGGCCCGCAAGCTGATCATCGTGGCCCGGCAGCATCCTGACCTGTACGACTATCTGCGCAAGCGGTTCGCCGAGCCACGTATCGAGGTGATCCTGGATCGTCGGCGCGGGGAGCGCCGACGGCACATGGTCGCCGTGGCGGGGGAGCGCCGGCGTCGGGATCGCCGGTCACGGCGAGACGTCGACGCGCGGCTCCACTCGCGATCCCACGTGATCGTGACCTTTCCGTATAGATCCCGAGTCACCCCCGCGGAAGGAGAGGGCAGCGGTCGGCCATGACGTTCAGGAACCTCAGCGATCCGTCAGAAGAACGTGCCAGCAGAGCGATGACCGACATCGTAGAGACCCGCGACCCACGTGAGCGATTCGGTCGGGCTGGACTGTACCCGGCCGACCTGGACCCCACTGAGGACTCGTCCGGGGGTCGGCTTCTTCCGGGAGCCCGCCGCGGCGAGCGGCAGCTTTCGCGCATCGTAGCCCTGGGTGGCGGAAGCGGGTTACCCGTGGTCCTGAGTGGGCTGCGCCGGCATCTACCTCCGGAGTGCCGGATCACGGCGGTGGTCACGGCGGCAGACAATGGCGGGAGCTCCGGAGTCCTGCGGGAGCAGTACGGAGTCCTCCCGCCGGGGGACATCCGGAATTGTCTCATCGCGCTAGCGCGCGTCGCTCCGGAAGTGTTGGCGGCGCTTCAGTACCGGTTTGATGGGGCCCCGGGTCCGGCGCACCCCGTGGGCAACCTGCTGCTGACCGCCCTCGACATGGTGGCCGCCGACGAGGTGACGGCGATCCGCCTGGCCGCGGGCCTGTTGGGGGTGCGGGACGTCGTGCTCCCAGCCACCACGACCCGCGTTCACCTCGTGGCGAAACTCGGCGACGGTCGTCAGGTTCGCGGGGAGTCGCAGATCCCCCGGAGCGGCGCCCCCATCGCCAGCCTCCGAATCGACCCTCCCGATGCGCGCCCGGCGCCAGGAGTACTCGAGGCCGTGCGGACGGCGGACGCTGTGATCCTCGGCCCGGGGAGCCTGTACACGAGCATCCTCGCTGCGCTGATTGTCCCCGGCATGGTCGAGGCGGTCGCGGCGGCGCCCGGGGCGAGGATTCTTGTTTGCAACCTGATGACCGAGCCGGGAGAGACGGACGGCCACGGCGTGGCCGCCCACCTCGACGCACTGGCCGCCCACGGCTTACCCCGCGATACCTTCGATTACGTCGTCGTCAACACGGGTCCGGTGCCCATGAAGGTCCGAGCGCGTTACAGCGCCGAGGGCGCGGAGCCGGTGAGGGTCGACTTCGCGCCGTCCGCGGGTCCGCCGCTGGTGGTCGCCGATGACCTCATCGATCCCGGTCCCGTCGTTCGACACGCCGCCGATAAGCTCGGGCCGCTCCTCTGTACGCTGGCGGCGGGCCACTCACCCCGCGAACGCGGGGTGATCGTGACACCGGTGCGTGAATGATCGCGGTGACACACCAGTCTGTGCGCGTGAGGTACACCACATGAAAACTCTCAGCGTCGGTCTCCTCCTGGCCATCGCCGGTGGCCTGTCAATGTCCTCGGGTCAGTCGGGGGCATCGCCATCCCCACAAATCAATGCGACGGGGGCGAATCCCGAGCCGGTGGCTGTGGACGCGGCGGTGGCTTCTCCCCAACCGTCCCGTCGTGTGGCGCGCAGGCTCGACGCCAGTGACAGGGATTCAGTGCTCGGAATCGTGCTGCTGATCACGCTGCAGCAGGGCGTCCACGCCCGCTGAATCCACAACCTCTATGACCTTCGCGTCGTCCGGAGTTTCGCCCGGTTCGTCCCTTCATCTCGGGTTGATCCTGCTCGCGGGCTTCTCCCTCCTTCTCCTGGCGAACAGGATTGCCGGGGGCCGGTTCATTCGGAGGGGGCCGCTCAGCGTCGGGCCCGCGTTGCCATTTCGGGCGGTTTCTCATCTTCTTAACTATCGCGGCCCGTTTCTAGAGCGCGTGTTGATCCTGGGGACGAGCCCGCTGGCCGGCAAGTTGATCGAGGAGATCGAGGCCCAGCCCCGGCGCCGGTCCACCATCGTCGGCGTGGTCGATGACGGGATGGGTTTCCGCCAACCACCGTTCCTCTACTTCCTGGAGGGCCGCGAGCAACTCGGCAAGATCGTCGACCTGGTCCGGCCCCACCGTATCATCGTCGTGCCCACCGAGGGGCAGGGGCGGCTGCCCGTCGGCCAACTCCTCGAGGCGCGGACGCGCGGGATCGTGGTCGAGGATGGCGTCGAGGTTTACGAGCGCCTTACGGGAAAGCTCGCGATCGAGTCGCTCACGTCGAAGAATGTCATCTTCTCCCTGGACTGCCCGAAGTCCTGGATCTCGCTGGCGCTCGCGCGCGCCGTGAGCTTTCTCGCCGCCTTGATCGGGCTCCTCGGCCTCGCCCCCCTCTTCAGCCTGATCGCCCTGGCCATCAAGCTGGATTCCCGCGGGCCGCTGTTTTTCGTTCAGGAACGGCTCGGGCTGCGCGGGAAGCGTTTCAAGTTGATCAAGTTTCGCACCATGCATCCCGCGGGCTGTCGGACGTCCGAGTGGGTCCAGGACAACGGCCACCGGATCACCCGGGTGGGGAAGTGGCTCAGGAAGTTCCACCTCGATGAACTTCCTCAGTTCGTGAACATCGCCCGCGGCGACATGAATCTCGTGGGCCCCCGGCCCCATCCGGTCTCCAACTACGAGCTGCTTGCCCTGGTCGCTCGAAACACCCCGGAGAGCGGCGAAGACATCCCGTACTACTCCCTTCGCTTGATGGTTCGGCCGGGGCTCACGGGCTGGGCGCAGATCCGCTACGGCTACGCAAACAACGTCGACGAAGAAACGGAGAAGTTGCGCTACGACCTCTACTACGTCAAGCACATGTCGCTCTGGTTCGATCTCCGCATCCTCTTCAACACCGTGAAGATCGTCGTCCTCGGCCGCAGGCCGACGACGGCTGCCATCTGGCCGGGCGCAGCGCGGGCGGAGCGGCCGTCCCCCAATCTCAATAGAGCGGCGTGACCAGATGGAGATGAAGGCGTCCTCAACGCTGGCGCACCACCTGCGTGACCAGCGAGGGTTCCGGTTATGGCGGAAGAGTTGAGCGGACCACACGTAGGCTACCTCGGTCTGCTGAGGCGGATCGCCAGCCACTGGAGGCTCAGCCTCATCGTCTGTGTCGGTGTGGCCGCACCTGTCGCGGTCTGGGCCCTCCTGTTCCTCCCGAAGAGCTATGAGGCTGTCGCCGCCATCTTCATCGAGGATCCGAGGCGAGGGTCGGTGAGCACGCTCAGGGACTGGATGCCCGCTGGCGATGCGTCGTATCAGCAGGCCGTCCTGCGTAGCCGGTCGCTCGCCGCAGCCGTAGTAGACAACCTCCCTCAGGACAGCATGAACGAGTTGATCAGGCACGCCATGCACAGGGACTACGTCCTCGCCGGACAGAATCTGATCCGGCGGCTGCTCGGGCACGAACCGGTCGTCTTCAGCCCGCAGCAACGCGCCGTCCGAGAGCTCCTGACCGCTCGGGTACGCTTTGAGTCCCTGCCGTCGGGGGAGGTCGAAATCCGCGCGATCGCCTATCATCCGCAAGTCGCGAAGGACCTGGCGAACACCTACATTGAAGTCTTGCAGTCTCGGAGCCGGTCCCATATCCGGGACGAAGCGCGCGCGACCCGGCAGTTCATCGAGAACCTTCTGGCCCAGACGAAAGCCAACCTGCAAGAGGCCGAGGAGAGCCTGGCAAAGCACCAGCGGGGCGGTACGCTCAAGCTTCCCGAGCGCTCCTCGGTCGAGATGGCCCAGCTCGCCCAGCTCGAGAGCAATCTGGCGGATATCCAGGCCAGCGAGGAAATCGCCAAACGACGGCTGGCCGGTCTGAAGGGGGGAAAGGATTCAGCCGGGATGCCGGGCCGGGCTGCACGCCAGGCGCTCAGCGAGCGTCTGGCCGCCCTCGAGGCCAAGCTCGCTACCCTCGAGGAGAAATACGCATCCGAACATCCCCTGGTCAAATCCACCCAGGCCGAGATCAACGAGCTGAAGACCGCCCTGGCGGCGCCTCCGTCGATTTCGCCGGGAGGCCGGTCGGCCATTCGGCTGACGCTGGGCCCGGCCGATCAGGCCGCGGTGGCCAAACAGGTCGCCGATGCCGAGGTGGAGCTGGCCTCCCTGCAAAACCGCGAGGACGTCCTCAAGCAGAGGATCGCCCGCCTGTCGAGCCGGCTATCGGCGCTGGGCGCGGAGGAGTGGGAGACCTCGAAAGTCCTGCGACGAGTGGAAACGCACCGCTCCCTCTACGCCACACTCAGCGAGAAGCTCGGCACCGCCCGGGTCCAGGAACAGGGCGAGGATCGGGGTCTCCGCGTGATCGATCGCGCCACCTTGCCATTGGGCCCCAACAACGCGCCAGCGAAAAAGATCATCCTCCTGGGGATTCTGCTCGGGCTTGGCCTGGGCGTGGGCGTGGCCGGCGTCATCGAATACTTCAACCAGCCCATCGAGACCGAGGACGACGTCTTCGACGCGACGGGGCTTCCCGTGCTGGGGTGGCTGCCAACGATCGCCGGCCATCAGCCGACGACCGGTGTCGAGCGAGAGCCGCTGAACCTCGTCAATGGCTCGATCCCCGACACGCTGCCAGTTGAAGGATGTCGCTCCATCCGGACCTCCCTTGAGTCGCTCAACGGCTCGCGCAAGCTTCAGTCCATCATGCTGGCCAGCGCGGGGCCGAAGGAAGGAAAGTCCACGATCGTCCTGAACCTGGCCTGGGTGTTCTGGGAGCTGGGGCGTCGTCTCATCTTGATTGATGCCGATCTCCGCCGGCCTTCGTTGCATCGGGGGCTTCGATGCCCCCCTCAACCCGGCCTGGCGGACATGCTCACGGGCAACGTGCCCTGGCCGCGGGCAGGCCAGGGCATCCGGGAGGGCTTCGTGTTCTTGCCTGCAGGCTCCACCGGAACGGCCAAGCCCGGAGTCCTTCTGACCGTTGCGAAGCTTCGCGGCGTTCTCGAACTCCTCACCAGCCACGCAGACCTTGTCCTCTTCGACTCGGCTCCGGTCCTGGCCGTCGCCGACAACCTGATCCTGGCCTCTCTCGTGGATGGAGTCATCCTCGTCGTCCGGGCTGGCGATACCCAGCGGCACGACCTCGTCCGCGCCAAGGATCTGCTGGAGAAGGCCGGCGCCTCGCTGCTGGGAGTCGTGCTCAACCAGGTCTCGCCACGCGAGACGCGCCGTTACTACGGCCGGTATGGGGACTACTACGGTTCCCGCGACGGGACTATCGAACCCTGGTGGCAGCGGTGTCGTTTCTGGGCGAATAAACGAACAGGAGTCCTGCGATGACTCAGCACAACAACTGGCTTCGACGAGTCGCTCTGTTCCTGATCCTGGGCGCCGTCACCACGGTGCTGCTCCCGAGGGGTCCTGCCTGGGGCGACGGGGAGTATGTGATCGGTGACGACGACGTGCTGCACATCCAGGTGTGGGACTACAAGGAGCTGGATCAGACCATGCCCGTTCGCCCCGACGGCAAGATCTCCTTTCCGCTGGTGGGCGAGGTCCGTGCCAGTGGGTTGACGTCCTCGCAGCTCGCCAAGCTCCTCACGACGGAGTTGAGCAAGTCGGTGAGAAATCCGAACGTTTCGGTGGTCGTCCGCGAGATCCGGAGCCTGCGTGTCTTCTTCGTCGGCCAGGTCGCCCGTCCCGGCGTCTATCCCATCAAGCCCGGCACGCCCGTGCTGCAGGCACTGACTCTCGCCGGTGGGGCGGCCGCGGGGGCGGACCTCTCCGCCGCGTACATCGTCCGCAACAACGAGCGGATTCCGCTCGACCTCCGGCGCCTCATTCAGGACGCGGACCTCTCTCAGAACGTTCCCCTCCGTACCGACGACACCATCGTCGTCCCGGACGTCGTCGCGGGCGTCAATCCCCAGGAGATTCCGGAGCGGCGCATCTACGTCCTGGGACGGGTGCAGCGCCCCGGCATGTACACGATCCGCCAGGAGGTTCCGATCCTGCACGCGATCCTCCTCGCCGGCGGATTCGTCGAACCGGGAGCCGCGGCAAGACCTCAGGCGGGCGAGGGCGCGAGGCCATCAGGCGGCGAGGGCGATCGCGGCGATCTCAGCAACGCGTTCGTGATCCGCGGGAAGGAGCGGATCCAGGTGGACTTGCGGCGGCTCATCCAGAAGGGAGACCTCTCGCAGAACGTGATGATCCGCCACGAAGACATGATCGTCATTCCCGACCGAGGCGATCTCCAGAGTTCGGTCTTCATCATGGGCGAGGTCCCGCGGCCCGGCTCCTATTCGCGGGCGGAGGCGATGACGCTCATGAAACTCATCGCGATGGCCGGCGGCTTCACGCAATTCGCCGCCCCGGGCCGGATCACCGTCATTCGAGAGAACGGAGTGGAGGGATCGAACGGCGAGTCGACAGACCGGCAGAAGGTCCGGCTCCAAATCAACGCGAACGCAATTCAGCGAGACCCCACGGCCAACCCGGACCCGCCCCTGCAGTCGGGTGACGTGGTCGTCGTGCCCCAGACGCTGTTCTAGACACGGCTGCGCGCCAGCGCCGCCCTTCGAGACCTCCAGATGGATCACGTAACCACACTGAACCAGCGCATCGAGGCGCGAACCGCCCGGCTCGCCATCGTCGGCCAGGGGTACGTGGGCCTCCCGGTCGCGGTCGAGTTCGCCGCGACGGGCTTCTCCGTCACCGGTCTCGACACTGACCCGGATCGGGTGGCTGCGCTCAGCTTCGGGCGCTCGTGCAGCCCCGATGTGACGAACACGGACCTGATGGCACTGCTGCGCGAGGGCCGGTATCAGGCCACCACCGACTTCGGCGTCCTCGAGCGGAGCGACGTCGTGATCATCTGTGTGCCTACGCCGCTTCGCAAGTCGAAGGATCCCGACATCGCTTGTGTGGTCGCAGCCGGCGAAGCGGTCGCCGCCCGGTTCCGCCCCGGGCAACTGGTGGTGCTCGAGAGCACCACCTATCCAGGGACCACCGATGAGCTGCTCCTCCCGATGTTCCGCGCGCGCAGGGCCAGAATTGGAGAGGACCTCTTCCTGGCGTTCTCGCCTGAGCGGATCGATCCGGGGAACTCCATCTTCAAGGTCCGGGATATCCCCAAGGTGGTCGGCGGCGTCACGCCCGCCTGCACCCGCCTCGCGGCCGCCCTCTACAGCACAGTCGTCCCCCGCGTCCACGAGGTCTCGTCGCCGAAAGTCGCCGAGCTCGCGAAGCTCTACGAGAACGTCTTCAGGAACGTCAACATCGCGCTGGCCAACGAGTTCGCCCTCATGTGTCAGCGCCTGGAGGTCAGCACCAAGGAAGTCATCGACGCTGCCGCCACCAAGCCCTTCGGCTTCATGCCGTTCTACCCGGGACCGGGGATCGGCGGGCACTGCATTCCCGTCGATCCCCTGTACCTGTCCTGGAAGATGCGCCTCAACGGCTACGAGGCGCGCTTCATCGCGCTGGCCGACGATATCAACCGCGCGATGCCCGGGCACGTCGTGACCGTGGTGATCGAGGTCCTCAACGACATTGGCCGACCGCTGAAGGGCGCGCGAATCCTGGTGCTGGGCGTCGCCTACAAGCGCGGGGTGGGAGACACGAGGGAGTCTCCGGCCCACGAGATCATCAGCTCGCTCCTCCGGAGGGGCGCCGACGTCGCGTACGCCGATCCGCACGTGCCGACCTTCCAGATCGAGGGGACGGAGCTCAAGGCCGTGGACTTGACCGACGAGATCGTTCGCCAGGCCGACTGCACGCTGATCCTCACGGACCACCGCGAGTTCGACTTCCGGCGGATCGTGGAGCTCGCGCCACTCGTCGTGGACACCAGGAACGCCACGTGGGGAATCACCGCGCCGGGCCGGGTGATCAGGCTGTAGCCCATGCAAATCCATCCGACGACGCTCGATTCGGTGCTCCGGTTCCTGGGAACAGAGGGGCAGCGCTCCGTCGAGGCCTACGAAGAACGATTCCAGAAGCTGCTGCGGCTGGCCTCGCGCTTTCGACCACTCGAGGCGGGCACACGCCTGCTCGAGGTCGGGATCGGCACGGGATGGTTCCTCATGTTGTCCGCGAGGCGCGGCCTGGAATGTGTCGGGCTGGACATCAGCCCGCAGGTGATCGCGTTCGTGCGGACGCGGGCCGAGCAGGACGGCGTGAGCCTCGACCTTCGACTGGGCAACATCGAAGAGACGGTACTGGAGCGGGAGGCGTTCGACGTGGTCATGGCGGAGTCGGTCTTCGAGCACGTCGAGGACTGGCGACGCGGGCTCGCTAACGTGGCCGCGTGCCTGCGCCCCGGCGGGGTGCTCATCTTGACCTCGACGAACCGGTTCTCGCCCCGGTCAGGCGAGTATCCGCTTCCGTTCTACGGGTGGCTGCCGAACCGACTAAGGTATTGGCTTCGTCGGACTCTGGAGGGTCCCGACATCATGGAGCTCGGCATCGACTTCCATCAGTTCACGTATCCGGGCCTCTCGGACGGGCTGAAGGAGGCGGGATTCTCGCGCGTCTACGACATCGGCCACCTGCTCGACCCGGAGCGATTGAACCACCCGACGTGGTGGAAGATCGCGCTGCTGCGGGCGATGCGACGTTCGGTCGCGGTGAGGCGCGTCATGCTGACCTTCTGGCCCGAGACCGAGTTGGTCGCCATCAAATGACGACCGAATCCCTGGCGACTCGGCTCCGGGAGCTGATGCAGCACACCGCCGTCTATGGCCTGGGCCCCGTGGTAGGTCAGCTTGCCGCATTTCTACTCCTGCCGTTGTATACCAACCTCCTCTCGCCCGAGGACTACGGCAGGCTCGAGATCATCGTGCTCGTCGGGACCTTCTTGAACGTGTTCTTCGGGTTCCAGACCGTCACCCAGCTCCTCCGCTTCTACCACGCATGCGAGCGCGACGGCGAGCGCCGCGAGGCCGTCGCGACGGCCATCATCTTCACGGGCGTCCTGACCGCGGTGGCGATCCTTCCCGCCGATGCCCTGCGCCAACGGCTCTCGTTCGCGCTCTTCGGAACCGCCGCCTACGCCCCGCTGCTGCGCCTTGCATTCTGGTCCATGGTCTCCTCCAACGTGTTGGCTGCCGCGCTGGCCTATCTCCGGGCGCGGAAGATGTCACGGGCGTTCACGATCATTTCCGTGGTGCAGCTCGTCGGCACGCTGTCGTTGAACCTGTTCTTCGTCGCGTGGCTGGCGCGTGGTGTGGAAGGCATCCTGTTGTCCCAGTTGCTCGTCACGGGGAGCTTCGCGTTGGGGCTCGCGGCCTGGGTCTTGAGGCAAACCGGAATGGTGCTCTCGCTGGCCCGGATGCGGGAGATGCTGGCTTTCGGGCTGCCGATGATCGGATGGTCGCTCGCGGTGTTCGCGGTGAATGGGGCGGACCGCGTGGTGCTGTCAGGAGTCGGGTCATTCACCGAGGTTGGTGTCTACTCGCTGGCCAATCGGTTCGCCATGACCCTCCTCGTGTTCGTGATCACACCGTTCTCGTACTTCTGGGCGGCGGAACGATTCGCCGTGGCCAAACAACCGGGCGGACGGGCCGTCATCGCCCGCGTCTTCACGTACTTCTTCGTGGTGCTGTGCTTCGCCGCGCTCGGCATCGGCGTCTGTATGGGCGATGTCGTCCGTCTGATGGCGGCCGAGCAGTTCTGGGCCGCCGCCCGGGTTGGCCCGGTGCTGGTCCTAGCCTACGTCCTATGGGGCTCTTTCGACGGGCTCATGACTGGCGTCCTCATCGACGGGAGGACGAACGCGGTCGGGATGCTGACCGGTGTCGCCGCGGCGCTCCATGTCGGGCTGTGCGCGGGGCTGGGGCGGATGCTGCTCGGTGTCGGCGTCGCCTGGGCGAAGGTGGCCACCCTGGCAGTGCTCACGGTCGGCGTCTATCTCATCGCCCAGCGGCGCTATCCGATCCCGTACGAGCTGGGCCGGGTCGCCAAAGTGCTGGGCGTCGCCGTCGCGCTCTTCCTCGCCAGCACGTTCTTCGACGGGCTCTCGCCGCTGCTGAGCATCGCTATCAAGGCTCCCCTCGTGGCGGGCTTCCCGCTCGTGCTGGTCGGCATCGGATTTCTCGAGCCCGTCGAACAGCGCTGGATCGCCGCCCGCGCCCGGACCCTCGGAGGGCGGCTGCACCTCGCCGCTAGCGGCGGGCGACCGCGATGACCGCGTCGGGCGGCGAGTGGGGGCGTCAATGATGTCCCGAGGTCATCGTGGTCGGCGGTGGAAGCGCGGCGATGTCGGCGCCGATGTCCCGACCGTCGGTTCCCGCGTTCTTATAGGGGCTGGACGCCGCCAGGCGGTAATTACCTCCGGTGAGGCTCACGAACCCGACCTTGTCGAGCGACCCGGGAAACAAGTTGTTCGCGGGATAGAGAGACGGTGTGGCGCCGACCACCACGTTCTTGACGAAGACAGCCCCCGGGAAGTACGTCCCGAGTGTACCGAGCCCCTCGCTGGCGCCATCGCCGAGGACGCCGTAGGTGCCTTTGCGCGTCAGGTTGTTGCGGTAGACGAAGCCGGCGTGCGGCTTTCCGCCGGCATAGATTGGCGAGCCGTCCTGGAACGACGTGTTGTGCTCGATGACGACGTCGGTCGTCCCGACGCGATAGTCGAGGATCTGGACCAAGTGTCCGTGTCCGCCCCAGCGCGCGCCGCTCACGTCGTCGAACAAGTTGTCCTGGATGAGGACTCGCTTCATGCTCTGGCTCGGGTTGGGATCGTCGGTCCCCAGGATGTTGATCCCCGACCCGGCGTGGCGAACGATGTTGTGGGTGAAGGTGACATCTTCGATCGTCGACCAGGGAGCGCCGCCGTACTGGTTACGGACGGTCAGTTGCAGGGCGAAGCCGTCCTGAGCGGCCCGCCAAATGTTCTCGAAGACGTTGCCTTCCACCAGCACCCGCCGGGCATTCTTCAGTTCGAAGAGGTTCTTGATGGTCCAGGGCGTACCCGCATAAGTCGGATCGCCTTCCCGCCACGACAGCGGCTTGAAGAAGTGGTTCTGCCGGATCTCGATGTCGGAAGGCACGAGACTGTGAATCGGGGGGTCCGCGCCGCCGAACATGACGTTCTCGCCCGCCCCCTCCAGATGGTTGTTGACGATCTTGAAGGGACCGGGCCCGTTCCAGCCCATGATGGCCTGGGAGTCGGCGCCGACCTCCTTGAAGTCGGCCAGGTAGGAATCGATGACCGCCAGGGACACGCCGTTCAGCGCGATGCCCCGCCGGCCGCCCCGAGCGGGATCGCCGTGGATGTAGCAGCGCTCCACGATGATGTCGTGCGGCAACATCTCCTCGCTCGTCACGCTTCCGGAGCCGAGCTCCACCAGGTTGTAAACGAAGGCGGCAGCCACCGGCCGCACCTCGATGCCGATGAACCGGAAGTGATGGGCCCCCGGCGCGGCCACGATCGCGCCACCCGACCCGGTGCCCACCACGACCTTCGGCATGACGGCGGCGGAGGCCGGCGTCACGCGCGTTCCAGGCGGGGACAGCCGATCGTCGGGCGCGCTGGTGCGCACGACGATCCAACCGGTTCCGCTCTTCTTGGGCAGTGTGAACGGGCCCTGAAACGTGGCTCCGGCCTCCAGGGTGATCACGTCTCCCGGCTGGGCGGCATTGAGAACGGCCTGGAAGTTGCCGCCGGCGGGGACCGCGATCGTGCGGCCGGTGGGACGAACGTCATCCGTGTTCACCGTCGCGCGCGGACGCTCCGGCGACGCGGCCTCGACGGCGACGACGCGGAGCCCAAGCGCGGCAGCGAGAAGAATCATGAGCGTGCGCTGCGCGAGGTGAGGGACGGGTCGCATGCGGTGGAAGGGTACCACCACCAAGGCGTGCGCCGATGACGGCCGTGGGCACCGCGCCCGCTGTCCGCAGTCCCCGAACGGCGGTGAAGCGAGCCTCGGCGCCGGCGGCCCGTCTGCCCTTCTATGCCCTCATGTTCTTCACCTTCGTCGTGCTCATCGCGCCTCAGGGTCTCGTTCCTGCATTGGCGCCCCTTCACCTCGCCCTGGTCGCGGCGACGGTGGCGGCGCTGGCGCACGTGGCCGACCGCATGAGCCGGGGCCGGCCGCTGACGGTGATGGAGCCCGAGGTCCTACTGGCCCTGCTCCTCTTCGCCCTCGGGATCCTCTCGGTGCCGACTTCCTATTGGCCCCGGGGCAGCGTGCAGAACCTCGAAGGCGACCTCGTGCTAGGGCGCGTCCCGGGTTACCTGAGCGCCCTGACTTCCAACCCGAACGACGTGGCACTCACCCTGAACATCATCCTTCCCCTCGCGGTCGGACTGGCGCTGGCGAGCCGCAGCCGAAGCCAGCGCCTTGCGCTCGCCGCGGTCATTGCGCTCGGCGTCGCGGGCGTGGTGGTGACATTCTCGCGGGCCGGCTTCCTTTTCCTGACCACCACGCTATTCCTCTATCTCGCGCGGCTCAAGCGGGGACGGATCGGCATCCTTCTCCTCGTCCTGCTGCTCGTGGTCCTCATGCTGAACGTCGACGGGTTCATCGATCGCATCCAGACGATCGCAGATGTTCAAACCGAAAGTTCGGCGCACGCGCGCTGGGAGACCATGAAGGGCGCGATCCGGCTCATGGTCGAGTACCCGCTGTTCGGCGTCGGCATCGGCCAGAACATGCTCGCCCTGAACGAGGCCGGCGGCCCCCGCTGGAGTCTCATCCACAACGTCTACCTCCAGATCGCCGTCGACCTGGGCATCCCCGCGCTCGTCGTGTATCTGCTGTTGTTCCATCGCGCGCTGCGCTCCGTCGTGCGGGCCCAAAGGGCGTGGCGCGCGCGAGGCGTGGACCTTTCTCACCTCGCACAGGGGCTCGAGATCAGCCTCATCGGATTCGCGGTGGCGGCGATGTTCTACCCCGTCGCGTACCACCTGTTCTTTTACTACCTGGCCGGGCTCGCGGTCGCCGTCAAACGGCTCTGCGGGGAGCAGGTCCCGCTGGCACCGGCACCGGCCGGCCCGCGCCGACACGAGGTCCGCCTCGACCGGAACGCTTCAGAGCGGTCGTCGAGTCTCGTGCTCTTCGACGGGCCGGGGCGCCGCTGATGTGTGGCATCGCCGGCATCGTGGACATGAGCGGCCGGGCGCCGGTGGACGCCGACTGCCTGCGACGGATGACCGACCGGCTCTTCCATCGAGGACCGGATGACGTGGGCTACCTCGTCGAGCGCCGGGTTGGGCTCGCCATGCGGCGGCTCTCCATCATCGATCTCGCCACGGGGCAGCAACCGATCCACAACGAGGACAAGACGCTGTCCGTGGTCTTCAACGGCGAGATCTACAACTATCGCGAGCTCAGGGCCGACCTCTTGACGAAGGGACATCGGTTCTCGACGACATCGGACACCGAGGTTCTGGTGCACCTCTATGAGGAGCACCGCGAGCGGTGCGTCGAACGGCTCCGCGGCATGTTCGCCTTCGCGATCTGGGACCGGCCGGAGCAGGCGTTGTTCCTCGCCCGCGACCGGCTGGGCATCAAGCCTCTCTACTACACGGAGACTCCGCGGGGTTTCGTCTTCGCGTCCGAGCTGAAGGCGATTGCGCAGCATCCGCTCGTCCCGCGGCGCGTGTGCCCGGAGGGACAGCGTGACCGGTCCTTCCCGTGACGGTGGAGCCGGCGCGGCTGAGGCGCTATGGGCATACCTCGAGAGCGCGGTGCGTTCCCATCTCGTCAGCGACGTGCCAGTCGGGGCGTTTCTCAGTGGGGGAGTCGACTCGAGCGCGGTCGTCGCGATCATGGCGCAGGCCGCCGGCGTTCCCGTCAAGACCTTTTCGGTGGG
>WNGG01025602.1_pt1 | contig 14764 bp, 19 predicted proteins | sample 5400661 | NCBI WGS metagenome assembly WNGG01 (sample SAMN13153372, study PRJNA577476) | soil metagenome | isolation source: 100 cm soil or saprolite under Garry oak tree replicate 1 | place: USA:California | collected 2016-06-15
AACCTCGCCGCCACCGGAATCAGCTGCGGGTGCTTCACGAGCGCGTGCGCGAAGATCCGGCCGAGCGTGCGCCGCTCCTCGGGAATCGCGTTCACCGTCCGCGCCAGCGCGTTGAAGAACCCGTCGTCCAGATCCTCGAGCGCCCGCTTGATGCGGTAGTACTTGAGGTGGTCCAACCCGAGCAGCTCCATCCAGGCGTGGTGGTAGGCCGCGAGGCGGCGGGCGCTCGTGTCGCCGGCGCGGATCGCCGCGGCGGCGGTGCAACCGGCGAGGCGCCCGGCCTTCATCGCGTTCACGATGCCACCCCCGGAAAGGGGGTTGATCATGTGCGCCGCGTCGCCCGCCACGAGCACGCCGCCGGTGTAGGTCTGCGTGACCGTCGTGTGCGTGATCACGCCACCGACCGTGTAGCCAGTGCAGGCGCCGCGCGGGTAGCGGCGCGCCAGCCAAGCGTCCAAATACTCGCGTGCGTTGCGGCCATCGCTCTTGAGCGCCACGAGCCCGAGTCCCACGTTCGCGATTCCCACGCCCTTGGGGAAGACCCAGGCATATCCCCCCGGGGCGATGTCGTGGCCGAACTGCAAATAGATAGCGTCGGGGTCGAAGTCGATTCCCTGGACGACGTACTGTGCGCACGACTCCATGTCGCGCGCGGGGACACGGGTCTCGAGACCCGCCCAGCGGCCGACCATCGCCTCCACGCCGTCCGCTCCGATCACGACCTTCGCCTGGTAGGTCGTCTCGGCGCGCGCGCTGCGCGCGCGCACGTCCCAGCGTCCGTCCGGCCGCGACGTCATCCCCGCGGCTTCCGTGCCGACCAGCACGGCGGCGCCCAAGGCGCCGGCCTCCGCGGCGAGGGAGGCGTCGAACCGCGTACGGTCGAGAATCCACCCCACGTCCCGCTCGGTGACCCGTACCTCGCAGTCGTTCGGCGCGATGAAGATGACGCGGGAGATCTTGCGGGCCACCCAAGACGCGCCATCGGGGTTCGCGAACTCGCGCAGCCCGGCGTCCCCGACGCCCTCGGCACAGCGGACCGGCGTGCCCACTGCCCGGTCACGCTCGAGCAGCACGACGTCGAGCTCCGGCGCCGCGCGCTTGGCCCAGGCTGCGGCGACGCAGCCGGCCGGGCCCGCGCCCACGATCAGGACGTCGACGTCAGGCATCGACCATCGCGAGCGCGCCGACGGGGCAGGGTGCGACGCACTTGCGGCAGCCGGTACAAGCCCCGCGGTCCACTACCAGGTCGTTGAACTCGAGGTGGATCGCTTCGGGGGGGCACAGGGGCAGGCACAGGCCGCAGCGGTCGCACGCGGCCAGGTTCACCACGGCGACTTCGGCGGCACGGGCGCGACGCATGGGCGAACGGTAGCGGCGCCCGTAAGGGGCGTCAAGCATCAGCCTTGATTGAAGTTACGCTTTACATTACCTTGAGGCGCCGTATTCGCGCCCGCCAGACAACTTTCACTCGACGACCTTCGTGCCCCTACGCTGGCCGAATTGGAAGCTCGGTGCTTGGAGCCCGGCAAATGAGATTGCCGTCGATCTCGGCACCGCCAACACCCTGATCTACGTCAAGGGCGAGGGGATCGTCCTGAACGAGCCCTCCGTCGTCGCGATCGAGAAAGCCACCGGCAAGATCAAGGGGATCGGGCTCGAGGCGAAGCGCATGCTGGGCCGCACCCCCGATGGCATCCTCGCCGTGCGGCCGCTCAAGGACGGCGTGATCGCCGACTTCGACGTCACCGAGAAGATGCTGCGGTTCTTCCTCAAGACCATCATCGATCGCCACCTGTTCCGCGTGAAGCCCAAAGTGATCGTGTGCGTGCCGAGCGGCATCACCGAAGTCGAGAAGCGCGCCGTGCGAGACTCGGCGCAGTCGGCGGGCGCGAAGGAAGTCTACATGGTGGCCGAGCCGATGGCGGCGGCGATCGGCGTGGGCCTCCCGGTCGAAACGCCGACCGGCAATATGGTGATCGACATCGGCGGGGGCACCACGGAGATCGCCGTCATCGCACTCTCGGGCATCGTCTCGGACACCTCGATCCGGACCGGTGGCGACGAGCTGGACCAGGCGATCGTGCAGTTCATGCGCAAGAACTACAACCTCCTGATCGGCGAGCCCACCGCCGAGCAGATCAAGATCCAGATCGGATCGGCGGCCCCGGTGGGCGAGGAGCGCGAGATGGAGGTGAAGGGCCGCGACCTGGTCTCCGGCATTCCCAAGATCGTGCGCGTGCACTCGAGCGAGATCCGCGAGGCCGTGCAGGAGCCGATCCAGCAGATCGTCGACGCGGTGCGGCGCGCGCTCGAGATCACCCCCCCCGAGCTCGCGAGCGACATCGTGGACCGCGGCATCGTGATGACCGGCGGCGGCGCGCTGATTCGCGGCCTCGACGTGCTGCTGCAGCAGGAGACCGGGCTGCCGATCCACCTCGACGAAGATCCCATGACCTGCGTGGTGCGGGGAACGGGTCGGATCCTCGACGATCCCGAGAAATACCGCAACGTCCTGACCACGTAGCGCGATGGCGCTCGGAGCGGACCGCTACGCCTCACGGGCCGACACCCTCGTCTTCATCGGGTGCGTCCTGCTCTCCATCGCCGCGATGGGTCTCCCCGACCGGATGCGCGATCCGTTCGCGCGGGCGCTGCGGCAGACGGTGCTTGCCCCGCTGCTCGCGCTGCAGCAGCAGACCGAGCGGCTCTCGGCTTCGCTGGAGCGGTACGACGCGATCGTCGCGGAACGAGACTCGGTGGCGCTCGCCGCTACGTTCCTGGCGGAGCTGCGCAGCGAAAACCAGCGACTGCGCGGGCTGCTCGGGCTCGGACCCCGCCTCGGCTCCGGCTACGTCCCGGCCGAAGTGCTGCACCAGGCGGAGCCGACCAACGCCCTCACCTTCCTCGTGGCGGCGGGGCGCAAGCAGGGCGTGAAGCCGCTGTCGGCGGTCGTGAGCCCGGAGGGTCTGGTGGGCATCGTGAGCAGCGTGGACGCGCAGACGAGCGCAGACGAGCGTGGTCGTCAGCTGGGCACATCCCGAATTCCGCGCCAGCGTCATGGCGGAGGACGGAAGCGTGTACGGCATTGTCGCCCCCCATGGGAGCGAGGGACCACGCGCCTGGTTGCTCGAGCTGCAGGGAGTCGCCTACAGCCAACTCGTGCCGGAGGGGGCGCTCATCCTGACGTCGGGCCTCGGCGGCGTGCTGCCGCGCGGGATTCCCGTCGGGACGGTGGTGGGCGTGGCGGGCGAGGCCGGGGGCTGGGAGCGAACCTATCTCGTGCGGCCCGCCGTGCACCCGGCCGCCGTGACGCACGTGATGATCCTGACCGGGCCGCCGGTCCGCGGCGACCTGCGCTCGTTGTTCGAATCGGGGAGTCCGGCGCCGTGAGGCGGAGCGACCGGTATCGCTTCTACATCATCCTGGTCGGGCTCGTCGTGCTGCAGTTCGCAGTCACGATCCGCCTGTGGGGCCGGCCGGTGGGCCCCGACTTCCTGCTGCTGGCGCTGTTGATGTACTCGATCCGCGCGCAGCCCGGCCGCGGCGCCGGCGCGGGGTTCCTGGTCGGGCTGCTGCGGGACGCCCTGACGCCGGCGTCGTTCGGCGCGGGCGCCCTCGCGCACACGCTCGTCGGGTATCTCTCCGCATGGGGGAAGGCGGTGTTCTTCGCCGAAAACGTGTGGGTGAACGGCTACCTGTTCTTCGCGGGCACCTGGCTCCGCAACCTCGTCGTGGCGGTCGCCTCGGGGAAGCTCAAGGGGACGATGCTCGGGTGGGAGCTGCTGGTGTGGTCGCCGCTCCAAAGCGCCGCCACGGCGGTGGCGGGCGTGCTCGTGCTGTGGCTGTTCGGGCGCCATCTCGCCATCCGGCTGGGTGAGGCGTGAGCTCGTTCCATCCCCACCTGCTCGACCGGCGGCTGCGCGTCGCGCGCGCCGTCGTGTGGCTGGTCATCGGCGTGTTCGTGGTCGTCTTCTTCCGCACCCAGATTCTCGAGCACGGCAAGTACCGGCTCCAATCCGAGCTGAACCGCCTGCGGCCGATCCCGCTGCCCGCCCCGCGCGGCCTCATCATGGACCGCAACGGCAAGGTGCTCGCCGAGAACGTGCCCGGCTACACGGTGTCCCTGTTACCGGGCGACGAGGACTCGCTGCGCGCCACGCTGCGCCGCCTCGCGCCGCTCGTCAAGCTCGACAGCGCCGAGCTCGGGCGGGTGCTGCTGCGCCACAGCCGGGCCCCCTATCTCCCGGTGATGGTGCTCACGAACGCCAAGTTCGAGCTGGTGTCGGCGCTGGAAGAGCGGCGGGTCATCTTCCCCGGCCTGCTGATTCAGCCCGAGCCCAAACGCCATTACCCGGACTCGAGCCTCGTGGCGCACCTCGTCGGGTACGTGGGGGAAGTCACGGAGGCCGAGCGGGGGCAGCGGCGGTTCACCGGGGTCCGGCTGGGGGGCGTGGTGGGGAAGGACGGCCTCGAGCGCCAATACGACGACTCCTTGCGAGGCGCAGACGGCATGCGGTTCGTGGAGGTCAGCGCCCTGGGTCGCGTCGTACGGGAGGCGGGCGCGGCGTCGACGCTGCTGCCGGTGGCGGGCCAGCCGCTCCGGACCACGATCGATCTCGACCTGCAGCGCTACGTGGCGCAGATCTTTCCGGCAGGCCAGCGCGGCGCCGTGCTCGCCCTCAACCCCAACACGGGCGAGATCCTCGCGCTCTACAGCTCGCCCGGCTTCGATCCCAACGCCTTCGTCGGCGGCATCGATCCCGGCGTCTGGCGCCGCCTCAACGAGAGCGAGAGCCACCCGCTCTTCGACCGCTCCATCCAGGCTCGCTATCCACCGGGCTCGACCTGGAAGCTCGCCGTGGCGGCGATCGCCCTGAAGCGGGGCCTCGTCACCTTCCGTAGTCACATGCCGATCCCCTGCCGGGGCGGGCTGCAGTACGGCACCCGCTTCTTCCGCTGCTGGTCGGCGCAGGGGCACGGCGACCTGGCCCTCGCCGACGCGATCGCCCAGAGCTGCGACGTCTTTTTCTACCAGCTCGGCCTCAAGATCGGCCTCAGCTCGTTGCTCGAGGAGGCCAACCGGATCGGGTTCCACACCCGCACGGGCGTCGACCTGCCCGGAGAAATCACACCCGAGTTCCCGGCGGGGACCGAGTACTACGACCGCGCCTACGGGCCCCGACGCTGGACGTCGGCAGTGACGCTGAACCTCGCGATCGGACAGGGCGAGAACGCGCAGACCCTCGTCAACATGGTGCGCTTCTACCAGATGCTCGCGAGCGACGGCCGGGCGCGGGCACCGTTCCTGGTGCACCCCGCAGGCAACACCGACGTGACGCTCGGGCTCAGCCCCGATCAGCTCGCCGGCCTCCGCCAGGCGATGATCAGCGTGGTCGAGCGCGGTACTGCGCGCGGCGCCGGCCGGTTCGGCGGCACCATCACGATCGCGGGAAAGACGGGCACCGCTCAGAACCCGCACGGGCCGGCGCACGGCTGGTTCATCGCCTTCGCGCCCGCCGACAAGCCCGAAATCGTCGCGGGCGCCATCATCGAGTTCGCCCGCGAAGGGCCGTTCGTCGCACCGCTCGTCACCCGCGTGATCGGGCACTACCTCGGCGTGGACACGACCATCGCGTCGCACATGCGCATCGTGCTCCCGACCGACACGGCGCCCCGGCCGATGCCCATCCTCCCGGGACTGCCGACCGAGGACACGACCGTCACCGATACGGTGCACGCCGACACCACCCGCACGGATACGACCGGTGCGACCCCGACTCCGCGAAATCGATAGACCGCTCGCCGGCGTGGTCGTGGTGCTCGCCGCCTATGGGCTGGCCGCGCTGTACTCGGCCGGGCAGACCGACGTGCCCACGTTCGTCGCCACGATCTGGCACAAACAGCTGATCTGGCTCGCCGTCGGCGCCGTCGCGGCGTTCCTCATGTTCGGCCTGTCGCCCCGGCTGCTCGAGTGGGCCACACCGTACGCCTACGCGATCGCCGTGCTCGTCCTGTTGCTCACGCTCGCGGTTGGGACGGGAGGCGGGACGGCCGCGAGCTCGAAGTCGTGGATCACGCTCGGCGGGCTGCGCTTGGGACAGCCGGCCGAGCTCGCCAAGCTGGCGGTGATCCTGATGCTGGCGCGCTGGCTTGCCGAGCGTCGGGAGCCGCCGGCCACGTTGCGCGACCTCGTGTACCCCAGCATCATCGTCGGCGTGCCGTTCGCCCTCGTCGTGCTGCAGCCGGATCTGGGGAGTGCGATCGTATTCATCGCGATTCTGTTCGGCATGCTCTTTTGGGCGGGCACCAAAGCGTCGCTGTTGCTGCTGTTCGGCTCGCCCGCCATCGGCCTCGTACTGGCGTTTTCCACGGCGGCCTGGGGCGCCTGGATCATTCTGCTGTTCGGGCTGCTGTTGTGGTGGCGGCCGTACGTGTGGGAAGGCCTGTCGGTCATGCTGGCCAACATCGTGATGGGGGTCATCGCTGTGCCGTTCTGGCGACGGCTCGCGCCCTACCAGCAGAACCGACTGCTCGCGTTTCTGAACCCCGAAGTCGACCCGCGCGCCACCGGATGGCACGTGATTCAGTCGAAGATCGCCATCGGGTCCGGCGGCTTCCTTGGCAAGGGGTTCACCCAGGGGCCCCAGAAGCGCCTCGCGTTCCTCCCCGCCCAGCACACCGACTTCATCTTTCCTGTGGTGGGCGAGGAGCTCGGGTTCCTGGGGGTGGTCATCGCGCTGGCGCTGTTCGTCGTTCTGACCCTCATCCTGCTGCGGATCGCCCGGCGCGCCACCGACGCGTTTTCCAGCCTGTGCGTGTTCGGGATCGCCAGCCTGCTGTTCACCCACATCGTCGAAAACGTGGGGATGACCATCAACCTGCTCCCCATCACCGGCATCCCGCTGCCGTTCTTCTCGTACGGGGGCTCGTTCCTGCTCGCCTGCTCGCTCGCGGTCGGGGTGGCGCTGCGGGTGGCCTGGGACTCCCGCCAGTCCGGCTACGCTGAATTGTGACAACGAGTTACAGGATCAGGACTGGCGCGCGCCCTGGCCCGATCCCAGATTTGTCGCCTTCTAGAGCCCCCCTATGGCGCGAATGGCCTGGTTCAAAAAAGAGCGCAAGCCGCGCACGTCGGAACGGGTCAAGCTGGAGATTCCGGCTGACGCCTGGGAGAAATGCGACGAGTGCGGTCAAAGACCGGTTCATTCGCGCGCTCAATGTGTGCCCCAACTGCGGGCATCACCGCCGCATCAGCGCCCAGGAATACATCGACCTCCTCGTCGACGAGGGCTCGTGGCACGAGCTGGACCCGGGCCTCAAGTCCACGGATCCCCTCAAGTTCGAGAGCTACAAGGAGCGCCTCCAGGTCGCCGCGAAGAAGGCCGGCCCGCTCGAGGCGGTTCGGTCGGGCTACGCGCGGCTCGACGGCATGCCGATCGACCTCGCCGTCATGGACTTCAACTTCATGGGAGGCTCGATGGGGTCGGTGGTGGGCGAGAAGATCGCCCGGCTGACCCGACGCTCCACCGAGAAGCGCCTCCCCTTGATCATCGTCTCGGCGTCGGGAGGCGCCCGGATGCAGGAGGGTGTCCTCTCCCTGATGCAGATGGCCAAGACGTCCGTCGAAATCGCCCGGCTCCGCTCCGCCCGTATCCCCTTCGTCTCAATCCTCACCAATCCGACCACCGGCGGCGTGTCCGCGTCGTACGCCATGCAGGGCGACGTCATCCTGGCCGAGCCGGGCGCGGTGATCGGGTTCGCGGGTCCGCGCGTGATCAAGCAGACGATCGGGCAGGACCTGCCGCCGGGATTCCAGACCGCCGAGTTCCTGCTCGAGCACGGGATGATGGACGCGGTCGTCCCGCGCAGCGAGTTACGCGACACCACAGCCCAGCTGCTCCGGCACATGGGTGGCCGGCGCCCGGCGGAGGCGGCTGACTGAGCCGGTTGTCCTTCGAGGACGCTTCCCGAGGGACACCAGCGGTCACCACGCACCACCACCCGCAGCAAGACCGCACCACGCAGCAGGTTTCACGGGGCACGAGCCGCGAGGTTCGCGCCCCGTATCGCGTGGTCGGGGGCACAATCGGGGCACACCGGTGAACCACTCGAGCGTGCTCCGAGTCCATGAGACCGGCGATCCGCAAGTCAGCCGGCTGAACGTGCTCGCCGCCGCAGCGGCGCTCGTCGACGAGCTGCAGACTTGGCGCCGCGAGCTGCCCCAGGACGTCGCCCACGCCAAAGCCCGCGGCTTCACACGGTTGGCGGTGGACTTGGAACGGTTGCGCCAGCACGTGGACGCGACCTGGAAGGTGTGCCGCCAGTACGCCCACGCGGCGCCTAACAAATGAGCACGATTTCTTTCAGGCCCCTTCGGCCTGAGACCGTGCCCGAGTCGGCGTGTCATTCGAGCATCCCAAACCGAAAACGCAACGTGGCGTGAACCATGAAACGTGATCGTCCCGCGGCGCGGCGGGCGGTGCACCTCGTCGATCGCGAGCAGGCGGGGCGGCCGCCGGCGCATCTCAGCGCCGACGCGAAACGCTGGTGGCGCCTGGTGGTGGAACGGTACGAGTTGGAGGACCAGCATCTCCGGTTGCTGCAGCTCGCCGCGGAAGCGTGGGATCGGGCGACCCAGGCGCGGCAGCTGCTCAAGCGGGACGGGTTGGTCTATCACGACGAGAACGGGCACCCGCGCAAGCATCCGGCCGTCTCGATCGAGGAGCAGGCGCGGCTCGCGTTCGCGCGGCTCCTCCGCGAGCTCGACTTAGAAGGTGAACCCCACCCAGGGTATCGACGGACAGCGAGGTAACCGCCATGCCACGACTCAGACGGAGCGACAAGCGCAAGCATGAGCTGACGATCGACGTGCGGAATGTCCTCGCCCACGTCTGGGCGTACGGGGATCCCGCGCCGTGGGTGGCGCATTGGGGCGGCCCGGCCGAGGCCCGGGCGGCGTTCGAGGCGCTCCGGCACCACCACCACGCGACGCTCGGCAACGCGCTCGGCGTGCAGGACGCGGAGACCTATGACGCGTGGCTGGCGCGGATCGCTGCGGCGGGGGACGCCGCCGACGCGCCCGACCCGGACGAGGCTGCCACGCCGTGGCGGAACGGCAGCTAGTGGCGCAGCTGCGGGCGATCTAGCAGGAGATTTTTTGCTCCGCTGGCGCGGGCTCGTCGAACTGCAGCAGCACCTTGAAGACTTTTCCGCCACTGCTCATCTGCTGTTTCAGCATCCCGAACGTCCGATTGGCGGATAGGCCCCCGCCGCTCCAGGGATGACCGTTCGGGCACTTGTCCACCACCTCGGTCTTGTCCAGCTCGGAGTCGGGACGGATGACTACCCTCGCCCCGCATCCAGCATTAGTGCATTCAAAGACGATGGCCCGAAGGTCGGACCAACCGACGACGACGCATCGCTCAATGGCCATGTTGTCAGACTCTCTTGAACACGTTCCGCAACCCGCAGTGGCGGCAGGTCACGATCTCCCAGGGGGGAACGACCTTGCCCTGGTCGCGGAGTTCGCGCCAGAGGTGCTCTTCCCGAATCCTCGCGACGAGGGTGACGGGGGAGGATGGGGACCACGGTTTGTTGCCCCGCATCAATCGGAAGCTGCACTCGCCGCACCGCGGGCCGTCGTCGCCGACGCTGTTGCGCGTGCGGTCCGCATGGGATTGACGCCGGGCTTCCCGGCGGGCGGCGGCGTTGGCCCGGCGGTCGAACTCGGCGAGATCCATCTTGCGCGGACGCATGCAGAGTCGTAGTATAACGACTGTAGAGCGCAGCTAAAACCTAGCGGGCTTTTCGACGGCCCAACCTCACGCGACGGTCTCGCGGGGGTTGGGCCGTCGGCGTTTTTCGGGAGGCTTTCATGGCGAAGTCGGAGTTGATCGGGATTCGCGTGACCAAGGACGAGCTGCTGGACCTGTGGACGGCGGCGCTCGACGCGGAGACCACTCTCAGCACATTCGTTCGCGAGGCCGCTCTCGAGCGGGCGCGCCAGCCGCTGAGCGCGTACGTGCGGGCGCGGGCGCTCGAGCCGGCCGCGCCGTGGCGATCGGACGGGCCGCCGCTCGACACGTTCGTGAGCGACGACCAGCAGATCAATACAGTCCTCGCCAAGATGCCGCGGCGATCGGGGGACGCATGAGCGACCGAGACCTGCCGGTTGCGCTGCCCATTGCGGAGTGGCCGAGGCACTCCATCGCCCAGGCGGCGCTGACGTTCGGCTGGAAGCGCGCGAGACTGCCCGGGACGGGGATCGTCGAATGGTTCCGCCCGGACGGCAAACGCCTCGGGCAATTCGACGAGGAAAAAAACGAGGTTTGGCTCTCCACGGAGTTGGCCGACAACGAGACCGAGTTGCTCCGGACCGTCGGCCATGAGGTGGAGCACGCCGTGGAACACCACCACGGCCACGGCGCGCTGTTCGACGAAAAACGCGCGGCGCTCGCCGGCGACCGCTTCATCAAGCTGTGGGACGAGTACATCGCGGACCTGCACGCCAAGGCGCTGGCCAGTGGGACCGCCCGCGAACCCTTCCAGCGCTACTTCGGTGGGAGCTCGTTCGACGCCGATGCCGCGTTCGATCCGCGTCCCGATCTCTCGGTGGAGGCGCGGCACACGCCGCCCGCGCGCGCGCGTTCGGCCCGGAAGTCCCGCCGCTCGCCCTGGCGGCCGCGCGCTCGGCCGGGTTCGATCCCGCGCACAACGCCCTCGACGCGAAGATCCTGATGTTCGTCACGGCGAATTATGGCCAAGGGTGGCGGACCGAACGTCAACCATACGTGTGGGAGCGTGGCTCGCCGGATGCGAGGCTCGCCGAGCTGTACGCCGAGGAGGACGGTCTGCGCGCGGACTTCGAGCGACTCGAAGGGGCGATGTGGTCCGCGCGTGACGCACTCTCGCAGGCCCGTGTCAGCGACAGCGGCAGCGCGGCGGTCCCGCAGCTGACGAAAGACTTGGACACGGTGATCAAACAGTGGCAACGCGCGAAACAGGCCCTCGAGACGTGCATGGGAAAGCGGTGCGATCGGCAACTCTGGTTGCAAGAGCGCTATAGAAGGGCAGCCCGATGACCAGCGACGAGCTGCTCACCGTGCTCCGGGATGGCGGCTGGCACGCGCTGGCGCTCGAGCAGCGCGCGACCTTCATCGAAACGCAGCAAAAAATAGCAGCGGCGGAACGCGCCGCGCGCGAGCAGGCGAAGCGCGAGCGGAAGCCCACCGCGAAGGACAAGGGCAAGTGACCATGCTACTGGCCTGGGTTCTTGTCGTCGAGAGGCGGCGGGCGGTCCAAGAGAACCGGATTCGACCCAGGCCACACCCGTGGGCCCGGTGGGGAGTCGCGTCCCCCGTTAAGCCTGCGCGTGGACGACGCCGCGGGGCCGGGCTACTCCCCTCACGATGAGGATCTATGGCCACCTTTTCGGACATCCAATTTGCCGTCATCAATCAAGCCGCGACCGCGACCATCGTCGCGGCACAGGCCGCGGGTGTAAAGGTCCGCGTGGTCTCGCTGTTTTTGGTGAACACTGCGGCGCAGACGCTCACGTTTAAGTCGGGCGCCGGCGGCACCGCGCTGACCGGCCCGATGGCGCTTGGGGCGAACGGGATCCTGGTGCTGCCCTACAATCCGCAGGGCTACTTCGAGACCGTCGCGGCCGCCCTGTTGGAGCTCGCGCTGTCCGGCGCGACACAGGTCTCGGGCTCGCTGCAGTGGGCCGCGGTCACGTGATGCTGGAGGCCTCCGACCCCGCGCTCGCGCTCCGCTCGGCCGCGGCCGATGCGACGATCGCGGTGCTGCGCACGTGACCTTTACCCTCGGCTTCGCCAGCGCGAGGCTCGCGTTAGTCGCCGGCGATACGCGCATTTATGTCTGTACCAGCGCCTGCAGCTCGATCATCACGAGGCTGGTGATTTCGCGCGGTTACGTGCCGCCATCCTGGCGACCGGGGAACAGATGCTCGCCGACGTCGCCGTACGGTCGCCCGCCCAGGCCGCGCGCATCCGTCGCGGGCGGCGCGCCTGGGTGATCGCCGGGGCCGCCGACGGCTGCTCGCTGCGGACAGTCGGCTACGACGGGACCGATCTCATCGCGTCGGACGTGGCGCAGGTCCCCCACGAAATCCCCGAGGACGAGCTCCGCGAGCTCCTCGCGGAAGCGTACCGACGCATCGGGTCGCCCAACGCCCTTGGCGATCGGCGTGCGGTCCTATCCGCTGTTCGCGAGATCGCCCGCCTCTTCGGTGAAGTCGCGCGGCGTTGCGGTCCGAGGGGCAGTGTGAGCGATGCGGTGGAAATGGGCTTGCTGTGGCGGCCCGATGGCGGCGTCATCTCGCAGCACCTGCCGCCGACCTCGTGCGCGCAGGTCCGGGACGCGTCGGACATAGAGCTCGAGCGCCTACTGATGCTCCAGGATGGCGTGACCTACCAGAACATCGCCGACGTCTGGACACCGGTCTCACCACCGCCGCCGACCGGGGCCGAATTCATCAAGATCGTCGCCGCGCTGCCCACGCTGCCGAACGCGAGCTATCCGATCGATACGGTCGTGCTGCTGCAGAGCGATTCCAAACTCTATCGCAACCAGGCCAACGTCTGGACGAGCTACGTTGACGGCAACGACCTCACGGCGAACAGCGTCACCACGAACAAGATCCTCGCCGGCGCCGTCACCGCCGCCAAGATCGCCGTCACCCAGCTCTCCGCGATCGCCGCGGACTTGGGTTCGATCACGGCCGGTCAGATCCTGCTGGACCTCGCGGCGTCGTTCCTGCGATATGCCGATGCCGCGTTGGCCCACGGGGTCACGGATGTGCTGCCGACGACAGTATACGGGTCCTTCGCGCAGCTCGGGGCCGCGCACAGCGGCGGGTTGACCATCTATGGGATCAGCGGCGCGGCGTCGATCAGCGGCCTGATCGTCGATGCCATCTCCCAGGCGAGTCCCACGGCGCCGTCGGTCGCACTGTACGCCACCAAGAAGAGCGGGACGGGCCGGGTCGCACTCGCGGCGGCGGATCCGGCCTTCGAAGTGCTCACGGGCCCGCCCGGGGCCGCGACGCTGTTACTGCACCTCCGGGGCGACGGGCAGCTGCAGCACGCCGACGGCAGCGGCAGCCTGCCGGGATTGAGCTTCTTGAGCGATACGGATACCGGCGCGTACCGCGCGGGCGCGAACGATTGGCGGCTCGCCGCCGGCGGCGCGGACGTAGTCGCGATCGCCACCGCACTCGCCACGGTTTTCAAACCAATGGACGTGCAAGGCGCCTTGCGCGCGCTGGCGGGCGGTGCGTCGTCGGCGAACGTCTTCAGGGTCCCGGTCGTGCTGTTCAAGGCGCAAGCGCTCTCGCACGCCAATGTGACGGAATCGAGCGTGACGTCGTTTTCGCTGCCGGCCAGCACGCTCGATACCGATGGGTACGCCCTGCGGATCGTGATCACCGGGGAGGTGACCGGATCGAATTCCGGCTTCCCGCGGCTCAAGTTCGGCGCCACCAACCTCGACGCCAATGCGGCGATCCTCACCACGCACAAGTTTGTCCTGAAGGCGCGGATCGTCCGGACCGGGGCCGCCACGCAACGGGCGATGCTCGAGTGGAACGACAACGGCACGATCACGCTGCTGAAGACCACGCCGGCGGAAACGCTGTCGGGCGCGGTGACGATCGACGTCCGGAGCAGTGAGAACACCGGTGGGACGACCGTGTTCGACTCCGTGATCATGGAGCTCGTCGCCGCCTAAAACGAGCGGCCCCCGGCGCGAAGACCGAGGGCCTGAACAACGAGAACTACGAGGTACATGAAGCCTACGCGCTATCTCTCTGTCGCACAAGTCGCCCAGCGGCTCGGCTGCTCCTTCACGCGCGTGCTGGCCCTGGTGCGCGCGAACAAGATCCGCGCGCGGCTCGTCGATCATCACTTTTGGATCGCCGAGCACGAGCTGCGCCGGTTCCGGCTGAAAACACCGCGCCACGTTCGAGCAGGGCAAACGATCCGGTCACCGGCCGGGTCCCAGGATGGGGGGCGGGCCGCGTGAGCGGGCGGGACGTCGTCGAGCTGGCGCTCGAGCGGAGCGGCCTGCGCACGATCGGGAACGGGGACCTCCGCGCCGCGCTCTACCAGTTGAGCCAGGTAGCCACCGAGCTCCGCCTCACGGGAATTGACCGCGCGCTGCTCGATGCGGCAGCGATCAAGGTGCTGGAGGCCCGCGGGGAGCATGATGCGGCGAAGCTCGTCGATGCCGCCCTCTCGCTCCGTCCCGCAACGCGGGGAACGAAGGAGGCGCCCCAGCCCCGCCAGACGTTGACGCATATCGGCGAGCTGCTCACCGAGCCGCAAGACGCCGTCTCGTGGATTGTCGAGGGCCTGCTGCCGGCGGGCGGCCTCTCCGTGCTCGCGGGGAAGCCCAAAGCGGGCAAGTCCACCACGGCGCGGGCACTCGCGCTGCGCGTGAGCCGCGGCGAGCCGTTCCTGGGGCGACCGACGACCGCCGGTCCCGTCATCTATCTCGGGCTCGAGGATCCGCGGCGCGTGACCCGTGGACACTTTACGTCGCTCGGTGCCCGCATCGACGATCAGCTCTGGGTGTTCACCGGCACGCGCCCCGACGAGGCGCTGCTCTGGCTGGACGGGGTGCTCGCCAACGTCGATCCCGTGCTCCTGGTGGCGGACACGCTCCAGCATCTCCTCGGCGTCGCCGACCTCAACGACTACGCCCGCGTCGTCACGGCACTCGCCCCGATGTTGAATCTCGTGCG
>WNGG01005032.1_pt1 | contig 14760 bp, 15 predicted proteins | sample 5400661 | NCBI WGS metagenome assembly WNGG01 (sample SAMN13153372, study PRJNA577476) | soil metagenome | isolation source: 100 cm soil or saprolite under Garry oak tree replicate 1 | place: USA:California | collected 2016-06-15
GGACGGGCGGCGGGTGGCCGGCGCGGGTGAGGCGCGCCGCCACCTCGGCCTTGATCGCGTTCACGAGCAGGCAGCCGCCCACGGTGGAGCCCGGTGACACCGGAGTGGGCAGGCCGGGGACGGCCACCATGGCGTCGCCCGGGGGCGCTCCCGTGTCGAGGACGAGGTCGGCCGCGTCCGAGAGCTTGAGCCCCTGCGGGTGGCGGCTCGGCGTCGCCTCCGAGTGATCCCGGCTGAGGATGGCCACCACCCGGATCCCTCGCCGGCGGAAGCCCTCCGCCATCTCCACCGAGACCACGTTGCCCCCGCTGCTCGAGACCACGAGGGCGGAGTCGCGCGGCGACAGGTCGAAGTTCCGCAGGATGCGCTCGGCCAGGCCCGGGACGTTCTCCAGGAACATCGCCTGGCGCTGGCCGTTCGCCCCCACCACGAGGTTGTGGAAGGTGAGGGAGAGCTCCACGATCGGGTTGAAGCCGGGGAAGGAGCCGTAGCGCGGCCACATCTCCTCGACCACGATGCGGCTGTGGCCGGAGCCGAACACGTGCACCATTCTCCCGGCTCCGATCGTCTCCGCGAACCAGTCGGCGGCGCGGCCGATCGCCGCCTGCTGCGCGGCCACCGTCTCCAGGAGACGGCCGCCCTCCGCGAGGTAGCGGCCGGCGGGGGAGGCCGAGCGGGCCTGGAGCATCGCGTGGCGGGCGGCGCCGAGGGCGCCCGCGCGGTCGCCGAGCGCGGCGGGGACGACCCGCACCCGCTGGCCCCCCGGGCGCCACTCGACCTCGTCCAGGAAGCGGGCGAGCGGCTCGAAGAGCGCCTCCCCGGCGAGGGCGATCCCCCCGCCCAGCACCACGACCTCGGGGTCGACCGCGTTGACGATGGAGGCGACCCCGCAGGCGAGGCGCCGGACCGACTGCAGCCAGACCGCAGTGGCCTGGGCGTCGCCGCGTCGGTGGGCCTCCACCAGCTCCCGCGTTTCGCGGAAACGCCCGCCCGAGCGCTCGGCCACCGTGCAGTTGCCGATCGCCCCCTCGAGGCTGCCCGGCATGCCGGTGACGTCCGGGTGGCCGTCGGGGTCCAGGCAGAGGTGGCCCAGGTGGCCGCCCCGGCCGAGGTGGCCGGTGAGGAGGCGGCCTCCGATCAGCACTGCTCCGCCGACGCCCGTGCCGAGGGTCAGGAGAACGACGTCACGACCGCCGGCGGCGGCGCCCTTCCAGGCCTCGCCCAGCAGGGCCGCGTGGGCGTCGTTGAGGACGGCCACGGGCGCTCCCAGCGCCCGGGCCCAGTCGAAGCCTTCGAGGCCCCGCAGCCGGCCGGGCATGGACGCGATCGACCGGCCATCCGGAGCGGCCAAGCCAGGAGCCGCCAGGCCGATCCAGTCCGGAGGGCCGCCGCCGGACCGCTCGAGCTCGCGCACGATCTCCCGCGCGGCTTCCGCCCACCGGCCCTCGTCGTCACGGGTCTCGCGGGATGCGGCCGCGAGGATCTCCCCGTCCTCGGATGCCGACACCGCCTTGATGTGGGTGCCGCCCAGGTCGATGCCGAAAGCGTGGGTCAAGCCACCGGTCTCCCCATGAAACAGCACAAATCATATACTTTTTCTGCGGGGGAGGCCGGACGGCCCGTCGACTCTGTTCAGCGTTTCAGGCTCAACCCTCCCGATCCCACCTCGGCCATGAGCAGGGCCGCGCCCAGCATGGAGAGGTTCTTCATGAACATCACCTGCTGCATCATCGCGGCCTGCGGGTCGGTGAGGCCCCAGAAGCGATGCAGCAGCACGGTGACGGGCACGAGGAACAGGACGATCAACCAGGCTCCCCACCGGGCCTTGTAGCCGAGCGCGATGCTGAGCCCTCCCAGGATGGCGATCACGCCCGAGAGCGGCACCGCGAGAGCGGCCAGGGGGACGCCCTGCGCGGCGGAGTAGGCGATGGTCTCGGCCTTGAAGTGTCCGGGGCCGGCCATGACGAAGATCGCGCTGTAGAGGACCCGTCCCAGAAGCCCGAGGTATCTCATTGGGCGTCTCCCTGGCACACTTTCCCGTTCATGGTGCCGACGGTTCAGCTCCCGAAGCGATACGAGATGCCGCCGCTCCACGTGGTGTCGAACTGGGTCTTGTCGAAGCCGTTGCGATCCCACTTGTAGAGCCAGCCCGCTCCCTCGACGTAGAGGCCCACGTTCGACCGCGGGATGCGGTAGCTCAGCCCCACCCCCACCTTGCCCGCGCCCTTGGTGAAGCTCGGCTGCTCAGGAGTGACGTCCTGCTTGACGGTCACGGCCCCGCCGCCCACGAACACGTAGGGAGCGGCCCCGCCCTTGAGCGGGTAGCGGAGCTGCACGTCGGCGTCGTAGAGGAAACGGTTGAACTTGGTCCCGGCGATGTCGTTGATGGTGCCGGCGCCCGCGTACCGGGCCTCGGCCCGGGCGAAGGTGAAGTTGCCGCGGACGGCGACGTAGCGGTTGACCTGATAGGCGACGCCACCCCCGACGTTGTAGCCGGTCTTGAAGTCCGTGCTGCCCAGCTCGTCGAGGTGGGTGAGGGGGCTGAAACCGCCGCCCTGGGCGAACACGACGACGCCCCGACCCTCGCCTTCCTGGGCGAAGGCCGGGCTCGTGGTGAGGACGGCGAACAACCCGGCCACGGCCAATGCGCGATGTCCCGACATGAGACCTCCAGGAGGGATCCGCTGCCCCCGACCGCGGAAGCCCGTTGTTCGGAACATACGCTCGTCGGAGTGGAGTTTCGCTGACAGAATGTCCATATTTGATGTCTGTTCGTCCACGATTGGACTCGATGACTAGATGATTGTTAATATGGGCGCGGAGGAGTTCATGGACGTCCTGACCGACGTGCTGGAGGCCGTCCACCTCAAGAGCATGATCCACGGGCGCCTCGAGCTGACGGCGCCCTGGGGCCTCCGGCTCGACGGGGGCCGCCCCGGCTTCTACGTGGTGACCCGGGGCACCTGCTGGCTCGAGGTGGCGGGCGTGGAGGAGCCGTTCCAGCTCGCGGGCGGCGATTTCGTCCTGCTACCCAAGGGCCAGGCCCACGTCCTCCGGGACAGCCGGCGCACGCGGGCGTTGCCGGTGGCCGAGGTCCTCGGCAATTGCCCGAAGAGCCGCCAGGGGTGCCAGCCCGGCGGGATCCGTCACGCGGGCGGAGGGGGCGCCCTCACGACCATGGTCGGCGGCTGCTTCGTCTTCGAGGACGGCGAAAAGAACCCCCTCCTGGTCTCCCTTCCCCCGGTCATCCACGTGAAGGGAGACGGGGGCACCGCCGTGCGATGGCTCGAGGCCAGCCTGCAGTTCGTGGCGTCCGAGATGGGATCGGGTCAGCCGGGCGCGGAGACCGTGGTGAGCCGGCTCGCGGACATCCTGTTCGTACAGGCGGTGCGGGCCCATCTGGCCCAGGCCGGCGAAGGAGCGAAGGGCTGGCTGCGGGCGCTCGTGGATCCCCAGATCGGCGAGGCCCTCGGCCTCATCCACCAGAGGCTCGAGGAGCCGTGGACGGTGGAGTCGCTGGCGTCGCGAGTCGCGTTGTCCCGCTCGGCCTTCGCCGCGCGGTTCGCGCACCTCGTGGGCGAGCCCCCCCTCACGTACCTCACGCGCTGGCGCATGGACAAGGCGACCCGGCTCCTCCGCACCAGCCACGCCAGCATCGGCGAGGTGGCGGCCCGGGTGGGCTACGACGCGGAGGCGGCGTTCAGCAAGGCCTTCAAGCGCTGGATCGGCGTGGCCCCCGGCGCCTACCGGCGAGCGCCGGAGGGAGCCTCGCGCGCGAGCGGGCGCGGGGCTACTTTCGGTCCAGCACCTCGTGGACCGTTGCTGCGAGACCACCGGGCGTGAACGGCCCGCCCACCACGAGGCTTCAGTCTCGCGGTCCCCGGACACCGTCCGAGCGGCGAGGCTCCGGCAGGTATTCCACCGTGGGCTGCTGCCGCACCGGTTGCGGATAGAGGTTCATCAGGCCCAGGAACTCCGGGGGGATGTCACCGCGCACCGGCAAGCCGAAGACTCGAAGAAGAGCGGGAAGAAGAAGACCGGCAGCAGGACGATCACTCGGGAATGGGGGAAGAGGAAGAGGTATGCGCCCATGACGCCGGCAATGGCTCCGGAAGCGCCGACCGTGGGAACCGTGGAATCCGGGTTCGTGAGACAGTGCACGATCCCCGCGGCCAGACCCGCGAGCAGGTAGAAGGCCACGAAGCGAACGGGTCCCATCCGGTCACCGGGCGGTTGGCCAGCTAGACCCGCGGGCCCCCGGACCCCCCGGACGCAGTGGGGCCCGCCGCGACCTGGCTGCGGCCGGCGCCCTTCGCCGCGTAGAGGGCGACGTCGGCCGCTCCCCGCCAGGCATTGAGGTCCATGGTCGCGGGGTCGAGCATGGCGACGCCGGCGCTGAAGGTCACGTGAAAGGCCGATCCGTCCGGCGCGTGGTGGGGCTGGGCCGCGAACTCTTTGAGGAGCCGCTCGAGCAGGCGCACGGCTTCCTCCTGGCTGAGGTCGTCGAGGAGCACCGCGAACTCCTCGCCGCCGTAGCGCCCGATGGTATCGGACTGGCGCAGGCGCCGTCTCAGGAGCGCGGCCAGCGAGGTCAGGACCCGATCCCCGGTGGGGTGCCCGTAGCGGTCGTTGACCGTCTTGAAATGGTCCACGTCGATCATGACCCAGGCCGCGGACCGGCTCGCGTCCCGGCGTCCGCTCGCGAGCACCACCGCGGCCCGTTCGAGGAAGGTCGTGTGGTTCAGGAGCCGGGTGAGGCCGTCCCGGCCGAGCAGGCTCTTCACGAAGCGCGCCCGTTCGATGCGGGCGGTCACCGCGGTGAGGAGCAGCGCCGGAGGGGTGGGCTTGACGAGATAGTCGTCGCCCCCGGCCCGCGCCCCCTCGATCCGCGCATCGATCCGTCCCTCGGTGGTCAGGAACAGGATGGGAAGAGTGGCGTGGCGCTCCTGCTGACGGAGGTAGCGGGCGAGGTCGTACCCGCTGATGCCGGGCAGCACCACGTCCATGAGGACGAGGTCCGGACGGAAGCTCCCGAGGTCCATCTCGAAATGCCGCGGGTCGTCGCAGACCCGGACCTCGTAGCCCGCGGAGCTCAGCACGGCCCGCACGAACGACGATTGCTGGGGGTCGTCCTCCACCGCGAGCACGCGGCCCGACTCCGGCCGGTTCCGGTCCAGGAGGTGCAGCAGGCGTCGCATCAGGGCCTCCCAGTCCACCGGCTTCTCGAAGAACCCGTCGGCCCCGCAGTGCATCGCCTCGACCTTGTCGAGAAACCCGGTGAGCACGCTCACGATCAGCACCGCCGGCGCTTCCCCGTGGGGCCGTTCCCGCAGGAACCCCACGAGCTCGTAGCCGAACCCGTCGGCCAGGCGCACGTCCGTGATGAGGCCGTCCGGCAGGCGGCTCTCGATGGCCCGAACCGCCTCGGCCTTGGTCGTGGCGCGGCGCGCGGTCATGCCTTCCTGCTCCACCCGCCGCACGAGGAAGTCGAGCACCGACGGATCGTCGTCGACGACCAGGATGTCCACCGACCGCGCCGCCGGCTCGGAGGGGGCGGACGGCGCGGAGGCCGCGGGCGTACTCGAGGACGAGGCGAGGGCGTCCCGCAAGGCCGCCAGGAGCCGCCGCCCGTGGTCCAGGTCGGCCGGCCCCGGCGGAGTCCCCTCGTGCAGGAGTCGGTTGCAGGCCTGCTCGCCCTCCAGGCCCAGATCGGTCACGGCGGGGAGGCCGTAGGTGCTTCCCGAGCCCGCGAAGCCATGGAAGCGGCGCATCAGGTCGCGGAGGCCGTCGCGGTCGGCCGGATCTCCCGCCAGACGGCCGAGCAGCCGCTCGATCTCGTCGAGGCGCGGTCCCGCCTCGCGCAGGAACTGGACGCGCAGCTCCGCGAAAGCGTCGTCCCAGGACTGCATCAAGGGCGTCCCAGGCAGGTCTTCAGCTCCTGCGGCAGGGACATGGGGTCGAAGGGCTTGGTCAGGACGCCCCGCGCCCCGAGCCCCAGGAGGCGCTCGATCTCGGAGGCCATGGCCTTGGCGGTCAGGAACACCACGGGGATCCCGGCGGTGGCCGGGTTGCTCCGGAGCGCGGACAGGGTGGCGGGTCCGTCGAGCCCGGGCATCATCACGTCGAGGAGGATCGCGTCGGGCCGCTCGGAGGCGGCCTTCTTGACGCCCTCGGGCCCGCCGCTCGCGTCCACCACCTCCATCTTCCCCACTCGGCTCAGGCTGAGGCAGGCGATTCGGCGGATGTCGTCCTCGTCGTCGATGATCAGGACCTTCATGGCTCGCTCCGGAGGTGGCCCGGCGTCTCGAGCAGCTCCAGGACCAAGGCCTTGAACTGCGCGTCGCTGGCCCTCGACTTGGTCAGGAACCGCGTGGGCCCGAGGGTCAGACGCTCCCGCTCCTCCCCGCTCAGGTCCCTCCCGGAGTAGACGAGCACGGGGATCTCCCTGGATTCGGGGCGCCCGCGGAGGGTCTCGATCACCTGGAAGCCGCTCGCGTCCGGCAGGTCCACGTCGAGCACGAGGAGGGCGGGCGGGGTTCGCGCGGCCTCCGTCACCGCCTCCTGGGCGGTGCGGGCCGCGCGCACCGGAAGCCCCGCCTGCACAAGCTGCCGCGTGAGCACCCCGAGCAGGGCCGTATCGTCGTCGGCCAGGAGCACGTCGCGGCCCAGGGCCTCGCGGCCGCTCAGCGCCTCCAGGAACCCGTCGACCTCGGGGGCAGGCTTGGGCCCGGGCCCGGAGGGGATGCGGAACCAGAACGTGCTGCCGCGACCCGGCTCGCTCTCCACCCCGATGGTGCCACCGTGCTGCTCGACGATGGCCTTGCAGATGGCGAGACCCAGACCCGTACCGCCCTTCTGGCGGGAGTCGGCGGCCTCGACCTGCTGGAAGCGCCCGAAGATGGCCTCGCGCTGGCTGGCGGGGACCCCGCGCCCGCGGTCCTCCACGCGCACCTCCGCCCCGCCGTCCTTTTCCACCACCGAGGTGGTGACGCTCGCGCCGCGCGGGGAGAACTTCACGGCGTTCGAGAGCAGGTTCACGAGGACCTGCACCAGCCGGTCTCCGTCTCCGAAGACCCGGGCGTTCGTCGCCGCCACCCTCAGCTCGATCCCCTGCTGCTCGGCGAAGGCGCGCACGGAGTCCACCGAGCGATCGATCACCGGGCCGAGGGGAGCCGGCTCCAGGTGCAGCTCCAGCTTCCCGGCCTCCAGCCGCTCCAGGTCAAGGATGTCGTTGATGAGCGTGATCAGGCGGACGGTGTTGCGCTCCGCGATCGCCACCACGTCCCGGGCCTCGTCCGGCAGCACGCCCAGGGCCCCGCCCGTGAGCAGGCTGAGGGAGCCCCGGATGGAGGTCAGGGGCGTGCGCAGCTCGTGGCTGACGGTGGCCACGAACTCCTGCTTCAGCCTTTCCAGCTTCTTGCGCTCGGAGATGTCGCGGAGGTGGCCGGCGAAGTGCCGGCCTTCGTGGGTCTGGAAGGCGAAGAGCGAGAGCTCGAAGCGGAACAGCTCGCCGTTCTTCCGCCGGCCCTCCCACTCGGTGATGCGGCCCAACGCCCGCGGGGCGGCGTCCTTGAGGAAGGCGTCCGCGCCCTGGGCCGTGGACCGGGGCATGAGGACCTTCAAGTGCTGGCCGATCAGCTCCTCGGCGGCATAGCCGAACATGTGCTGGGCCGCCGGGTTGACCTGCTCGATGACGTTGCGTTCGCTGATCGTGATCAGCCCCTCGAGCATGTTCTCCACCACGGCCCGCATCCTCTCGTCGCTTCCCCGGAGGGCGCGGTCGGCCTCGTCGCGCTCGAGGAACTGCCCGAGCTGCCCGCCCAGGGCGGCGAACATCTGGAGCCACTCCGCCTCGGGCTTCTCCGCGCTCCGGGCGAAGAGCTCCATGACGCCCCGCACCTCGCCCCCCACCACGACGGGAAAGGCCACCCCCGTGCGCAGGCCGTCCTGGGCGGCCGCGGCTCCGCGCAGAAACCGGCCGTCCCGGATCAGGTCGGCGATCCATTCGGGCCGCCCGCTCTCCCAGACGCATCCCGGCAGCTCCATGCCCCGCGTGAAGATGGAGCCCGCGGTCGCGGTGAGGAACGCGACCGGCGGACGGGCGGCCACGTGCCAGGTACCCGCGAAGCGCATCACGGCCGCGTCGCGCTGGATGCGCCAGAAGGCCCCACAGGTCCAGCCCAGCGCGCTCCCGATGGCCTCGAGGATCTTCGGGCCCGCGTCGTCGATGGTGAGGCTCTCGGCCAGGATGCGGGTCACGGCGTGCTCGGCGGCGCGCCGCCGCTCGGTCCGCCGGGGGGCGGTGATGTCCCGGATGATCGCGATGAAGGTGTGGCGGTCGCCCTCGCACATCTCCGAGATCGCGAGATCGATGGGGAAGCGGGTCCCGTCGGCCCGGCGGCCCTCGGCCTCGGCATGGAAGCCGTCCTTCAGGTCCCCGACCGCGCCCGGCACCAGCATCTCGATGCTCCGCCCCAGCACCTGCGAAGGCGGATACCCGAAGAGGCGCTCGGCCGCGCGATTGTAGATCTCGATGGCCCCGCCTTCGCCATAGGTCACGAAGCCGTCCGCCACGTTCTCCACGATCGCCCGCACCTGGGCCTCGCTCGCGGTCAGGGCGCCCGTCATGGTGCGGCGCAGCGCCTCCTCCGCCCGGGCCACTTCGGCGAGAGTGCGGTCCAGCTCGCGCACCTGGCGCCGGATCTCGAGCTGGGCCACCGCCTGCCGGCCGAGCGCGCGCAGGGCATCCCGCTGCGCGGGTTCGAGCCGGCGCGGCACGCGGTCCATGACGGACAGCGCGCCCAGAACTTGATCCCCCTCGCGGGAGACGAGGGCGAGGCCGGCGTAGAAGCGGATCCTCGGCTCCGACGTGACCACCGGATCCGCGGAGAAGCGCGGGTCGGCCGCCGCATCCTCGACCACGAGGAGATCGCTCCCCGCCGCGGCGAGGGAGACGAACGCGGCGTCGGGGGGCACCGCCGAGGCCTCCAGCCCGACCCGAGCCGCGCACCACCCGGGCTCGCGGCCGGTGAGGCTGATGAGGGCGATGGGGGTGGCGCAGATGCTGGCCGCGAGGCGGGCCAGATCGTCGAGAGCGGTCTCGGACGACGTGTCGAGCATGTGGTGACCCGGTTCGACGCGGTGCGCCCGCCGTCAGCCCAGATGCTTCTCGAGCAGGGCCCGGAGCTGACTGAAGTCCAGCGGTTTGGCCAGGTAGTCGTCCACCTTGAAGCTCTTGTAGGCCTCGGTCTTGTACTTGACGCTGGTGTAGAGGGCGGTCATCACCACGACCTTGATGCCGGCGGTCTCGGCGTCTTCCTTGATCTGGCGGCACATCTCGCGTCCGTCCAGCTTGGGCATCAAGGCGTCGGTCAGCACGAGATCCGGCCGATACTCCTTGGCCAGGGCCAGCCCCTCGACGCCGTTCCTTCCCACGATCATGCCGTAGCCGAGGCTCTCCACCGTGCGGGTGGCCACGCGCAGGATGTCCTTCTCGTCGTCGACCAGGAGGACGAGGGGGCGGACCACCTCTCCCGGAGCCGGATTGGGCCTGGAGACGAGCTCGCTATGATGCTCGGCGAACTTCCGGTCCCAGAGGGCCCGGGGTGCGCCCGACCAGAAGCTTCGCTTGTACAGCGCCGGGGCCTTGCAGAAGCAGGTCAGGCAGCTCGGGCAGACCAGCGTGCGCTCGGCGACGAGGCACGAGCACCAGGGAACCGCCATCGCGTCGAAGGAGTGCTGGCAGTTGTGGCAGGCGACCTCGTAGGCCTCGGGCGCGCCTTCCATGTGCAGGAATCGTAGCACGACCCGACGTTTCGGCCGCGTTCAGAGCCGGCCATCCAGGTAGCGGGACAGGAAGTGTGGCCTCGAGGACCTACTGCACCAACCGCCTCTCGGCGGGCCCATCCGCTCTCGTTCGCACCGCCCGTTTGAGGCCGTGCAGGCCGTCCTGGAGCTTTCGCAGACTCCGGCAGAGAGCCTCGACGGCCTGGGTGCGATCCTCGCTCGAAGGGCCGGGCATCTCCGCCCGAAGCGTCTCCGAGAGGCCACGGATGGAGGTGACTCGGTGCGTCAGGACCTCGCGGCACTCGTCCAGGGTCGTCCCGTTGCGCTGCATCGGCCAGCCCCCCCTCTAGCGACGCTCATGCGCCGCGCTCCCTCCATGTGCAACGAACGTACCGGGGTGGGCGATGGCCGGAAGGTATTTATTATCAGTGAGTTCGACAGACCAGGATCAAGGACGGCTCTCCCCGAAGGCCCCATTTTTCCCGACTGCGGGCAGAACTCCCAGGGGTGGTCACTCGCACCCTAACGCGATTAGCGGGTCCACGCGGGCGGCGCGACTCCCGCTACTTGACGCTCACGACCGAGACTACGGGGTTCATCATGTACTTCCCGTCGCCGGTCTGCTTGATGGACCGGTCGCCGTCGAAGTCGAGGGTGATGGTGGTCTGTGCTGTCGTCAGATCGAACTCCCGGTTGAGCCTCAGGTCGCCCGAGGGAACGTCTACCGGCGCGTTACGGCCAGCGGGCGCTGCCATCGTGGCCGCGCATGGCGTACCGCTCGAGGCGTTGTCGAAGTAGATGACGGCACCGGAGACGACGAGCCGGATCTGCGTGTAGTGGCCGGGAGCCAGCGGACCGGTGCCCAGCACGTCCTGGGCGCCCACCAGCTTCTTGAGGTCGCACGTGCGGCTGCTCCCGCCTGAGGCAAAGGGAAGGGTAACGAAGTCCCCGCCGCTCATGTGGACGCTCACGTCGGAGAACGTGACGAGCACCGCCTTCGCGTCGCTGAACGGACTGTCTTGCAGCATGATCGTGGCCCGGGCGCCCGAGGGCGCAGTGGGGGTACTGCTGCAACCCGAATGGGCGAGACCGAGAACGGCAATCACTGCCGGGAGAAGAACGTACCTACGCTTCATGAGTACCTCCGATTGGTATAAGCCAAAGAACTGTCATCCACGACCGGATTTACGTCCCGGGGAGCCCCTTATTTCGCCCTTGGGTCGTCTCCTGGTGAGCGCCGGCATCAGCTACGTGTTCAAGCTCGCGGGACGCCACCCCTGACCCGTCGATAGGTCTTTCGCGGCGCCTCCGTCGGACAACGGGCTATCGGCCAGGTTATAAGCTTTGAAGCATGACGAATCCCCCCGCCGCCGACGCGGAGGACGGGGAGGCGATCCGCGCCGTCCTTTCCGGAGACCAGGAGGCCTTTCGCCGACTCGTCGAGAAGTACGCAGGCTCCATCTTCAATCTCGCGTACCGGATGACGGGCAACCCCGCGGACGCGGAGGACTTGGCCCAGGAGGCCTTCATTCAGGCCTACGCGCGGCTCCAGGCCTTTCGGATCGGCTCGCGGTTCCATCCCTGGATCTACACGATCGCGCTGAACCTCTGCCGCAGCCATCTTCGGCGAAGGTCGCTTCCGCGGTGGCTGGCCTCCCCTCGGCGACGCGGAGAGGACCGTCCTCCGGAGGCCGAGATTTCCGACCGATCGCCCGACCCGGAGCAGGCGGTGCTCGCGCAGGAGGCGGAGGACCGCCTCCAGAAGGCCATCGACGCCCTGCCGTCCAAGTACAGGGAAGTCTTCGTGCTGCGCCAGTCGCAAGAGCTGTCCTACGAGGAGATCGCCGGCCTGTCGGGGCTTCCGTTGGGAACGGTGGAGGTCCGCCTTTTCCGGGCCCGGCGCCTCCTGCTCAAGGCCCTTGAAGCCAGCGGGTTGAGAGCGACGAAAACCAGGGTGAAATAAAGTTTCGGAGCCTCCGTATATGGTTGCGAGGGAGACGAGGAAGTAATGTCGAGCGACCCCTGCGGACACGACATCGAGCGGTGGCTTCACGAGAAGGCGGACGGTCGCCTCTCCCAGGAAGAGGCCGTCGCCCTCGCGCGCCAGGTGGGGGCCTGCCGCGCATGCCGGGAGCGCGCGGCCTTGCTCGAGTGGGCGGACCGCGCTCTGCGGCAGGGCCGGAGAGCCGTCCCGGCAGGCTTCTCGGACCAGGTTCTGCGGCGCGTGGCCGCGTTGCGTTTCCCGCCCCGAGTCCGCGCACGCGCTGGGCGCGGCCTGCTCTGGCTTTCCGCGGCCACCACCGCCCTGGCGGCGGGCCTGGTCGCCCTCACGGTGCTCCGTGACCCGAGGCACGCCTTGCCCGAGCCCCCTCGCGTCCCCGTCGAGTTGAAGCTGGCCGGCGCGAGTGCGCGCAGCGTGGCCGTCGTCGGGGACTTCAACGGTTGGGACGCCGCCACCATGAACAAGGGCGACGACGGCGTGTGGAGGATCTCGCTCTCGCTTCCGCCCGGGCGCTACCAGTACGCGTTCGTGGTCGACAAGGAGAAGTGGGTGCCCGATCCGCAGGCGGCCACGCTGATCGACAGCGGCTACGGCGGGGCTGACTCGGTACTCGACATCTCCCTCTGAGCAGAGACCGGAATGGGCGCAACTGCGAAAGCGACACGGTCGGACCGGCACCGGGGGGCGCCGCGGGCCGGGCTCGCCCTGCTCGTCCTGGCCGCCGCGGGCCCGGTCTGGGGCGATGCCGCCTTCGATGCCGGGGCCCTTCGCGCCCTTCTCGAGGCGAGGGGCTTTTCCGCGACGCAGACGCAGGGGGCGTTGGCCATGCTCGAACGCGCGAACGCGCGCGGCCTTCCCGCCTCGGCCCTCGCCAACCGCATGCGCGAGGGGATGGCCCGACGCGCCGAGCCCTCGGCCATCCTGGCCGTCCTCTCCGACCGCCTTTCGAAGCTGCAGAGGGCGGACGACGTGGTGCGCGGATGCGCCAAGGAGGGGATCGCCGTCCGTGATCGCGAGCGCTCGCTGTTGCGGCTCGCCGATTCGTTCTCGATGGGGGTGACGCCCGGAGACGTCATGAGCGTGCTTCCCGCCGCGGCGAGGGCGAACCGGGACCTCGAGAGCGTCTCCCAGGCCGCCGAAGTCATGGGCCGGCTCGGTCGCAAGGGCTTCCCGCCCGAGGACACGCGGGAGGTCTTGGCCGCGGCCACCGCGGCGGGCTGGACGCGAGACCAGACGGACGGGCTGGTGGACGTCTTCCTCGAAGCGCGACGGCTCGGCATCACGCAGGAGAAGACGCGTCAGATCCTCGCCGAGGGGATTCTGGAGAAGAAGGAACCGGCCGGTTTGGTCGAAGTCATGAAGCGCAGCTCCAAATCCGACGCGTCATCCCATTCCGCCCAATCCGGCTCCTCTACCCCGCCGCCCTCCGGTTCGTCCCGTTCCGGTGCCGCAAAGGGAGGGAAGGGAGCCGGCACCTCCCACGGCTCGGGCTCGGGCGCAAAGAGTGCGGCTCCCCGCATAACCCGGCCCCCGACGCATCCCCACCCATGACGGGTTCAGCTTCGTCCCGGCCATGATCCACCAGCCCTCCTCCAAGCTGTGGCGGGTGCCGTTCGTTCGGCGCTGGCGAGTGGAATGGGGGGGCAGCACGCGGGATGCCGTCTGCTGCAACATCAGCGCCGACGGCGTGTACATCGTCATCCACCCCATCCCGCCGGTCGGGGAGAGAGTGCGGCTGCGCTTCGAGCTTCCCGGAAACGAGACTCCGATCGTCGTGGAAGCCGATGTCTCCTGGGAGAACTCGACGCAGCTCCACAAGGTGCACAGCCTCCCCCCGGGGTGCGGGCTGCGGTTCCTTGCCCTCCCCGGGTCCGACCGCGAGAGGATCGCGGACCTCGTGAAGGAGTATCGCGAGCCGGGGCCTGGGCGCCTCGGACGGGGCTGAGCCGACCGAAATCCGTCTCCTTCCGCGCCACGAGTCCGTATCATCCCTATTGTCGCGGCGTCACCGCCAAGGGACGCGTCCACTTGACTTTCAAGTGCAATTCCGCGACCCTCCACGTTGGGAGACTACTTGAATGACCAGTAGAGCGACGGAACGGGTGGAGCTTCTACAGGGAACCCTCGACCTGATCGTGCTGCGGGCCCTGGATACGATGGGGCCGCAGCATGCCTACGGCCTCGCGGCCCGCCTCGAACAGGTCGCTCAACCGTCGCTCACCCTCAATCAAGGTACGCTGCACCCCGCTCTCGTCCGGCTGGAGCAGCGGGGCTGGATCAAGGGAGCCTGGCAGAGAACCGAGACCAATCGCGAAGCCAAGTACTACAGCATCACCAGGGCCGGCGGGCGCGCCCTGCACAAGCAAGCCGAGCGTTGGCGCCGTCTGGCCGGTCTGGTCGAGAAGCTCCTCCTGAACGAATCCTGAGTCGAGGGAGAGAACGATGTCCGCCCTCAGACGGTTCTTTGTCAGGCTCCACAACTTCCTGCGCCCGGCCCGAACCGAGCCGGACCTCGCGCGCGAGGTGGGGTCCCACCTCACCCTTCTGGAGGACGACTTCATCCGCCGGGGCCTGACTCCGGAAGAGGCCCGGCTCGCGGCAAAGCGCGCCTTCGGTGGCGTGGAGCAGGCGAAGGAGCTCCATCGTGACGCCCGGTCTTTCGTCTGGCTGGACGATGCGCGGCGTGACCTGCGGCATGCGGTGCGGACCCTCCGCCGAGCGCCTGGATTCACCGCCGCCATCGTCCTGACCCTGGCCCTCGGCATCGGCGCCAACACCGCCATGTTCAGCGTGATCAGCGGCGTGGTGTTGAAGCCGCTCGGCTATCCCGACGCTGATCGCATCGTGGTGGTGCTGAACCGCTGGAGGGATACCGGCCAGACCCAACCCAACCTGGCCGGCGGCGACGAGATCGACATCAGCGCCCGGCGCGAAACGTTCGACGCATTCGCGTACTACCGCGGCGGCGAGGC
>WNGG01008812.1_pt1 | contig 14755 bp, 11 predicted proteins | sample 5400661 | NCBI WGS metagenome assembly WNGG01 (sample SAMN13153372, study PRJNA577476) | soil metagenome | isolation source: 100 cm soil or saprolite under Garry oak tree replicate 1 | place: USA:California | collected 2016-06-15
AACCAAAAACTTTTCGTGCCCTATTCGGCGATGGCGCGTGACTTTCCTCCTCCGGAGCGGCCGGGGATCAGCCGCGGCTGGATCAACAACATCGTCTTTGAAGTGGCCAATCCCGAGGACCACGAAGCTTCGGTGCAGCAGGTGCGGCGAACCCTGGGACGGGTGCACTACTTCGAGGCTGACGATAAAGACGCGCTTTTCATCTGGGACACCATGGAAGGCGCCAAGTTCCTAGAGCGTATCTTCAGCGTGATGACTTTGTTCTTCGGCGCGGTGGCCACCATGACGCTTTGCCTGGGCGGCATCGGGGTCATGAACATCATGCTGGTTTCGGTGACCGAGCGCACCCGCGAGATTGGGGTAAGAAAAGCCATTGGCGCCACCCGGGGCGACATCCTGCGTCAATTTTTTGCCGAGTCCGCCACCTTGACTGCGGTAAGCGGGCTGTTGGGCTTCGCCGCCGGATTGGGGGCATGCCTGGGGCTGGGCCAGCTTTCGTTACCGGATTTCATTCCCCATCCCAGGATTTCACCATTGTCAGTAGTGGTCTCCGTGCTCACGTTGTCACTGGTGACCGTGACCGCAGGAATGTATCCGGCGCGGCGCGCCGCAGAAATGGAGCCGGTAGATTCATTGCGCTATGAATAAAAGGTCATCAACTGGCTGTGAAAAACTAGCCCCCGGGGTGCCTGCCTTAAGAATCAGGAACTTAGAGGGGTATTTTTGGCAAAATCTGTAGCGCTCAACGGCTTAGGCCAAAATCTTGGCAGTAAAGGAGTTGTATCCTATAGTTAACCAATTTGTCAGCATTATATCTAATAGGTGGTAATTGTCAAGGAAAATCGGGAGGAAGATATGAAACAAGCTACGAGCCGCCAACCTGTTGTCATTATTCTCGCTGGACTAGCGATAATCGCCATCATATTGGCCGCTTCTGCCCCGCTGCGCGCTAGCGATTTCGCGCAAGGCTCGTTTGATCGTTCGCTCAAAGTGAGCGGACACGTCGAGCTGGAGGTCACAACTGGCTCTGGAAGCATCACCGTGCGCTCCGGTGATGCGGGGACGGTGAGCGTCCATGCCACCATTAGGGTGCGAGATGACTGGAGCGGTGGCAATGCCGAAGAAAAGGTCCGCAAGCTGGAATCCAACCCGCCCATCGTGCAGAACGGAAATAGCATCCGCATTGGAAATATCGAGGACCCCGAGCTTCGCCGCAATGTTTCCATTAGCTATGAGGTGATAACCCCGGCAGAAACCACGCTCAATTCCAAAACCGGGTCCGGCAACCAGAGCATTGAAGGCTTGCGCGGGGCAGTGGAGGCGGGTACCGGTTCCGGTGGCCTCGTCATCCGCAACGTTGGAGGCGAGCTGCGCGCGAACAGCGGATCAGGCAACATCGAACTGGCCTCCATCGGCGGCAAGGTGCAGGCCAATACGGGCAGCGGGTCCATCCGCGCCAACGGAGTGGCGGGCGCCTTTGTTGGCGATACCGGCAGCGGCAATGTGCGGTTGCAGCAGACTGCCCCCGGCGATGTAAAAGTGCGGACCGGATCAGGCAGCGTGGAGCTGGAAAATGTTCATGGCGCGCTTTCGGTGCAGACCGGCAGCGGCACGATTACTGTGCAGGGAGAACAAACCGGAGAGTGGCGGCTCGAGGCCGGCTCCGGCACCATCAACGTCCACCTGCCGTCGCAGGCTGCCTTCGAGGTTTCGGCGCGCACCCGTTCCGGCTCGATTTCCGTGGAACAGCCGGTCACGGTGCAAGGAACAATTGGGCGCCACGAACTGCGCGGCAAGGTGCGGGGCGGGGGAGCTTTGCTGGATTTGCGCACCGGCTCGGGAAATATCCGCATTGACTAAGTGACATGCTACTGAAAGAACTCATTTTCCAGGGTTGGCAGGCGCTCATGCGCAATCGCATGCGCTCAGTGCTTACCATGCTGGGTATTGTCTGGGGACTGGCATCGGTGGTCATCCTGCTGGCCTACGGTGAGGGCGTGGGCAGCAGCGTGCTCAATGCGTTCCTGGGGATTGGCAATAACTTTATTGTCTTGTGGCCGGGACAAACCAGCATGCAGGCTGGCGGCCAGCGGGCAGGAAGGCGGATCACTTATCAATACGAAGACGTTCAGGCAATTCGCGAAGAGGTCCCGATTGTACGAGCGGTCAGCGGAGAAATTGACAACGATTTCGGCTTTAAACACGGCAACCGGGTCGTCTCCCTACAGACCCGCGGAGTGGAACTGCCTTACGCACAGATGCGCAAGCTGAATATCGAACAGGGCCGCTACTTCAATGATAGTGATTTTCTCGAGCACCGGCGGGTAGTTATCCTTGGCTACAATGCCACCAAAAAGATTTTCAGCGGCGCGCCTGCGGTTGGCCAGAGCCTGGAGATCGGAGGCATCGGCTTTGAAGTGATTGGCGTGCTGGGACAAAAAATTCAGGATTCCAGCTACAACGGCCCCGACAATCAATGCGCTTTCATCCCGCTGGGCCTGTATCGCGACCTGAAGAACTTGCGCGACCCCCAAATCATCCTCTTCCAGCCGATTCTGCCCACCCTGAACAAAAAAGCGCTGGCGGCGGTGCGCGAGGTAGTGGCCCGCCGGCACAATTTCAATCCCAAGGACGAAAAAGCCACTCCCGAGTGGGACACGATTGAGAGCGCGGAGGAATTGCAACAGTTCAGCATCGCGTTGGAAGCAATTCTGGGACTGATTGGCGCGCTCACCCTGGGGGTCGGCGGCGTGGGAGTGATGAACATCATGCTAGTGTCGGTTACCGAGCGCACCCGCGAAATTGGATTGCGCAAAGCGCTGGGGGCGCGGCCGCGCCACATCCTGGTGCAGTTTCTCATCGAAGGGCTGGTGCTTACGTTTGCGGGTGGCGCTATAGGAGTGCTGCTGGCGCTGGCGCTTACCTATATCATCCCGCCCATGCCCCTTTACAGTGACCTTTACAAGACGGCGAACCACGAAGGCGACATCTTCCTGCGCGCTTCCGCCAACGTGATGGTGATTTCGTTCATGATCCTGTCACTGGTGGGAATTACTTCAGGTTTCTGGCCGGCGCTGAAGGCGGCGCGGCTGAATCCGATTGAAGCCCTGCGCTATGAGTAGAATCGCCGGTTGCTGATTCCCTAAATAGCAGAACCCGCTTCCCGCCTTGACTTTAGCCCTTTAGCGCGATACTTTCCGGTGGCTTTCCAATTTACAGCGAGAGAGTTTACAGTGGCGGAGCCGCATCTGATCACATTCACCACCGACTTCGGGACCACGGACCATTACGTGGGGGCAATGAAGGGGGTCATCCTGACCATTAATCCCGAAGCCCACATTGTGGATATTTGCAACTCGGTCCATTCTTTCGATGTTCTCGATGGCGCTCTCACCATTGCGCAGGCCTATCGCTATTTTCCCGCCAACACGGTGCACCTGGTGGTGGTTGATCCGGGGGTAGGAACGACGCGGCGTCCGCTGCTGGTGAACGCGGAAAAGCACATCTTTCTGGCCCCCGACAATGGCGCGCTCTCGCTGGTTTACGAGCGCGAAGAACGGCTGACGGTACGACACATCACCGCCGAACATTATTTCCTGCAGCCGGTGAGCACCACCTTTCATGGGCGCGACATCTTCGCGGCGGTCGCGGGATACATGAGCAAAGGCGTGGATGCCTCAAAATTTGGCGAGGAGATAACTGACTTCGTGCGCTTTGCCGCGCCCAAGTCGTGCGCTTTGCGGCGCCCAAGCCCAAATCAGTCAATGAGAAGCTGATGAAGGGCGTGATCTTAAAGGTGGACAAGTTCGGCAACCTGATCACCAACTTTACGCCCGCGGAGGTGCCGCAGCTTTTCCGGCCTGATCCTCCACCCTTTAAAATCCTGATTGGGAAAACAGAAATCACCAAGATGAAGAACATTTATGCCGAGGGCTCTCCGGGTGACGTCTTCGGAATTTTGGATAGCCTCGGGTATCTGGAAATTGCCTCCAATCGGGGCTCGGCGGCGCGCATTGTGGGCGCGGACAAGGGCAGCGACGTGGGAGTGCTCCTGGGAGAAGGGCAAGCGGCGGGCAATACGGCAGGGTAGTTTTTCAACTCTAAAAACGAGGCTTGAGCCGCTGTGGCGCCGCTTAGGGATTTTTAGGCTTCGGACGGGCATACCTCTCCATCTCCGCCGTCCACTTTAAAAACCTGGCCAACTCGGCGCGTTCTCGCCACATGAATCCCCAGAACTCAAAAAATCCCACGCTGTTCATCTTGAGCCCGCAGTAGGTCTCAATCCGCCATTTGAGATACGGACTTCGCCAGGGAGCGAGGTGATGCCCGCGGGTGGAGTTCCACAAAAATCGCAAAAGATATTTCATCGTTCTGAGGGATGCGGTGGCCGAGTATTAGTCGCGCGCGCGCGGGCACACACAACTATTATTGTTTTCCATCCTTGAGCTGCTGCTTCCAACCCAGCACCCGCGCCTTGTTGCCTTCAGCTTCGGCCTCCGGGACCATGCCCTTTTTTTGATAGAGGATGGAGAGGCTGGTGTGGGCGAGAATGTCGTCGGGATCGAGCTGGCAAATTCGTTTGGCGACCTCGATGGCTTCGTCGTAGCGGTTCATCTCCTGATAAGCGCGCGCCAGCCCGTGCATGGCCTCGGTAAAGGTAGGGTCACGGGCGATGGAGGCGCGATACTTTTCAATCGCCTCGCCGTGCTTCCCTTCCGCAAAGAGGTCGAGGGCAGCGTAGTAATCGTCCTCCGCATTGTGGCGGGCAGCTTCGTCGGCCATGCTTGCGTCTCCGATTGCGATTCTAGCATTGCGATGCTGGTATGGATTTGTTGCGATTCGCCGGCGAAGAGGCCTAATTCAAATCGTATTTCTTGAGCAGATGGCGGAAGGAGCGATAAGAAAGTTTTAACAGCTCTGCCGCCCGCGTCTGCACGCCATCCGACTGTTGCAGCGCCGATTGCAGCAGCGACTTCTCGATGGAGGCGACGTGGCGTTCCATATCTATGCCGCCGGCGGGCAGCGAGGCGGCTGAGCTGCCGCCGTCGAAAGCGGCTCCGGCGGCCGCGGCCCGCGCTTTAGGGCGTTCCGAGGGCAATTCCACAATAAGCTGGTCTCCGGTCGCCAGCGCCACCCCGCGCTCAATGGTGTTCTCCAACTGGCGGACATTGCCCGGCCACTCGTAAGAGGAAAGCGCCTGCAACGACTGCGGGGTAATGCGCCCCAGGCTTTTCCCCGCCGCGGCCGCATATTTTTTCAGAAAATGATTGGCCAGCAATGGAATGTCTTCGCGGCGTTGCCGCAGTGGCGGCACCTCGATGGGAATCACGTTCAGGCGATAGTACAAATCTTCGCGAAACAGATGGTCGGCCACCAGCTTGTCCAGTTCCCTATTGGTGGCAGCCAGGACGCGCACATCCACGGCAATTTCACTGGTCGCGCCCACCGGACGCACGCAGCGCTCCTGCAATGCGCGCAGCAGCTTGACCTGCATTGCCAGGCTCATCTCGCTGATCTCATCCAAGAAGATGGTGCCGCCATCGGCGACTTCGAAGAGCCCTCGCCGGTTCTGAGTGGCTCCGGTAAAGGCGCCCTTGACGTATCCGAAGAGCTCGCTTTCCAGCAAGGTTTCTGGAAAGGCGCCGCAGTTCACCGAAACGAAGGGCTCGGCAACCCGGGGCGAGCAGACGTGAATGGCCCGCGCGACCAGCTCTTTTCCGGCGCCGCTCTCACCGTAAACCAGCACCGTGCTGCCGGTAGAAGCAACCGTGCGTATGGTGTGCTTGAGTTTGTCCATGGCCGGGCAGTTGCCGATGATGTGGTCAAGAGAGTTGCGGGCGGCGGCATCGCGTTTGAGGGCGAAATTCTGTTTGCGCAGCGCCAGCCGCTCGAGGGCGTGGGCTACGGCGACCTTGATGTCATCCACCAGTCCCGGACCTTTGCGAATGTAATCGGAAGCTCCGCCCGCCTTAACCGCCTCTACTGCGGCTTCCAGATCGTCCACCGCGGTAATGAGCACCACCGCCATTTCCGGAGAAACCGTGTGCGCGTAGCGCAGGACTTCAATGCCATCAATCTTCGGCATCTTGATGTCGGTGATCAGCACGTCGAAGATGGCGGCATCGAGCTTGCGCTTGGCGGCTTCTCCGGAGTTGACGGTCTCCACCCGGTGCCCATCCTTGCGCAAGGCAATATCGAGCAGTTCGCAGATGGAGCGCTCGTCATCGCAGACCAGAAGATTGCCCGTCATCTGCCAGGCGCCGCCTTTCCACCAATTGGGGAGGGCTGCGCGCCCGCGGCCGCCGCCAAGGCTGGCCTTTCGTTCACTGCATCCGCCTGACCGGCGGCCTGCTTCAGTTCCACGCTGAATTCAGCTCCCTGGCCGGAAACGGAGCGCACTGAAATCTTTCCATCGTGCGCCTGCACGATCTGATACACGATCGCCAGCCCCAGTCCGGTGCCGCCGGGAAAATGGGATTGAAAGGGCTCGAAGATTTTCTCCAGGTGCTGCTTGCCCAATCCTGTACCGGTATCGGCGAAGCTCACAACCCAATTCCCTTCCGCGGCGCGCACCGAGACGGTAAGAGTTCCTCCGGAGGGCATAGCGCGCACCGCGTTTTCGCAGATATTCCAGAACACCTGCTTCATCTTGTCGCCATCTGCCATGGCATACGCCTGCGGCGATTCAAACTGGCGAACAATTTGCAAGCGGTCGCCTTCCTTCGCGGCGTTCTGGGATGAGACCGCCGGTTGCGGCCGGTTTTCCAGCAGGGTGAGCGTGTCTTCGAGCAGCGACACCAGATCGACGCGGGCAAATTCGTAGCGCTTTTCTCGCGAGTAGTCCAGGAAGTCGGTGATGATCTGGTTTAGCCGCTCCGACTCGCGGGTGACAATCTCAACCAGCAGGTGTTGCTCGTCGCTCAACGGGGAAATTGCCGCCAGCACCTTCACCGATCCCGCCATGGAGGAAAGCGGATTTCGAATCTCGTGGGCGATGGCCGCGGCCAGGCGTCCTACGGCAGCCAGACGATCGCGCATGCGCACCTCGCGTTCCAGGCGCCGGATTTCGGTGAGATCGTCAAAGGTATAAACAAAGCCGATGAGTCCGCGGTCGGGAACCATGAGCGCTGAGCCGGCAACGGCGAAAGTTTTTTCCCGGCCAGAGGGTGCGAGCGAGCGCACTTCGACGTGGGGGGAGGCGGAGCGAACGTCGGGCAGGCGGTCGAGAAATAATTGTGACACCGGGCGTGCAAGCAGGTCGCCGGGCCGCCGTTCCAGCAGACGTCCTCCGGCGGCGTTGACCAGCGTAATGCGGCCATCCAGTCCGGTGGTGATCAACCCGCCGCTGATGGAATGGATGATGTTCTCGTGCAGTGCCTGCAAGCTTTCCAGCTCGCCGCTCTTATCCTGCAATTCAACATCCACGGCGCGCAGGATGTTGCTCAAGCGGCTGGCCAGGTAGGCGATGGCGACGTAGGCAAACAGGTTGATGAAGATGACCGCCTGCAGCGACTTCAAATCGGGATGCGTCGTCGAGTAGGAAGGAATGACGCTGAAATATGAGAGCTCCAGGATGGCGCCGAACAGGATGAAAGCCAGCGCGGCGCTGAGAAACGCCCAAGCGCGGGAGAGCAGGATGCTGGCCACGATGATGATCAGCGGAAAAAGGAAGTTGTAGTAGGTGTCGATCCCGCCGCTCAAATAGATGGCCGCGGTGGCAAAGGCGAGATCGCTAAGGATTTGAAGGGGCGCCTGGATGCGGTAATCGTCCCAGAGGGAGTGCAGCAAAATATAAAAAACAGAAATCGTGTACCACAGCAGGATCAGGCTGAGGAAGAGGCGCACGGGGACGTTGGTGGGCGTGAGCCGGGTGATCGCCAGCTCAATGCCGAGCAGGAAGGTGATGATAATGATGCGCACCTTCGCCAGCCAGGCCAGCCACGTGCGTTCATTAAAATCGGTGCCCATCGAATTTCCTGTCGCTCCCGGCCGCATGTGGACGCAGCTTTCCCTGGGTCCGCAGGAGGGCCGCGATCATTGCGTTCTGCCTGCCAGGCTGCGGTCTAGCCTGCCAGCTTGCCGATCAACGAGAATAGAGGCATGTAGAGCGAGATAACGATGCCGCCAACCATGAACCCGAGCACGCCGATCATGACCGGCTCCAACAGAGTGAGCATGTCTTTGGTGGCGGCGTCCACGTCGTCTTCGTAGAAGTCGGCGATTTTTTGCAGCATCGCGTCCATGGCGCCGGTGGCCTCACCCACGCCGATCATCTGGGTCACCATGTTGGGAAAGACGCCGCTCTCTTTCAGAGGATCAACGATGGTGCGGCCTTCTTCAATCGCCTTGCGTACTTTCATCAAAGCATCTTCCAGCACGGCGTTGCCGGAAGTGCGCGCGGTCACCGAGAGGGCCTCCAAAATGGGCACGCCCGAGGTTATCAGAGTGCCCAGGGTCCGGGTAAAGCGCGCCACCGCGATTTTGCGCAGCAACATCCCTACAATGGGAAGGCTCAACAGCATGCGATCAAAGAGGTAGCGCCCTTTGGGATGCTTGTTCATCTGCTTGATGCCGAAGATCATACCTGCCAGCGCCACGAAGACCACCCACCAGAACCTGCCTACAAAATTGCTGAGGCCCATGACGATGCGGGTGGGCAGCGGCAGTTCCACGCCCAATCCGGCGAAGAGGTTGGCGAAGATAGGCACCACGAATTTGAGCAGCGCGCCCACAATCAGCACCGCAATGCTGATCACCGAGACCGGGTAAATCAGCGCGGACTTGACCGCGGATTTCATCTTCACGGCTTTCTCCACGTAGGCCGAGAGCCGCTGCAGAATGGTGTCCAAAATGCCGCCGGTTTCGCCGGCTTCGATCATGTTGGTGGTGAGCTCGTCAAAAATCTTCGGATATCCGCGCATGGCGGTGGCCAAGTTGCTGCCGCCTTCCACGGAGGTGCGGACACCGATAAGACATTTCTGAAAAGACGTGTTCTCCTGGTTGGCGGCAAGAATTTCCAGGCATTGCACCAGCGGCAGTCCGGCATCAATCATGACCGAGAATTGGCGAAAAAAGATCGCGATGTCCTTGGTCGCGACTTTACCGGAGCCAAAGATGGGCAGAGCGAACTCTTTTCCCTTTTCCTTGATTGCCTCGGCACTGATGCGCTCGCGCCGCAACGTGGCCGACAGCATCTGCTTGTTCTCCGCCACCCGCTCGCCGGAAATCTTTTTCCCGGATGCGTCCGTTCCCTTGAATGTGAAAACTGCCATGTTGGCCTCTCTTTTCTGCCTACCTCAGGAATCTTTTTTCTTCTGCTCTAACTTTATTGATCCAGCCGTCTCCGGCAGTTGCTGATTACTTGCGTGATTGGGCGGCGGTAGATTTCGCCATCACCCCACGGTTAATCATTTCCTGCAATTCGTCGGGCATGGAGGAGCGCTGCATTGCCGTTTCCATGGTGATCTGTTTCTGGAAATACAGGTTTGCCAGCGACTGGTTGAAGGTCTGCATTCCGAACTTGTCCTGCCCAGACTGCATGGAGGAATAAATCTGGTGGACTTTATCTTCGCGGATCAGGTTGCGAATAGCGGCATTGGGCACCAGGATTTCCATGGCCATCGCCCGCCCCTGTCCTCCGATTTTGGGCAACAGCGCCTGGCAAAGCACTCCTTCCAGCACGATCGAAAGCTGGGCCCGAATCTGCGGTTGCTGATGGGAGGGGAAAACATCAATCACGCGGTTGATGGTGGAAGCCGCCGAATTGGTGTGCAGGGTTCCAAAGGTCAAGTGACCGGTTTCAGCGATGCGCAGCGCCGACTCCACGGTCTCCAGGTCGCGCATTTCGCCGATCAGCACCACGTCGGGATCTTCGCGCAGGGCAGCACGCAAAGAGTCCGCAAACGACTTGGTATCAGAGTGCACCTCGCGCTGGTTCACCAGGCAACTCTTGTGCTGGTGCACAAACTCGATGGGGTCTTCGATGGTGATGATGTGCTCGTGGCGTTCGCTATTGACCTTGTCCAGCATGGCTGCCAGGGTAGTTGATTTGCCCGAACCGGTTGGCCCGGTTACTAGGATGAGTCCGCGTGGTTTGTCGCACAGCTTGGCCACTATTGGCGGCAACGCCAGTTGATTGAATGACTTGATCTCGAAGGGGATGACGCGGAACACGGCGGCGGTGGCGCCCCGCTGGTTGAAAAGATTGCCGCGGAAGCGCGCCAGGCCCTTCAGTCCAAAGGAAAAATCCAGCTCCAGATTTTCTTCAAAGCGATGTTTCTGGGCGTCGGTAAGAACGCTGTAGGCGAGCTGTTTGGTTTCAGCCGGTGAGAGCTGGGACATATCCAGTGGCGTCAAATGTCCATGAACCCGCACCTGCGGCGGCGAATTGGTGGTAATGTGCAGATCGCTGCCTGACATCTCGAGCATCTTCTTGAGCAGATCGCTCAGCGTTGTAGTCATCGGTTCCCCTCTATGGTTTCTATGCCCAAACTCAGTGCGCGGTTTCGCGCGCCACTTCTTCCAGAGTCGTCTGTCCGCTTGCAACTTTGATAAGACCGCTGCGACGCAGGGTGATCATTCCGCGCTCAATCGCCTTCTTTTTGAGCTCAACCGCCGATGCCCCCACCAGGATCAGCTCACGAATCTCGTCGTCAATCACCATGACTTCATAAAGCCCGCAGCGGCCTTTGTAGCCAGTGCTGTTACAGATATTGCAACCTTTGCCCTTGCGGATCTCCACTTTCTTGGCCTCTTCCGGGGTGTAGCCCGCTTCGATCAGTGCCGGCAGGGGTATGTCCACCTTCTCAGCACAGTCTTTGCAGATCCGCCGCACCAGCCGCTGGGCGCAAATGAGGTGCACGGAGGTAGCCACCAGGAAAGGCTCGATGCCCATGTTCATGAGCCGGCTGATGGTTTCCGGCGCGCCGTTGGTGTGCAGGGTCGAGAGCACCAGGTGTCCCGTGAGCGAGGCCTTGATGGCGATTTCCGCGGTCTCAAAGTCGCGGATCTCACCGACCAGGATGATGTTCGGGTCTTGCCGCAAAAAAGCGCGCAGTGCAGCCGCGAAGTTCAGCCCGATGGCTTCCTTCATCTGCACTTGATTCACGCCCGCCAACTGGAACTCCACCGGATCTTCCGCAGTCATGATGTTGGTATCGGGTTTATTCAACTGAGCGATGGAGGAATACAGAGTGTTGGTCTTGCCTGATCCGGTGGGGCCGGTGACCAGCACCATGCCATAGGGCTTGAGGATGGCCTCGGAAAATTTGTCGAGCGATTCCTGTTCGAAGCCCAGCTTGGTCATATCGAGCCGCAAGTTTTCCTTGTCCAGCAGCCGCATCACTATTTTTTCGCCCCACAGAGTCGGCAGCGTGCTGACGCGGTAATCCAACTGCTTCTTTTTTCCCCCGATTTGCATCTTCAGCATGATGCGCCCGTCCTGTGGCAGCCGCTTCTCGCTGATGTCGAGCTTGGCCATGATTTTTATGCGCGAGGTAATGGCGGCCTGGAGTTTCATAGGCGGCGACATGACGCCTTGCAACATGCCGTCAATGCGGAAGCGGACGCGGTACTCCTTTTCGTAGGGCTCGAGATGGATATCGCTGGCGCCGCGCTTGACCGCGTCGGTCAGAATGAGGTTCACCAGCTTCACGATGGGCGCTTCGTCGGCGGCCTTCTCTAGCTCCGACAAGCCCATCTCTTCCTGTTCTGCCTGGAGCTCGATATCGGTGTCGGCGGATTCGCCCATCGACTGCATGATGTCTTCGAGGTTCTCGTCTTTGTCGCCGAGCCCGTAGGCCTTATCGATTCCCTCAATGATCGAGCTTTCCGATGCCACCACCGGTTCGATGTTGAAGCCGGTCATGAATTTAATATCGTCCATCGCGAAGACGTTGGTGGGATCTACCATGGCGATGGTCAGCGACGCTCCCACCCGGCTCAGGGGAAGAATCTGGTAGCGCTTGGCGGTATCCTGCGGGATGAGCTTGACGACGGTGGGATCAATTTCGAAGTATGAAAGATTGATGGCGGGCACGCCATACTGGCGCGAAAGAAAGTTGGTGACATCTTCGTCGGAAAGATAGCCGAGCTTCACCAGCACCGAGCCCAGGCGACCGCCGGCATCTTTCTGTGACTTGAGCGCAACTTCCAGTTGCTCTGTAGTGATCACCTTCTCTTTGACAAGAAGGTCGCCGAGCCGCTGAGACATACCTCAGACTCCTATCCTATGACCAAGGTGCTCATAGACTGCCCGCCTCAGCGTACGGCTGAGACTCCACTGCTTTTTTGGGGGAAATCTGAGTGCGCTTAACGTGAGTTGCGCGAATCGTATGCGGGGTGACAGAAATTGTCAATCCAGAATTGTCACTGGATTGCTAAACTTTCCAATTTTCTTCTCTGGATTTCGGCGCTCTTAAGCTGCTGCTGGGAGCGGGTTTGGCAAACTGGCAAATGCTGGCTAGGAGATTACACCTAAAAAACCAAAGACTTTTGCCAGGATATCCGCATCATCTCCCGCTCGACCGCATAGTCAATGCTGATGTGCTGTAGCGAAGTTACCACGATGTCTGCCTGCTTCACCTCGGCAGCTTCGTAGGTAGTGGTGACCGCGATCACCTGGATGCCGGCAGCGCGCGCTGCCTGAATGCCGGAGGGAGAGTCTTCGACAACGAAACAATCCACAGGCGCGAAACCGAGGTGTTTAGCGGCGGTGAGATAGGGTTCCGGGTGGGGCTTGCCCTGGGCTACTTCGTCGGCCGGAACCATGACCGGCGGCAGCGGCAACCCCACGTGCTCTAGCCGGGCGGTGGCCAATTCCCGCGTACCCGAAGTGACAATCGCCCAGCGCTGCGCTGGCAGCTTGAGCAGCAGCTCTTTGGCGCCGGCGATGGCGCGCAAGCCATCTTTATCTTCGATCTCGCGAGATTCAATGATCGCCGCTTCAGAGCTGGCGTCGAGTTGGGGCGCAAGCTGCCGCACGGTGTCTATGGTCGGCTGCCCGTGGGCAAGATGGATCACGCGGTTCGCATCCAGTCCATGGTCTCTCGACCAGCGTTGCCACTGGCGTTCGACCGGCGCGCGCGAATCCACCAGTACTCCATCGAGATCGAACAGCGCCGCCTTTTTCCACCACCACTCAAGCATCACAAGCATGCCTCGAGGCTAGGATAAGCTTCTAATCGCGTGCGAGGTAGCGCCTGCTGGTGGCCGCGGCTGTCAGCAGCACGTCTTTTTTGCCTTCACGTAAACTGGATCGAGTCCATGTCCTCACCGGAAGCTGCCATTCGCGCCTATTATCACGCTCTGTTTCAAGCCTGGGGAGCGCAGGATTGGTGGCCGGCGCGCTCTCGCTTTGAAGTGATCGTGGGCGCGTATCTCACCCAGAACACTAATTGGATCAACGTGGAGCACGCCCTGCGGAACCTGCGGCGTGCTGGTGTCCTAAACATCGCCGGTATCCGCAACACGCCTCTGCCGGAGCTTGAAAAAATGGTCCGTCCCGCCGGCTACTTCCGGCAAAAGGCACGGCGGCTAAAAACTTTCGTTGAATTTCTGGACGGGCGCTACGAAGGCTCGCTCATGCGCATGTTTGCCCGCCCCACCACAGGGCTACGCCAGGAATTGCTGGCCCTCACTGGCATTGGCCCGGAAACCGCTGACTCCATTCTGCTCTATGCGGGCGGACATCCCGTGTTCGTGGTGGATGCTTACACCCGCCGCATTATGGAGCGCCATCGAATCGTCAGCAAAAACGTGGGGTATGAAGACATGCGGCGATTTTTTGAAAATGCGCTAGCGAAGACGGCGGGCACCTGGGGAGTTCGAGAAATGCTTCGACCGGGGCCTTTGTCCAGCATTCCGCCTCGGTCAGCTATGAGTGCGCGGCGGCGTCACAAGTATGTCTTGCCCAAGGCGCCACCTTTGGCGCGCGTCTTCGATGAGTGCCATGCGCTCATCGTCATGGTAGGAAAACACTACTGCTTGAAAAACGAAGCGCACTGCCAGGGCTGTCCTCTAGAGCGCTTTCTGCCCAAAAAAAACTTTGAGTAATTAGCGAATGTTTGGAAGAGCTACCAAGTCTCCGACGCTGCTGCCATCGCAGCTTTATAATACGTAAACCTCTTCTGTTGCATCGCCATTGCGGCCCCCGAATTCCCTCTAAAGGCTACGGCGAACCGAAGAAGAGTTGAGGAGGCGCTTGCACTCCACGCTGCCTAACCCGAATCCGCCTGAACAAAAGCACCGCAGAACGGTGCTCATCCTGCTGACGATTGGGATTTTTCTGCTTTTTTTCCTGATGTTTTCGCAGGCCGCCTTCAATATCACTTTTTTGCGGCCCAACACCAACCAGCAAACATTTATTTTTGCCGCCTTGTCGGCGGTCATTTTCTTGCTGCTGGTGGCTTTGAGTTTCGTGCTCATTCGCACCCTGCTCAAGCTTTACGCTGAGCGCCGCATTGGAGTGCTGGGCTCCAAGTTTCGCACCCGCATGGTGATCGGCGCGCTGCTGCTCTCGTTTACTCCCGTGCTCTTCCTGTTTCTCTTCGCCTATGGGCTGATGAATCGTTCCATTGACAAGTGGTTCTCGCGCCCGGTGGAGGAAGTCCGGGAGCACACCGCCAAGGTGGCCGCGCTGCTTTCCAGCTACGCCGCCCAGAACGCGCGCGCCGAGGCGGCCTCCATCGCCGCCTCTCCCGAGGCCGAGCGCGCTTTCAGCAGCGGAAACTTTGCTCTGGTAATCGAGCAATTCCGC
>WNGG01005037.1_pt1 | contig 14754 bp, 14 predicted proteins | sample 5400661 | NCBI WGS metagenome assembly WNGG01 (sample SAMN13153372, study PRJNA577476) | soil metagenome | isolation source: 100 cm soil or saprolite under Garry oak tree replicate 1 | place: USA:California | collected 2016-06-15
GCATCGTTGCCTGGGACTGCAAGCGCGCCTACGACTACGTGCGCCCCGTCACGGCAGTGCATTTCCTGTTCGCTGGCAAGAAGGTGCGCGCGTGGGCGGGCCCGTATCGAGGAACGCGGATCATCGACGGAGCCGACTGGGAGCCGTACCAGCCCGTCACGTTCGTGACGCCACCCTTTCCCGAATTCATTTCCGGCCACAGCGCCTTCAGCGCCGCTGGGGCGGAAGTCCTGAAGGCATTCACCGGCAGCGACGCGTTCGGCGCGTCTGCGACTGTGCAGGCAGGGAGCTCGAAGGTGGAGCCCGGCGCCGTGCCGGCGACGGACGTCACGCTCTCTTGGGCGACGTTCTCTGACGCCGCCGATCAGGCGGGGATGTCGCGGCGCTACGGCGGGATCCACCTCGTGCAAGGGGATCTCCAGGGTCGCCACGGCGGCCGCCTAGTCGGCGCGCAGGTATGGGCGAAGGTGCTGACGTACTTCAACGGCACCGCAAACCCGTAACGGTCGACCCTGTTAGATTCGCAAGGCGGCAAGCAGTTCACCGGCCAACCCGGCCGAGTCGCGGTGCCAGCGGTGGTGCCAACGCCTCCGTCCTCGATGAGCGCTCACAAGCAAGAACAGCCGACAGAATTCCTCCCGCGAACGCAAAATCTCTCGCCGCCGATGCCCACGCCAGCGCTCATCGCCGACCGTCAGGTCGAACAGCTCCAGGGCGCGTGTGTGCCGACCCGTCCTCCATCAGTGCCGCCTCCTCGTCCGCCTGCAGCTCGCCACCGATGGCCATCACTCCTCGCTCCACGTCGACAACGGCTTTCACCATATCACCGAACTGTGCCTCGGCAAGTGAGGAAAGGCGCGCGCGGCTGATCGGACGGCGAATAATCTCGATCGTCATCGCCCCAATACTCCGTGGTGGTCCGCGAAACGGCAAACTCAGGGGCTCACGCGAGGTTGATTCGGCTGAGGTCGACCGTCGGCTTTGGAAAATGCATGTCGAGTGCTTCGAGCGTCTCGACCAGGACCTGCGACACCGCGAGATTGCGAAACCACTTCTTATCGGCAGGAACGACATACCACGGCGCGTCCTTTGAGTTGCACTTCGTAATGGCATCCTCGTACGCGCGCTGGTACTCCTTCCATCGCTTTCGCTCTTCGAAATCGGACTGCGCCACTTTCCACTGCCGCGTCGAGTCCTCCAGCCGGCGCTCGAGACGGCGCTTCTGTTCGTCCTTGCTGATGTGCAGAAAGAACTTCACGATCACGACGTCGTTCTCCGCCAGATACCGTTCGAAATCGTTGATCTGGTCGTAACGCCGTTTCCACACGGGAGCGGGGACGAGCTCGTGGACCCGAACGACGAGCACATCCTCGTAATGCGAGCGGTTGAAGATGGCGATGTCACCCTTCCCGGGCACCGCGTGATGGATCCGCCACAGAAAGTCATGCGCCAATTCCTCCGGGGTTGGCGCCTTGAACGACGTGACGCGGCACCCTTGTGGATTGAAGCCGGTCATGACGTGCCGAACCGTCCCATCCTTGCCGGAGGCGTCGATCCCCTGGAGCACGACGAGCAACGCCCGCCGGTGCTCGGCGTACATCAGGTACTGGAGCTCGTCGATCCGGCCAATGTTTTTCGCGAGCGCCGCCTCGAGGTCCCGACCTTTCTCAAAACCGTGCGTGCCAGCCGGATCGATGTCCGCCAGGTCGACCTTGGCACCTGGCTTCACACGCAGGCGACGCGAAAGCTCCATCTGCCGCTACGCGTGTCCCGCCCACGTCGTCTCGCCGGGCGTGTACGGCACGCACGGGTCGAACCGTCCCGGCGTCTCCCGATAGCGCGTCGCCTGGGTGCAGCCGATCTCGGAGGTGAAGTACCCGAACAGGGCCAGCTCTTTCATCAACCGGAAGAAATGGGGCGGCGCGCCATCCGGCCGCGTATCCATGTAGGCCTTCTGCTCGCGGTCGAGCTGCTCGAGCTGCGCGAGCCGCTGCGCCGGCGTCGCCGTCATGAAGGACGCGTCATTCAGTTGTTTCATTCCATCCCGGAAGATGGCCTGCTGTTTATCGTCGTAGGTGTCGGTGACCATGAGCGCCATGAAGGCACCGGTGTGCGCGGCCTTCGCTCCCGGAGTCTTGGTTTCCGGCAAGATCGTGTCCGCGACCTCGTCGAGCAACGCGATGTCCTGCGCCGTGAAGGTCCCGATCTGTTTGCGCGACGCCTTGACACGGGCATGCGCGTGCTCGATCGCGGTGAGCAGATCGCCGCTCCCCACAAACACGACGCCGCCGAGCATCGCCGTCACCTGCTTGATTGCCTCGCGTCGATTCATCATGAGAGCCCCTAGAGATTATTGCGCTTGAGCTCGGCCACGGCGAAATCCGCCGCGCGCGCCGTCAGCGCCATGTAGGTGAGCGATGGGTTCGGACAGGCCGTGGACGCCATGCACGAGCCGTCCGTCACGAAGACGTTCGGAGCGTCCCACACCTGGTTGTGCGAGTTGAGGACCGATGTCCTGGGATCTCGGCCCATGCGCGCCGTCCCCATTTCGTGGATGCCCATCCCCGGCCAGTATCCGTTGTCGTATGTGCGGACATCCTTCACACCGGCCGCCTCGAGCGTCTCGGCCATGTCGTTCATCATGTCCTTGCGCATCAGGCGCTCGTTCTCGCCGGTGGCGCAGTCGATGGCGAGTACGGGCAGTCCCCACTTGTCCTTCTTGGTCGTGTCGATGGTGACCCTGTTGGCCGGATTCGGAAGCATCTCGCCAAAGGCGGTCCCGCCAATCGACCACGAGCCCGGCTGTGCGGCGGCGTCCTTGAAGGCAGCGCCGACACCGAGCTCGGCCACGGCGCGCGACCAGCCCGAACGGCTGGCGCCGCCCTGGTAGCCGAAACCGCGCAGGTACTCGCGTTTGTCGCCGAAGAGATTGCGGTAGCGCGGGATGTAGAAGCCCGTGGGGCGCCGGCCGTAGTAGTACTTGTCGTCGAGTCCTTCGATTCTGCCGGACGCGCCCGCCCGGAAGTGATGATCCATGAGATTGCGCCCGAGCGCGTCGGAGCTCGAGCCGAGGCCGCCGGGCCAGACGTTCGTCGCGGAGCGGAGCAGCAGCCACGTGGAATTCAACGTGGACGCGCACAGAAAGATGATCCGCGCCGAATAATCGGTCGTCTGCTCGGTCACGGCATCGAGCACGCGCACACCGATCGCGCGTTTCTTGTTGCGATCGTACAGGACCTCGGTGACGATCGCGAAAGGCTTTAGCGTCAGCTTGCCGGTGGCCATGGCCGCCGGCAGCGTGGAAGACTGTGTGCTGAAGTACCCGCCGAAGGGACAGCCCAGCCAGCACGCGTTGCGGTACTGACACGGGGCGCGTCCCGGCAGCGGCTGCGTGAGGTTCGCGGTGCGACCGGGGATGATCCTGCGCCTGCCGTCGAAATGCTGCTTGAGCCGGCCGGCGATCAGCTCTTCGCCGCAGTTGAGCGGCATCGCCGGTTGAAACTGTCCGTCGGGAAGCTGCGCCATCCCTTCCTGCGATCCGGAAATCCCGGCATGCCGTTCGACGTGGTCGTACCAAGGGCCGATGTCCGCGTACCGAATCGGCCAATCGACGCCGATCCCCTCGCGCGCGTTCGCCTCGAAATCGAAGTCGCTCCAGCGATAGCTCTGCCGGCCCCACATGAGCGAGCGGCCGCCCACGTGGTAGCCGCGGTACCAGTCGAAGCGCTTGACCTCGGTGTACGGCGATTCCTGGTCCGAGGCCCACCAATCGAGGTTCGTTTCGTTCAGCGGGTAGTCGCGTTTCAGCACTGGGTAGGCCAGCTCCATCGCCTTCGTGCGTCTGCCGTGATGCGGGTAGTCCCACGGCGCCTTGGTGGCATTCACATAGTCTTTGATGTGCTCGATGTTCTTGCCGCGCTCGAGCAGCAGCACCTGGAGCCCTTTCTCCGTGAGCTCCTTGGCAGCCCACCCGCCGGAGATTCCGGATCCGACGACGATCGCATCATAGTTCTGAGACTGCACAGTTTCCTCCCTCAGGCCGCTAGGGTTCTGATTTCGCGCAGTACCTGCTCGATTTCTTCCGGCTTGTTCATGACGCCCGCGGACACGCGGGCGTAGGACACTTTGTACGGCGACGTGGTCGTACGAATCTTCTTCTCCGCGAGCCGTCCCACCACCTGGCCCGGTGTCAGGCCGCGCACTTCGAAACACGAGATGCCACCGGCCAGCGCCGGATCACGCGGCGTCTGCAGCGTTACACCCGGAAGTTTCGCCGCCCCCTCCCGGAACGCCGCGTTCAATTCTGCAATCCGGGCCGCGATGCGGCTCCGTCCGATCGTCCGATGCAGCTCCACCGCCGCCGGGATCGCGAGCAGATGCTCGTAGGCCATGAACCCGCCTGGCGACACGAAGGCCGCCTGCGTCGGCGGCAGCTCCTTGCGATCGGCCCAGGCGCCGAACGTCGTGTCGATGGCGTCCGGATCGAAGCTCGGGATCGTGGGTCTCAGCTCCGGCCAGGCATCGCTCCTGCCCCACAAGAATCCCGTGCCGCGCGGGGCAAACAGCCACTTGTGGGTGCCGCTCGCAAAGAAATCGGCGCCGAGGCGCGCGATGTCCACATCCTGATTGGCGAACCCGTGCACACCGTCGACGATGAGCAAGCACCGATCCGCGGGCACGCGGCCGCTGTTGGCACGCGCCACCACCTCGGCGATCCGGTCGATGGGCAGCTTTACGCCGCTCGACGAATGCACCCACGTCACGCCGATCGCACGAGTCTTGGCGGTGATCGCACGGCCAATCCGGTCCGCGATCTGATCGGCGTTGGCCGTCGCGCCGCTGTCGTACAACGGGATGTACCGCACGGCCGCACCGGACCGCGCCGCGGAGTAGCGGATGGATTCGTGATGTGAGTAGTGGTCGTGCTCGGTCGTGACGATCTCCTGATCCCCGCGAATGCGCAGGCCGTGGTACACCATCGCCAGCGCGGTGGTGGTGTTGGACGTGAAGGCAATCTCTGCCGGAGTGCCGCCGGTGTACTCAGCTAGCGCGCGCTTCACCGCCGCGAACGGCCGCCCCTCGGCATCGCTGAACGCCGCGATCTCGATCCACATCGCATCCGAGTCGAGCTTCTTGCGGAAACGATCGATGGCTTCGGCCACCGGCTTGGGGTGCGACACGAACAGAAAGCTCGAGAGGTGCGTCCAATCAGGCGCGAGGGGGAAGAGATCGCGAATCGCCAGCCAGTCGGGGTCGCCGCCCAGACCGTGCAGTGGTCGAGACCTGGGCGGTGATGATCGATCGAGGCGAATCGCCGGGAACAGCGACGCCGCGACGAGCGACTTCAGCAGCTGCCGGCGCGCGAGCGTCATTTTCGCTTCTCCTTGTTATCTGTTTCCCGTGGTTGCGTCGCCAGGTAGGTCACCGTGTCCCACGCATTATGGATCCCGATGCCGAGGAGCAACAAAGACACGGCGGCGATGAGGAACAGGGCCCAGATCTGGCCGTGGGACAGGCCGGCGGCGCCGACAAACAACACTGCATACGCTGTCATCGGCAGGACGGCGTGCCACACCCAGTCCTCGAGCACCGGCTTGTAACCGGTCTGTCGCAGCATGCGTCGCACCACGATCAGCACATACACGATTCCGGCAAGCGCGGTCGCGCCCACGACATGGGCAGGATCCTGGAACCGCTGCCATGGCGCGCTGAGCACTGCGGCGATGAGGAGCACAGCGACAAAGTGGATCACGTTCGGCGTTCCGAACGCATTGAGCGTTTCCGGCGTGCGGGCAACGCTCGAATCGGCGGCGATGGTGATCACCACGAACATCAACCCGGTGAGCCCCGCGCCCGATGACCCGACGATGACGTAGAAGCTTTCCCACAACGAAAGCACGGAATGGGCGGATGTTTCCATGTCAGCGCACCTGGAACGTGAGAGTGGCCCACTTCGATTCGTAGTTGACGCTGTCGCCCTGCACCGGCGTCATGCGAATGAACTTCATGTACCACTTCCCGGGCGTGCGGATCACGAAGCGCGCGACGCCTTGGGTATCGCTCCGCACGCGCACTTCCGGAATCCGCGTGCTATCACGTTCTCCCCCGGCAATGACCAGCTGTTGCGCGACCGGCCGGCCATCCAGGAGACACCGGACCGCGAGCGTATCGCCCACGATCGCGAAGTAGGGATTGGTGAGCGGCACGATCTCCGCCGGATATCCCAGGACGGTTTCGAACGCTCGCGTCCGCAAGTCGCCGACCTGGAAAATTGCCTTGACGTGCTTCTGATAGCGCTCGCGGGCGTCCTTGGTGAGCTCGCCATCGCGCGTGCGCGCCGCTAAGACGTCCGGAATTCCGTCTTCCTCGAGATACGCGTTGAAATCCTTCGCCGCGAGCGCGATCTGCCGTGGCAGCAGTGACGCGCCGACGACGTAGGTGCCGGGGGCTCCGGTGGTCAGCGTGAGCCACGTTGTGTCACCATGCGGCCGCCAGGCATCGCGTGGGAGAGCGACCCGCCCACCGGCGCTCGCGATGCTCAAGTCACGCAGCCGGTCCGGCGTGACGGCGCCTTCGCTTGTGGTGAATGAGCCATTCAGCACGGCGATGCGCACGGGGGTGCGCGGCGGCAGGAAATACGTTTCGAGCTTCAGGAAGAGATCGTGCGCCAAGAGGAGGGAGGTCGTCGCGAGGAGCAGCACCGCGGCCAAAACCACGTGTTTCCGCATGGGGTATTCTGAGACCACGGTGAACCGACCGCAACTCACGCATTCGACACGAACCTTCCGAGCCAATCTTCCACGCCCTGAGGACACCGACTAGCTTACTCCCTCATGTGGCGTGTTAGACGCCTAGTCCTCTGCACACTCCTGCTCGGCACGTTGAGCTGTGGCGACAGTCCCACAGGACCCCCAGGAGTGGCGTCCATCAGGATTCAAGCTGCTGGAGACACGCTGCTGCTTCCGACGCAGCAGACGCTGCTTGTGGCATCGCCGCTCGATGCGCAGGGCAGACCCCTTACCGGCCACATTTTCGAGTGGACCAGCTCGAATCCCACCGTCGCGACGGTCGCCCAGACGGGATGGGTCACAGCCGTCAGCCCGGGCGGCGTGATGATCGCAGCCACGACCGAGGGCACCGCAGGTACAATGCACTTGCGCGTGCGGCCCGTCCCCGTAGCGGCGGTGCATCTCACGCTCCCGGGCGACAGCGTACTCGAGGACGGGACGAGCAGGTCGTTGGCCGTCGTCGCGCTGGATTCGGTGGGCGACACGCTGTCCGGACGCACGTTCACGTGGTCCAGTTCGGACACTGCGGTAGCGACGGTGAGCTTCGGAATCGTGCGGGCGATTTGGACCGGCACAGCCAGGATCAGTGCCAGCACCGAAGGTAAATCCGATACGATTGCGCTGCGGGTGATACCGCGCCCGGTTGCATCGATCACGGTGAATACGTCCGGGTTCGATGCGCTCTACGCGCCCGATGATTCGCTTTCGTTGAGCGTCACGCTTCGGGCGGCGAACGGCGATACGCTCGATCGCGGGCACCGGCCGGTGACGTGGAGCAGCTCCAACGATGGTGTCGCGCGGGTCACTACTAACGGCATCGTCGTGGGCCAGACCGCGGGTCCCGCAACCATCACCGCGAGCCGCGAAAGCCAGAGCGGCTTCGTGAATCTCACCGTGCTCCCGGCCCCGGCGTCGTCGTGGACGACCGCGGCAGATTGGGTCACCTTCCAGGCCGATCCACAGCGCACCGGCCATGTCGCCGCCACGGCCGACCCCCGGACGTTCCACACGTTGTGGACCAAAACCGTGGCCCCCGGGACGCGCCTCAGCCCGGCAGTGTCGAGCAACGGTGGTGTCTTCGTTGCGACGGAGAGCTACTTCGGCACGCAGCTGCTCGTCGGACTCAACACCGCCACGGGCCTGACGGTATGGACCGTGGACTTCGGGCCGATCCACGGCGTGCATCAGCCAGCCTTGGGGAATGGGCGAGTGTACGTCACGTCGAGCGGTCAGAGCGACTCGTATCTCTATGCGTTCGACGCCGCAAGCGGCTCGCGGGCATTTCGTACTCCTTATGGAAATCAGTGGGAACGCTACTACGCACCCGTGGTAACGGCCGACGCGGTGTATTTCGCGGGCGGGTACTACGGCGGCATGTACCGATTCAACGCCACCTCGGGCGCCAGCGAGTGGTTCTTCCAGACCAACCAGTACGATGGCTGGACACCTGCGGTGCGAGATACCGTGGTCTACAGCTACACCGGCGACTACGCGCCGAAGGTCACCGCCAACAGGATCAGCACCGGCGCATTGCTGTACGAGATAGCGGATTCGAGCTTCGTCTGGAATGGATGGACCATGAACACCGCGCCGGTACTGAGTGGCACCGACAATCTCATCGCGGTGCACGACAGCCGGCTCGTCACGTTCGACCTGACGACGCACGCCGTCCGTTGGGAACTTCGGTCTTCCTACTCCGGAATGGTGTCGGTGGCCAACGGTGTCCTCTATGTCGTGAACGGCGCCTCGATCGAGGCGAGGACGGTGGCCGACGGCGCCCTGCTCTGGAGCTGGGATGTCCCGAGCAGCGCCGGCAACCCCGCCCCGGCGCTCGCCCTGACGGACAACCTGCTGTTCGTGAGCACGGAGACGCGCACGTACGCACTCGATCTGCAGGGGCGAAGCGCGGTCTGGAGCTATCCCGCGGGCGGGCGGCTTTCGATCGGCGGCCAGGGCATTCTGTACATTGCCCAGGCGAATGGAACACTCAACGCCGTTGCTCTGAAGTAATTGACCCGTCTTGAGCGCTGGATCAATCCCCGCTGCGAGGAGAACGGCGGCCGGTCCGGGTTCCGGCTCCTGCCCACCGGCCTCGACGCCTTCGTGGCACGCGCCGTCTTGATCGAGCTGGCCGACCGCACGCTGGATCTGCAGTACTACATCTTCCACCCCGACGCGACCGGCTCGCTGATCATCGATCGCCTCATCGCCGCCGCCGATCGCGGCGTCCGCGTCCGCATCCTTCTCGATGACTGGGGCACGCTGGAGAAGAAGGACGAGGTCGTCGCCGGGCTCGATGCGCACGCGAACATCGAGATCCGTGTCTTCAATCCCTACATCCACCGCTCTGGGATCCACCGGCTGGGTGAGCTGCTGACCAGTTTCACGCGGGTCAACCGGCGCATGCACAACAAACAGTTCATCGCCGACAGCGCGGCCGTGGTGCTCGGCGGGCGCAACATCAGCGATGAGTATTTCAGCCGCGGCGAGCTCGATTTTCAGGATGTGGACGTCCTCGTCGGCGGTCCCGTCGCCCAGCAGTCGGCGCAAAGCTTCGAGGCGTACTGGACGAGCAGGTACGCCATTCCGATTTCGCAGCTCGGCAAGTTCACGCCCGATCCGGCGCGCTTCGAGGCCGCCCGCGCAGAGCTGCGCACGCGCTGCGACGGACTGCGTGACTCCGAATATGGGCACGCCCTCGCGAGTTCCGACCTCGCCCGAGACCTGCGGGCCAATGCGCTGCATCTGCACTGGGCCGAAGGGCGCGTGATCGCCGACCCCCCCGATAAGATCAGTCAACCGGTAGGCGCGCGCAGCGAAGCATTCCTGGGCGGCCAACTCTCCCCGTACGCCCGGGGAGTGCGAAAAGACATGCTGATCGTGTCGCCGTACTTTGTCCCCGGGAAGGACGGCGTCGCGTTTTTCGGCGACCGGCGCCGGGACGGCGTGAATGTCGAGGTGCTGACGAACTCGCTCGCGGCCACGGATGTCTGGCTCGTGCACGCCGGCTACATGAAGTACCGGCGACCATTGCTCGACGAGGGCGTTCGGCTGTTCGAGCTACGACCGGAAGCGGCGGGAGCGACGAAAGCACGTGCTTCAAGAGCGTTCGTCGGCTCCTCGCGCGCCAGCCTGCACGGCAAGACGTTCGTGTTCGATCGAACGTCGGTGTTTATCGGCTCGGTGAACCTCGATCCGCGCTCCCTGGAGCAGAACACGGAGGTTGGCGTCCTCGTGAGCAGCCCCGAGCTGGCGGAGGAAGTCGCCCGGTTGTTCGACTACTGGGCAAGCCCTGAGCTATCGTATGAAGTCACGCGCAGAAATGGGGGCCTGGAGTGGACCGGAGGCTTCACCAATGAACCCAAAGCCGGTTTTTGGCGCCCGCTCGGCGCCAAATTCTTCTCGCACTTGCCCATCGACTCACTGATCTAGACGGAGCACCTATGCTGCCCTTACTGCTTCTCCTGCAAGTCGCGGCACCTCCCCGGCTGACGCAGTTCCTACAGCAAAGCATCGGCTTCGACGCCGCACAGCTCGCGACCGTCGAGCGCGGTGAACCGGTGGTGAAGGTGCTGGACACCCGCGATCGCCGTGACGTCGCCCTGTTCGGCATCATCACGGCGCCGGTGGCCCGCGACCAGTACGTGCGCGCGTTGCGAGACTTTCCAACATCGCTGCGCACGCCAAATCGCACTCAGCTGGGAATCTTCAGCAATCCGGCAACCGAGGCGGACGTCGCGGCCGTGACGATCAACAGCCGCGACGCCCGGGAAATGAAGAACTGCAAACCCGGCGACTGCGTCGCCAAGCTGCCGGCCACCGACATGCACCGCATCCACGATCAAATGAACTGGTCGGCGCCAGATCTCGAGGCGCAGCTCGGTGCCTACGCGCGCCGCCGTCTGGTGGAGTATGTCACCGATTACCGCCGCCGCGGCGATTCGGCGATGGCGATCTATGACGACCGCGGCAACCTCACGGTGCGCTCGAGCGAAGCGTTCGCCGCGCAGCTCGCCGAATCGCCGTTTGTCTACCAGACCGTGCCCTCACTCCAGAGCTATTTCGCGAGCTACCCCCGTGCTTCACTCCCGGCCGGAGCCGCGGAGATCGTGTTCTGGTCGGAGGACGTGCTCCCGCGGCTGCGGCCGATTCTGAGCGTGACGCACCTCGTGGTGTACACGCCACCGGAGTTGCCCACCGTGACGCTCGCCGCCGCAAAGCAGATCTACGCAGATCATTACTTCGAGACTGCGGTGGATCTGACCTGCGTCGTGGACCGCCCGCCGGGGATCTACATCCTCGTGCTGCGCCGCTATCGCTTCGATAACCTGCCCGGCGGCATCCTCAACATTCGCGGCCGAGCGATCGGCGCATTGCGCGATCAGCTCGCGCTCGACCTGCGTCGCCAGCAAACGACGGGGCAATGAAGAGCCAGCTGGCCACCGCGGGCAGAGCACCGGCCGCACAGGCAGCCCCCGTCGCGCGCGAACCCGCGGCGATCGTTTCGCCGTTCGTGGACGCGCTGTTCACGGGCGGCCTCTCGCTGCTCGTGCTGGTGCCGCTGCTCGTGATGGGCCGAACCGACGTCCTGGTGCTGAGTGCCGGCGTGCAGGCCTGGGTGGGTGCGCTCGTGAACATGCCCCACTTCCTCGCGTCCTACCGCATGGTCTATCGGACGAAAGAGAGTATCCGCGCCCACCCGTGGGCGGCGCTCTACGTTCCGATCCTCCTGCTGAGCGGTTGTATCGGTGCAGTCATCGCCAGCCGTTGGACCGACATCCCCATCTCCGCGCTGCTCACGATCTCGAGCACCTACCTGGCGTGGCACTACACCAGCCAGGCGTGGGGCATGGTCGCGACGTTCACGTACCTCGACGGGAATCCGTTCAACGCGCTCGAGCGAAAACTGGTGCGGGGGTCGCTGTACATCCTCGCCGCGTGGCATGTCGTCTGGTTCTTCTACCTCGGCTACGACCGCTACATCAACCTGACGCCGCTGTACGTGGGGCTCAGCGTTCTCACGGCGGTCGCGTTGGTGCTGGGACTCGCGGGATTCACGCTGCACGAGCGCCGCACCGGCCACATTGCTCCGCTACGCGCCTGGATTCCCTGGATCGCGATCTTCGTCTGGTACGCGGCGATGGCGCGTGTTGGCCTGCCCGCACTGTTCATCGTGCAGATCGCGCACGCGCTCCAGTATCTGATCTTTCCGTTCCGCGTCGAGCTGAATCGGACGCGCCGCACGCTCGGGCGCGGGCCCGGGCCCGGACCCTCACAACTCGTCGCGTTTCAGATCATGATCTATCTGACCGTGCTCCTTGTCGGATCGATCGTGGCGTCCATTCTGCTGCCGCTCGGAGCCATGGCGGTCGTGACGAACTGGCTGGGCTCGCGGCCCGGGCAGGTGGTGGGATTTGCGATCAGCGCCTTCTTCAATATCCATCACTACTTCACCGATGGCGTGGTGTGGAAGCTGCGCGATCCCGGCGTGCGCGCTGACTTGTTCGGACACCTCAAGGCTTGAGAGTTCACCTCCTCGACGGCACGTACGAGCTGTTCCGGCATTTCTATGCGATGCCACGACAGACGGACAAGAACGGCCAGGAAGCGGCCGCGCTCATCGGCGTTCTGGGATCGGTCCTCGGCATGCTGGAGGGCGGCGCCACGCACCTCGGCGTCGCCACCGATCACGTGATCGAATCGTTTCGCAACGATCTCTGGGCCGGATACAAGACGAGCGAGGGAATCGAGCCCGAGCTGCTCGTGCAGTTTCATCCGCTCGAAGCGGCGCTGCGCGCCCTGGGCGTCGTCGTCTGGGCGATGGAGGAATTCGAGGCCGATGACGCGCTCGCCGCGGCCGCGCAACTCGCCGCCCAGTCGAAGGACGTCGAGCAGGTGATCATCTGCACGCCCGACAAGGACTTGAGCCAGTGCGTGCGTGGCCAGCGCGTCGTGCAGCTGGACCGGCGCAAGCGCGAGCTGCGCGACGAGGCCGGTGTCGTGGCGCGCTTTGGCGTCGGCCCGGCGTCGATTCCTGATTACCTCGCGCTGGTCGGCGACTCCGCTGACGGCTTTCCCGGAATTCCGGGGTGGGGTGAGAAGGCGTCAGGAGCAGTCCTGGGCCGCTATGCGCACCTCGAGCGGATCCCCGCGATCCACACGCAGTGGGAAGTGCCCGTCCGGGGCGCCGCGCGTCTCGCCGCCGCGCTCCAGGAGAATCGTGAGCTGGCGATGCTGTTTCGCACGTTGGCGACGCTCCGGACCGACGTGCCCGTTCTTAAGACCGTGGACGACCTGCGGTGGCGCGGCCCGGCGCCAGAATTCGAGCGCCTCGCACAACAGCTCGGCATGCCCGGCTTGTGGGATCGGGCGCGACGAATCAGTCCGACGAATTAAGCGCCCCGGCGTCCCAACTGCCCGCTCGCCCACAGCCCCGCCTGCACCGAGGTCTCCGCCGTCGGACCCTCGAACGCCTGCACGCGGATGGCGGCGCGCCCACTCTCGCTCACGGCGACGAAATGCAGGATCGCGATCGTCTCGTCGGCGGGCTTGTACTTGAGCCGGAGCTGAGCGCCCCCCGCTTCGCCGCCTGAGCTCAACGCGATCACGCCGCCGGCACGGGCGTTGAACTGGTCTACCCACCGTTGCAGCACGTCCATCGCGTCCTTCAGACCCGACTCGGCCATGCCCCCTCCCTCTTTCCTCGTCCCCCGTCCCGTTTAAGCGCTCGACTCGACCCGGAAGCAGTCGAGGATCATGTCCGGTCGCCCCGCTTCGAGCAGCCGGGCCCGCGGCTGGCCAGCACCGTCGCGATCGACCAATTGCGTGAGGTACGCCGGCAGCCAGGCGGGGTAGTGGCCCGGGTCGCTCCAACCGCTCGTGTCGTACGCGGTGCGGCCGTCGACCACGCGCAGCAGAGCCACGCCCGATTCCCGCGCCGCGGCCAGTGCATCCGTCCCGAAGTCGGCCGTGGCGAACACTAACCCGGCGTCGGCGGGCACCTGAGCGAGCCGCGCCTTGAGGGACTCGATCACCTCCCGCTCGATGGCACCGGCTTGGTGGCGGCAGGCCACTAACGCCCGCCAGGTCGTGCCTGCCCGGGCGAGCGGCACCGCTAACTCGACCACGAATCCCCGTTCCGGCTCGGGCAACTCGGACCGCCGGTGGGTCCGGACCGTACCCACATCAAATCCCGCTTTGCGCAACTCGCGAACAACCAGGATCTGGAAGTACTCGGGGGTCACCGCGGGGAACTCGCTCACGACGATAATCCTACACCCTTGACTCGCAATGACCACGTGGTGATGGTGAAAGCGGATCGCGTCGGCCTGCTCTAGAACCGGGACCGGGGGAGCGCCCACAGTCGATGGCCGGCGTCGAGATTCGGCACCTCAGCAAACGATTCGGGCAGGTCTACGCGGTCGACGACGTGGACCTCTCGGTTCGCGAGGGTGAGTTCCTGGTGCTGCTCGGCCCGTCCGGATGTGGCAAGACCACGTTGCTTCGCATGATCGCGGGGCTGGAGCGGCCCACGGCGGGGGAGATTCTCATCGGCGGCGAGCGCATGGACGACGCGCCACCCCGCGCCCGCGGGATCGCGATGGTGTTCCAGAGTTATGCGCTGTACCCCCACCGCACTGTCTCCGGCAACATTTCGTTCCCCCTCGAGGCGCTCGGGCTGGCGCGCGCGGCGATCGACGAGAAGGTGCGCTGGGCGGCGGACATGTTCGGCATCGGCCGCTACCTCGACCGGTATCCCCGACAGCTCTCCGGCGGAGAACGGCAGCGCGTCGCGTTGTGCCGCGCCCTGGTGCGTGACCCCAAGGTGTTTCTGCTCGACGAGCCCCTCGCCAACCTCGACGCCAAGCTGCGCAACACCGCCCGCGACGAGCTGAAGCGGTTCCAGCGCCGGATCAAGACGACGACGGTGTACGTGACGCACGACCAAGTGGAAGCGATGGGACTG
>WNGG01005622.1_pt1 | contig 14754 bp, 15 predicted proteins | sample 5400661 | NCBI WGS metagenome assembly WNGG01 (sample SAMN13153372, study PRJNA577476) | soil metagenome | isolation source: 100 cm soil or saprolite under Garry oak tree replicate 1 | place: USA:California | collected 2016-06-15
CGGGCCTTCGTCGAGGTGGACGGCGGCATCACGCCGGAGACGATCGCGGAGGCGCACGCGGCGGGGGCGGATACGTTCGTGGCGGGCAACGCGGTGTTCGCGAGCGCGGACCCCGGCCGCGAGGTAGCCGAGCTGCGGCGGCGCTGCCTGGTGGCCGTATGAGCGTCCAGCGGCAGTGGGCGGTGGTGACGGGGATCGTGACCACGGCGATCTTCGCGGTGGTGCTGATCATCCGCCTGCGGCCGCAGCTGGCCCTGCTGGGCGTGGGGTCGAAGGCACCGGCGTTCACCGCGATCGACCTGCGCACCGGGCGCCCCGCGGCGCTGGCCAATTACCGCGGCCGGCCGATCCTCGTCAACATCTGGGCCACCTGGTGCCTGCCGTGCCGCGTGGAGATGCCGGCGCTGGAGCGGTTGTCGAAGAAATTCGCGGGCACCGATTTCCGGGTCGTCGCCGTCAGCGTGGACAAGGACGATTCCACGGTCGTCGACGCCTTCGTGCGCGAGCTGGGGCTGTCGTTCGACATCCTCCACAACCAGGCCGGCGACATCCAGCAGCGCTACCAGACGACCGGGGTGCCCGAGAGCTTCGTGCTCGATCGCGACGGCCGCATCGTCAAGAAGGTGATCGGGCCCGCGGAGTGGGACGGCCCGGTGAACGAGACCCTGGTCCGGCGGCTCCTCGATGAGCGGTAGACTAACGCGCCTCATCACCCGCAACTGGGCGATCAAGCTGGCCGCGCTGGCGCTCGCGCTGATGCTGTACGTCGCCGTGGCGGCGCAACAGCCGGTGACCCAGTCGTTCACCCTGAAGCTCGCCGTACTGCCGCCGCCGGGGCGCGCCCTGCTCGAGGCGCCGCCCAGCGTGTCGGTGCTGCTCAGCGGCCGCGGCAGCGAAATGCTGCGGCTGCGCTCGCTGCGCCCGATCCGTCGCCGGCAAGGACGTGCGCATCGTGCCGCTGGTGCGGATCGTCGCGGAGTCGGGCTACCAGATGCAGGGCGGCCTCGCCATCACGCCGAGCATGGCCCGCATCGTCGGCTCGGACCGCGCCCTCGCCGCGATCGACTCGGTCACCACGGTCCCCACCGAGATCGCCAACGTGACCGGCCCGTTCACCCGCACCATCCCGATCGACACCGCCCCGCTCGGCATCGTCCGCATCGCGCCCAAGGAAGTGACCGTCTCGGGGGATCTGAGCATCATCCACGAGCGTTCGTTCGCGGGTATCCCGGTCGAGAGCGGCGCGGGCGCGCTTACCAGCTTCGTGGTGACGCCGGCCCGCGTGTCCGTCGTCGTCCGCGGCCCCGACGCCGCCGTGCAGCGTCTCACCCGCGACAGCCTCAAGGTCATCGTGCACCTCCCGGGCCGGCTCCCGGCGGCCGGCGCCTACGCCCGGCTCACCGTCATCGCCCCGACGGGGATCATCGCCCGCGCCGTCCCCGATTCCGTGGCCCTGCGCAAGAAGACCGGCCGTGGCTGAGGTCCTGCTCGGCATCGAAACGTCGTGCGACGAGACGTCGGCCGCCGTGCTCGTGAGTGGGGGCCGGAACGCCACGCCCGAGCTCGCCAGCCTGATCATCCTCTCGCAGGACGTCCACCAGGTGTTCGGCGGCGTCGTTCCCGAACTCGCGAGCCGCGCGCACCTCGCCGCGCTCCCGGCGGTGGTGGAGCGCGCCCTCGCCGAGGCCGGCGTGTCGTGGAGCGCCGTGGACGCGGTCGCCGTCACGCAGGGCCCCGGCCTCGTCGGGGCGCTCCTCGTCGGCGTCGTGTATGCGAAGGCGCTGGCGTACGCCGGGAACCGGCGCCTGATCGGCGTGAACCATCTCGAGGGCCACCTCTTCGCCCCGGCGGTCGAGGATCCGGAGATCGCGCCGCCGTTCGTGGCCCTGCTCGTTTCGGGCGGCCACACCCTGCTGCTCGACGTGCCCGCGTGGGGCCGCTACCGCCTCTTGGGCCAGACGCGTGACGACGCCGCGGGCGAGGCGTTCGACAAGGTCGCCACGCTCCTCGGGCTCGGCTACCCCGGCGGTGCGGCGATCGAGCGGCTCGCCGCCGAGGGCGACCCGTCGCGCTTCGCGTTCCCACGCCCGATGCGGGACGAGGGACTGGAGTTCTCCTTCTCGGGGCTCAAGACCGCCGTCCTCCACGCCGTGCGCGCCAGCACCGACGTCGCCCGCGACCGCGCCGCGCTCGCCCGCGGGTTCCAGGACGCCGTGCTCGACGTGCTGGTCACCAAACTGGAGCGCGCTGTGGACGCCACCGGGCGGAACGTCGTCGTGCTGGGAGGGGGCGTCGCCTGCAGCCGCGCGCTCGCGGCGCTGGCGGCGCAGCGGTTGGCGGGCCGGGCCCGCGTCGCCGTCGCCAGCCCGCGCCTCAACGCCGACAACGCCGCGATGATCGCCCGCGCCGGCTGGTGGCGCCTGGCGCAGGGCGAGGCCAGCGACTGGACGCTCGACGCGCGCGCCGACCTGCCGCTCCCGGGCCTCGAGCCGTTCATTCCGCAATCCGCAATCCCCAATCCCCAATCGCCATGACTGTCTATCCCTTCACCCTGCACCTCGGCCCCCTCACCGTCACCGGCTACGGCTTGATGATGATGGTGGCGTTCCTGATGGGCGGCTGGGCCATTCAGGCTGAGCTGCGCCGGCGCCGGCTGAGCGAGGAATACGCGGCGGACATCGTCATCGGCGCGGTGGTAGGCGGACTGGTCGGCGCCAAGCTCTGGTACGTCGCGCTCACCGGGGCGTCGCTGTTCGAGCGCGGCGGCTTCGTCTGGTACGGCGGGTTCCTGGGCGGGGCGGCGGGCGTGCTCCTTGCCGGCGCGCGGCGGCGCGTCCCGTTGCGCTTGACGATGGAAATATGCGCGCCGGCCCTCGCGCTGGGCTACGCGCTGGGCCGCGTCGGCTGCTTCCTGGTTCAGGACGATTATGGGATTCCCACCACGCTGCCGTGGGGGATGAAGTTCCCCGAGGGCCTGCCCGCGACCACGGTCGCCAACTTGACGCAGCTGCACGTCAGTTTCCCGGCCGGCACGGACCCGGGCGCGCTGGTGGCCGTGCACCCGACGCAGATCTACGAGACCACGGTGATGCTCCTCGTGTTCGCGTGGCTGTGGCAGCGCCGCGCGCACGCGCACGGCACCGGCTGGCTGTTCGGCGTCTACCTGGTGTGCGCGGGGCTGGAGCGGTTCCTCATCGAGTTCGTGCGGGCCAAGGATGACCGCGTGCTCGGCGCGTTCACCGTGGCGCAGGCGATGAGCGTGATACTGGTGCTGGCGGGAGTGTTCTTGATCCGGTTGTGGACGATGCCGGAACCGGTACCGGTGCGCGCCGAGTCCCTAGCCGCGCGAACGCCGTAGCCGGGTCCACGCGAGGCCGGCCACGAGGAGCACGATCAGCAGCCCCTGCAGCGCCAGCGACTGCACAGTGGGATAGATGCCGAACTGCGGCCACCGCGGCCAGCCTTCCAGGACCGTGAGCCCGACCAGCCCCGCCTCCTGCAGATCCTTGATCCCCTGCCCCGCGAACACAAACGCCATGTAATAGAGCAGCGCTCCCGTGATGGCGAAGAACGGCTTCATCGGGAGGCGCATGCCGTAGCGGTTGATCGCGACATACAGCACGAGCAGGACGGCGGCGCCGAGGGCGATGCCCGCCACCACCGCCCCGACCTCACCGCTGCCGGCGGATGAGAGCAGCGCCTTGTAGAACAGGATCGTCTCAACGCCCTCGCGGTACACCGCGAGGAAGGCGACCGACGCCAGCGCGAGCCCCGATTCCGAAGACAGCGCGTCCTGCATCTTCCCCTTCAGGAACGCGTTCCAGCGGTCGGCTTCGATCTTCGAGAGCACCCAGTAGCTTACGTAGAACAAGACCGCGACCGCGACCAGCATCGTGAAGCCCTCGAGCGCCTCGCGCTGCCCCGGCGTGACGTGGAACAGCATCTCGATCACCACCGCCGTGACGACGCTTGCGAGCACGGCGAGCCACGCCCCGCGGGCCACTTCGTGCCGCCGGTCCGCCGCTCCGGCCTTGCCGAGGAACGCCATCAACGCGCCGACGATGAGGATGGCTTCGAAGCCCTCACGCACCAGCAACAACAGCGACTGCACCAGCAGGTTGGCGCCCGACCCCCGGTCCGACACGATCCGCTCGGCGCGCTCCAGGTCCGCGAGCAGCGCGCGATGCAGCGTCTCGAGCTCCGTCGCCGGCGCGCCGGCGGACACGCGCGCCTGCAGCCGCCCGAACTCGTCCTCGAGCCGTGAGGTGAGACCGGCGTTGCGCGCGCGCAGGTCGGTCTCCACCTGCTCGAAGCTCAGGTACGCGGAGAAAACGAGCCGGTCGGAGCGCGCGGCGACGGCGGAGTCGAGCTGGCGACGCACGGTGGTGAAGACGCCCGCCGTGGCCGACCCGCCGTATTGGAGCGTCGCGGTGTAGGCCGCGACGGCCCAGCGGTCGGAGTCGGGGAGCGTTTCCTCGAACTGCGGCATCGCCGTCCCGGCGACGCCGATCGTCACCTTGCGGTAGATGTCGACCAGCGAGAGCTGGCGCATCGCCGCGGGATCGGTGAGGTCCGCGGGGCGCGGTCCCTTGACGGTGGCCGCTTTGGGTCCGTCGCCGCGACCCTGGTCGCCGTGGCAATTGGCGCACTGCTCGCGGTAGACCTGGGCGCCGCGCGCCGGCGACGGCGCCCGGGTGGGCAGCGGGACGATGGGGCCCCCGGCGGTGCGCGCGATGCGGTCGGAGACGGCCTCAGCGACGCGGTCCACCGAATCGGCGGCGGCGGTGGCGGCGAAAAGCGCGAGCAGCCGCGCGAGCCCCGAGTCGGCCGCGGCGCGAGCGGCACGCGGCAGGAACGGGACGTCGAAGCGCGCCTGCTCGATGAACTGGCGGGCCTCGTCCACTTCTTCCGGCGCCGTCACCCGCCCCGCGGCGCCCCCCCCCGGTACGCCCACCCGGTATTCCTTGGCGGCGAGCGCCACGGCCGCGACGACGCGCCGCGCCGCCGACAACGAATCCGTAGCCTGCCCCGCGAGTGTCGCGGCGACGCAGACGACGAACGACAGACCGAAGAGGAGCTTACGACGAATGAGAGTGATTCTCAAAGAAGACGGCGCGAATACTAGGGCCGCCCCTGGGGGAATTCAAGCGGTGACGACGGCCATCGCGACCGCCGCCTCGTGCGTGTGCGACAGCGACAGCAGTACGCGCCCGACGCCCATCTCGGCTGCGCGCCGCGCCGCGACGCCGCTCAACACCACGTCGGGCCGCCCGTCCGGCGCGCGCACCACTTCGATCTCGCGCCACCCGATGCCGCGCGCCGCCTCGCTCCCCTGCAGCGCCTTGTAGACCGCTTCCTTCGCCGCCAGTCGCACGGCCACGTGCTCCGCGGGATCGGGGCGGCTGCGGCAGTACTCCGCCTCATCCGGCGTGAGCAGCCGGTCGAAGACCTGCGCGCCCTTCTCCGCCAGCATCTTGCGCACCCGCGCGACCTCGACGAGGTCGACGCCGACGCCCGCCGCGCTCACCGGCCGCTCCGCGTCACGAACAGCCGCTGCCGGGAGACGCGACCGTCGACCTGCACGACGACCAGGTACGCGCCGTTCACCACCCGCCGTCCGCCGGCGGTCAAATCCCACACGAACTCGTTGGTGGGGGGAGCCACCGTCGCGGCAATCAGGCGGGCGCCGGTGAAGGTGTAGATGCCGACCCGCGCCGCCATCGCCCCCAGCGGCCAGGAGATCACCACCTGGTCGCTGCGCACGGGATTCTCGGAGACGCCCACCGCCGCGGCGGCGGTCAAGACCTGAAAGACCGTCGTCGAATCGGAGGCGAAGCCGACGGCGTCCACCCACCAGCCGAATCCACCGGTCGTCACGAAGCGGACGCGGGCACCGTGGGCGCCGGCCGCGGCCGGCAGATCGACGCGCACGGGATACCACGCCGGCCCGTCGCCCGTCACCGCGTACACATCGTTCCACGTACCGCCGCTGTCGGCCGAGAACTGGACCAGACCGCGCTGCGCGGGCTGATAGACGGAGCCGCGGTACTTGTTCCACAGCTGCAGCCACACGCGCGTGCGCCCGCCGAGATCCACCACGGGGGAGGTGAGCGTGTCCTCCGCCGTCGCGCTCCACGACCACGATCCCATCAGGGCCTCCGGCGACCGCGTCCACCCGGTCCACCCGTTCTCGCCGTCCTCGGCGCCCGCGAGCGTAATCAGCTCGGCGGCGAGTCCTGCGCCGTTCACCCGGACCGCGCGCGCGGTATCGATGCTCACGTCGCTGCGCCAGGAATACCACAGCCTCCCGCGCCACAGCGAATCGGCGCGCGCATTCCGCGTCAGCAGTTGGCCACTGGCGTTGCGTACGGTGAGCGACGCCGGGGCCGGCGCGGCCGCCTCGAGGCTCACCCGCACCTCCGGCCACACCGATGTGACGCGCGCGGCGGCAGCCGGCAGGGAGCCGGCCGCCGCGATCGCCGTCACGGCGAAGGGGAGGTTGTCGCGAAACACCCGCTCCACGAGCGCGCTGTCGTCCGGGAACGCGAAGCCGTAATAGTAGCCCGAATCCGGCGTGCAGCAGCCGCTGGTCAGCTCGGTCGTGAAGGCGATCGTCTGGTGCGTGCGGTAGGCCCACTCGGTGTACTCGCCGTTCGTCGGATACAGCGTCCACCCCGGGCCGGGATGGTACGCCGACCGGATCGACGCCGGCAGATTGTCCGGCACGACCGGCGCGAGATCGGTTCCCGCGAGCGCCTGGAACACCGGCTGGTCGGGGGCCAGCTCGCCCGGGCGGAATCCGTAGGGATACAGCACCAGGTCGGTGTAGCTGTGATAGGAGATCGCGACCACCGGCGGATGCGCCGCGTGGAACGCGATCATCGCCTGGGTCTCCGGCTCCGATGCCGGCGCGGGGCCGCGGTAGATCTCGGTGCCGGGCACTGGGCTCGACCCCGCGTCGTCCACGCCCCAGAACGTCGGGTAGTTGCGATTGGGATCGACGCCGAACGTGCCGTCGCCGTTGGGGCGGCGGTTCTTCCGCCACAAGCGATCGACAGTGAAGGTGTACTGGTAGCCGTCGGGGTTCTCGACCGGGACGACCCAGATGTCCCGCGCGGCGAGGAGCGCGGGCGGCAACGAATCCGCGAGCCAGCGGATCAGCCGCATCGCCACTTCCGTCGAGATCCACTCGCGGGCGTGGTGGGTGCCGAGGAACAGCACGTTGGGCCGCCCGGGCGCGTCACCCGCGGCGCCGATCTTCACGGCGAGGATCGGCCGCCCTTCGAGCGACGCGCCGATGGAATCCACGTGGATCAGCGTGTCGGCCGCGGCCCAGGCGGCGAGGCTGGCGCGGATGCCGGTGCCCGGTTTGTCGAACGAGCGGAACACCTTGTACGTGTCGGCCGCAGTGGCGGCGGCCGTCGGAGCGAGCACGAGTGCTCGGACCCCGTAGCCGACGGCCGCAAGCCGGCGCTCGCCGCGCGACTCGCTCACGATCACCGCGTACAATCGCCCAGCGACGCGGCGCACGTCGGCCACCTCGAAGCCCAGACGCGCGAGGGAGTCCACGCCGGCCGGGCCGCCGATCGGGACCTCCGTCACCCGGAGCTGCGCCGCCGCGGGGGCCGCGGCGAGACACCACAGCGCTACAGCCCAAAGCGTCCGGCGAGCCATGCGGGCGCGGGCACGAAGTGGCCGAGGATCAGCCCCAGCCACACCAGCGCCGCGGCGAGGGGAACCCACAGGACGACGACCGGCCACAGGGAGGGACGCCAGGCGGCGACGTCCGCGATCTCCGGCGCCCAGCGCTCGCGCTCGGCCGCCGCGGCGTCCTCGAGGGCGAGCCAGGCGGCTTCGAGGCGACGCGCCACCGTTCGCAGCGCCGCCTGCCACTCCGCGTGCGCGTCGGCATCCGCCGGCGGTGTCCCGTCCAGCGCCTCGAGCGCGTCCAGGAACGGGCCGCCTCCAGTCGCGAGCCGCGCGGCGATCGCGCGCCGCTCACCCGCCGTGACGACCAGCCGCCGCCGCCGCCGCGCCGGCATGCGGGCGCAACGCGCCGCGTGCTCGAGCGCGCGGTCGATCCCCTGGGCGACGCGATCCGCCGCCTGCCGCACCGCCTGTTCCCAGACCTCGACCCACGCGGTGCGGCTCAGCGTCGCGAGCACGGCCGCGCGCTCCTCGGCGACGCGCGCCGCGCCGCCCAACTCGAGCACCCGCGTCGCCAACCGCTCGCGGACGTCGTCCAGGGGGAACGCCGGCTCGGCGCGCCGCCGCGGCACGATCAGGCGGCCCAGCGACGGCGCCAGCTCCGGCACCCGCAGCGGCGTCACCGCGCCTCCGCGGCGAGTCGGGCCGGCCGGCCGGTGCGGCGCTCGTACGCGGCGACGAAGTGTGGCAACGACTCGGGGAGGAACGCCGCGCGCGGCAGGCCGGTCGCGCGCACCGCCCGCTCGATCGCCTCCGGGGCGCCCTCGACCTCCACGAGCACGTCCATCGCCGGGTACCACTCCAGCCGCAGCGTCGCCGCGCCCAGGCGGTACTCAGCGATGGTGCGGTCGATGCGCAGCACCACCGCGAACCCCAGACGATCGAGCATCGTGAGCACCGCCTCCGGATCGGCGACGCGGGTCTCCCACTCTTCGCGGTGGCGGTACGCGCCGCGCCGGCTCACGGGGCCCTTCCACCCCAACATCCCGTACGCCACTCCTCCGTCCGCGGGCCGGTAGATCCGCAGGCGCAGCACCTCGTCCTGGGCTTCAAGCGCGCCGCCGCGGTCGAAGCGCCGGTCGATCATTTCTCCGCGGAACGTGGGCTCGGCTCCCGCCACCGTCACGGCGCGCTCCACCGCCGCGGGGTCGTCCACCCGCGCCTTCACCTCCAGCTCGTCGTGCGCGCCGCTCACTCGAGGACCGCGTCGAGCACCGCCGCCGTGTCGGCGAGCGTCGCGAACACGTGCGCCGCACCCGCCGCCTTGAGCGCCGCCGCATCGTAGGATCCCGTCGCCACGGCGACGGTGCGGGCGCCGATCGGCCGCCCGCACGCCACGTCCGCGGGCGTGTCGCCGATGATCACGACGTCCCCGCCGGCGACCGGCCGGCCGGTGCGCTGCGCCGCGCGCCCGGCGGCGATGGCGGGGAGGTCCGGCCGGTGGCCGGAATCGGAGCCGTACGCGCCGACCGCGAAGCGCGCCGGGTCGAGTCCCGCCGAGCGGAGCTTCAGCGCCGCGCCCCGCTCCAGGTTGCCCGTGAGCAGGCCGACGAGCGCGCGACCGGCGGCTTCGTGCGGGGCCAGCGCCGCGAGCAGCTCCGCCACCCCGTCGAGCAGGCGCGTCCGCTGCGTCGGGCTCTCCAGCTCCCGGGTGAGCAGCGCCACGTAGCGGTCGCACACCGCCGCGATCGCGCGCTCGTCGCTCGCCGCGGGGTGACCGGCGAGCTCCAGCAGCTCGCGAACGATCTGCGGGTCGGTCTTCCCGTCGAGCCGGTAGGCGTCGATCGGGCCCGCGGTCCCGAGCTCTTCCAGCAACGCGCGGCGGATCGCCCGCCGGCCGGCGCCGTCGGTCCAGAGGATCGTCCCGTCGATGTCGAAGAGGATCAGCCGCATGAAGAGAAAAGTAACGAGTGCCTACACGATCCGACGTACCGCCACCAGCTGCTGCCGCAGCCGCCGGGCGAGCGGGGTATCCGCGTCGAGGGCATCCGACGCCACGCCGCCGCGCGACAACGCCGAGTGGGCGACGCGACCGGCCCCCAGCCACAGCGCCACGTGAGAGACCTTTCCCTCCTCAGCGAAGAACAGCAGGTCTCCCGCCACGTACCCCTCGCCGGCGGCGGTGATCGCGACCTCGCGCCCCTGCGTGACCTGCTGGTCCGAATCGCGCAGCAGTGCCACGCCGCGGGCGGCGTACACCGCCTGCGCGAATCCGGAGCAGTCGATTCCCCACTCGGTCCGCCCCCCCCACAGATACGGCGCCCCCGAGAACCAGCGCAGCCCCAGCTCCGGGGGCGCGAGGTGCCGCGCCTCGGCGCGCAGCTCGCCCTCCGGCCGCACATCTCCCTCCACGACCGCGCCGTGTCTTCCGTCCGCCGTTTCCACTCCGCCGCGGGGGCGCAACGTCACCCGTGCCCCCACCGGCAGGCGCAGCCGGCCTTCGGGGAACGCGATCTCGGCGCCGACCGAGCGCCCGCCCGCCCGCGTCGTCCAGTCTTCGGCCCAGTCGGCCGGCCCCAGCGCCAGGTATCCGGCGTGCAGCCAGCCGTGGTAGCCGTCGCCGGCGCGAACGCGCAGCCAGTCGCCGCGCCGCTCCAGCACGGCGAGCGCCTCGCCGTGGAGGCATTCACTGACCCGCGGCGAGCGCAGCGTCGGCTGGCCGAGAAGCGGCGCGAGGGCCGCGGTCACCACGGCGGCCGTGTCGCCGCCGACAGATGCATCGGGGAGGAGCCGGACGTCCTCACCGAGCCCGGCGTCGGCGGCGAGGCGCCGCAGCGCCTGCAGCGCGTCCCGGCTCGACACGCAGCCGGCGATGCGCGCCCCGGCGATCTCCACGTCGAACACGCCGAGGCGGCGGTCCGGCACCCAGCGGCGTCGCACGTCGTCGAGGTCGCGCTCGAGCCGCGGAGCGGGCACGCTCATCGTCTGTCACCGAGGCCCGGCACCGCCGGCGTGCCGCGGGCGAGCCGCACTGCGCGTTCCACGGCCTCCGGGACCACGAGGGCGGCGAGGGCTTCCACCTGGAGGGGCGTGGCGGCAGAGAGCGCCGCGGTGCTCACGGCGAAGATCATGTCGCCGTCGAGCAGGGTGCCGAAGGGAACGATGCGACGGGCGAGCGCGTCGCCGCCGGCGTGGGCGAGGGCCTGGAGCTCGGTCCGCGACAGGTCGGCGTTGGTGGCGACGACGGCAAGGGTCGTGTTCGTCCCGGCGTCGCGCACGCCGTCTCCTCTGCCCAGGGGGGCGCCACCCTCGGCGAAGTAGCGGAGGGCGTCGAGGAACGTGCCGTCGGGCCGCCGGGCGCCGGCGAGGATCTCGCCGCGCGCGTCGCGCACGTCGCCGACGGCGTTGACGACCACCAGCGCCGCGACCACGACGTCACCGGCGCGCGCCGCCCAGGTGCCGACGCCGCCTTTCATCGCGTGGCCGATCCCCGCCGCCTTGCCGACGGTGCAGCCGGTGCCGGAGCCGACGGAGCCCTCGGCGACGTCGGGGCCGGCGGCGTCGCAGGCGCGGGCCGCGTCGTCGGCCGTGGGCCAGCGCGGCGGTCGCCCCGTGTTGCCGAGATCGAAGACGACCGCCGTCGGCACGATGGGCACGACACCCGCGGGCCCGACGGGGAGGCCGCGGCCGCGCTCGCGCAGCCACCGCATCACGCCGTCGGCGGCGCCCAGGCCGTACGCCGAGCCGCCCGTCAAGAGGATCGCGTGAATGCGCTCGACGAGGTGCCGGGGGTCGAGCGCGTCGATCTCGCGGGTGCCGGTGGCGCGGCCGCGCAGCGCGGCGGCGGCGCGCATCCCGCCCTCGGGCCCGAGGATCACCGTGCAGCCCGTCGCGCCGTCCGGATCGGTCCAGTGGCCGACGCTGAGGCCGGAGACGGCGGTGAGGCTCGTCGCTGTCACGTCGCGCATGCGACGGCGAAGATATAACTTTGGCGACGACCATGCCCACCGCCGCCGAGCCGACCACCATTCTCGTCGTGGACGACGAGGACGGCATCCGTCAGGCCCTGGATCGCTTCCTGACCCGCCAGGGGTATCGCGTCGCCCAGGCGCCCGACGCCTCGGCGGCCCTCGCCGCGCTCGACCAGGCGCACCCGCTGGCGATGCTGTGCGACATCCGCATGCCGAACATGACCGGCGTGGAGCTGTTGCCCAAAGCGCTGGCCGTGGACACCGACCTCGCGGTCATCATGCTCACCGCGATCGACGAGCCGCGCACGGCGATCGAGTGCCTGAAGCTCGGCGCCTACGACTACCTCATCAAGCCGGTGGACCTCGACGAGCTCGAGGTGTCGCTCAGCAACGCGCTGCGCCGCCGGCAGCTGGAGATCGACCGCCGCGAGCTGGAGCGCTGGCTGGCGCGCGAGGTGGCGGTGCGCACGCGCGCCCTCGAGGAGCGCACGGAGGCGATCGAAGGGATCGCCCTCGACGCGCTGGCGGCGGCGCGCGGGTGGGACGGGACGAAGGAAGCGGTCGAGCGGCTGGCGGCGGAGCTGGGCGTGCCGGCGGACGAGCTGCTGCGGGAGGTGGAGCGACGGCGGACGCGTTAGGCTTTCGCCGCCTTCGCCTTTTCCTCGCAGGCCTTGCAGCGCGTGATGCCGCGGAAGGTGCAGATCAGACACAGGAAGGTCCCGCAGTCCGAGCAGGGGTAGCCCTCCGACGCCCGCTCTTCGTTGCCACAGTACCGGCACACCATCCCGTCGTGTTCTTTCAGTGTCGGCTTCTCGGGCTTGTCCATAGTGGGCCTCAGAGGTCGAGAGCGTACGTCTTAATCTTAGTAGCGGGCCGGTACCGGGCCAGTTCCGCAAGAAGTAGCTTGTCTGTTGACGTCCCGTTGATGGGGTCCGTATACTTTGTAGACCTTAGTCTACATGTCCTGAGATCATGACGCAAGCGCGATTACAGTTCGGGGCTCCTTGGTCCGCCGCTGAGGTCATTAGCCGCGGGGACAAGCCACCGAAGTCGGTCCACGCGACCGAGCTCGGAGTCTTGTTCAACGGTGACTGCCTCTCCGTCCTGCCGCACATCAAGAACGAGAGCGTGGACACGATCTTCGCCGATCCTCCCTTCAATCTTGGGAAGGAATACGGAGAGACTGTCAACGACGGGCGTCCGGACGATGAGTATCTGGCCTGGTCGCGCAAGTGGATCGACGAAAGCGTCCGGATAATCCAGCCGGGCGGTACACTGTTTCTGTACAACATTCCGCGCTGGAACATTCCGCTCGGGGCCTACCTCATAGAACGGGGTTTACTGTTCCGCAATTGGATTGCAGTCAATATCAAGTTTGGCCTCCCAATCCCCAAGCGCATCTACCCGTCGCACTACAGTCTTCTCTACTTTACGAAAGGGAAGGCAAAGACCTTCCGTAGCATCCGGACGCCTATCGAAACGTGTCGCCACTGCGGGAAGGAGATAAAGGACTACGGCGGCCACCGTGATGCCATGAACCCAAAGGGTGTGAATCTCACGGACGTGTGGAACGACATCCCGCCCGTGCGGCACTGGAAGTTCAAGAGCAAGAAACGGAAAGCCAACCAGCTCTCCACAAAACTGGTGCGCCGTTGTCTCGAGCTATCGAGTCGTCCGGGAGACCTTGTGCTTGATCCGTTCGGGGGCAGCGGAACTACCTACGATGTTTGCGAGCATACCAGCCGTCACTGGATCGGAATCGAGGTCGAGAAAGAGAGCTGCGATGTGATCATCGAGCGTCTGGAGAATGGCAACTTGCATCACCATCCCCTCCATGACCACATCGAAGAGGAAGAACAGATCACGGACTACGTCGAGGAGCGTTGAAGGGTCATTGCAGAGCCCGGCCAGCCGTCGTCTTCGGAATCCGACGCACGCGCCTGCTGGTGGCGTCGTGCTCCACAACGATGATTTGTAACGCTCCATCCTTGACCGGGACGCTCGACCAGAGGGGGAAGTAGGGTCGCAGTTCACCGATGTTGCCCACCCGATCGGTCAAGTATTCTTTGAGCTCGTCGCTCGGGACGACAAGAAACCCACCGACCAAGTCACCACGCATCAGCGCAAGGACCAGTTTGTTCAGGGCTCGGTGGCTGGATGAGATGTTGCCTGTTTCCCACTCGAAGCCAACCCATCCAGCGGCAGTCTTGATCAGCGCGTCCAGATCCCCTGTGGTGACCGCGTACTGATTCTCAGGAGGCAGGCCCTCCTTAGCCCAGCCCAAGGTTTGCAGCTTCTTAAGGCAGGGAATCTTGATTGGCAATACGCCGTTCCCCTTCCCACGCTTCTTCCCGCTCTCAGGATAGATGGTGAACTTTCCTGACCCGTGCGGCCAATCCGTGACCTTCACGGCGGCTCGCACGTCGGCGGTCACTCTTTTCCACTCCTGTGACGCCGAGAAGCGGCCGCTGGCCACCAAGTTCACGACCTCCACGATCTTCACCCGGCGTCGCGCTCCATACGTGCCACGAAGCGCGACGGCTTGATACCCATGGCGCGGCAGAGGCGAAAGAGAACATCGACTGTCGGTGACTTCTTATCGCGCTCAAGGAGGCTGATGTAGGTGCGGTGAAGGCCGGCGGCTTTGGCCAGCTGGGCCTGGGTGAGCCCTGCAGCTTCCCGTGCCTTGCGGAGTTCGGTCCCGATCACAGCTGGGAAGCTAGAACTGGCGGGACGGCCTGGCGATAAGACTAAAGTCTACATGAAGATGAGGAACCCAACGGAGTGTTAGTGGGCCTCAGAGGTCGAGAGCGTAGGTCTTAATCTTATTGATCAGCGTCGCGCGCGAAATGCCGAGCTCCTGGGCCGCCCGCGTGCGGTTGCCTGCGTGGAAGCGCAGGGCGCGCTCGATGTGCACCCGCTCCACGTCCGACAGGCTCTGGGCCACGTGCCGCCGCTCGGCCGCCCCCCCCCCGGCCTTGCGCAGATCGGCCGGCAGGTGCTCCAGCCCGATCTGCGGCTGGCCGCGGGCGAGGATCATCGCCCGCTCGAGCACGTTGCGCATCTCCCGCACGTTCCCGGGCCACGGCGCCGACAACAGGCGGTCCAAGACCTCAGTGGCGCACTCGGCCGGGCA